>FZPS01000051.1_pt172 | contig 14317 bp, 15 predicted proteins | sample 1817821 | NCBI WGS metagenome assembly FZPS01 (sample SAMEA104158645, study PRJEB21678) | metagenome | place: Germany | collected 2015-04-21 | reverse complement strand
AAGCCCTGTCCAAGGGGACCCGTTGTTGTTTCCACACCGGCGGTGTGCCCGTATTCAGGATGCCCGGGGGTAAGGCTGCCCCACTGGCGGAACTGTTTTAAATCATCCAGGGACAGCGGGTAGCCGAACAAATGCAAGAGGGCATAAAGCAGCATCGACCCGTGGCCTGCCGACAAAATAAACCTGTCACGGTCCGGCCATTCCGGATGCCGGGGACTGTGACGCAAAAAACGCGTCCAGAGGACATAGGCCATGGCTGCGCCGCCCATGGGCAGTCCCGGATGGCCGGAATTAGCCTTTTCTACTGCGTCAACAGCTAAAAAGCGAATTGTGTTGACGGCAGATTCCTCGATTGCTCTCATATCGTACCTCCACAGATTATAAAAAATAATAATGTCTACTTCTCTTATTTTAGCTGATTTTGCAGGAAATAAAAAGTAATTCTTTGCCTGCCCTGTCAGAAGGCCGGGATTTTTATCGTATTTGGTCCGTGAGCTTGTTTGACCGCTTTGTTCCTGCTATACTTTTAAAGGATACATGACGGCCTTCTGCGGCAGGATTCACGCGCTCCGTCACTTCCGGGACAAAACATAGAGCGGAACAGTGTGCAGGTAGCGGCGCAGCCGGCGCAGCAGGCGGGCAATTATGGGTGTCGGTTTATCTGTAAAAATATAATAGCGGGGCATATCGCAATTCTGCCATAATTCAAAGGTTAAAATCCCATTGCCGTTTTTCAGGGAGACAACCCAGACTTCTATAGGTCCGTCCAGAGGCCGGTAAACCACATAGCTGGGTTCGCCAAAGCGGGTGCGCAGCAGGTGAACACAGCGGTTTACTGCCTCGGGAGACATGCTGTCATTAAAACCGGGCAGTACGCGGCGGGCGGAATAGATAGTTCGCTGGGCCAGCTTTTTTGCCGCTTCCCCGCGTACAAGCGTTACGACCTGTCCTTCCAGACGCAAGAAAAAACCTCCCTACCATGTTTGTTTACTTTTAGTAATAGTATATGCCAAAAGCTTTGTTTTCTTGTCTTCTTGCATTCCGGAGCGATCTAATATAAAATCAAGAGCGTTAGGAGGAGGAAGCGTAAATGGCAAAGATCGTGCCACTGTACGGGGTGCGTTACAATACAGAAAAATCGGGTAATATGTCTGACCTCGTCACTCCGCCCTATGATGTGATCGATGATCAACAGCAGCAGTTATACTACACAAAAAGCCCGTACAATGTTATCCGTCTGGAACTTGGCAAAACAAACTCCTGCGACGATGATGAAGACAATTGCTATACAAGAGCCCGCGGTTTCCTGCAATACTGGCTGCAGGCGGACATACTCCGGCATGAAACAGAATCTGCCGTCTATTACTACGAACAGGGATTTTCACTGGCCGGGAAAAGGCTGACCCGCAGCGGCCTGATTGCGGGGCTTTGCCTGGAAGAATACTCAACCGGTCAGGTACTGCCCCACGAAGAAACACTTTCCAGGGCAAAAGAAGACCGGCTGCAGCTTCTGCGTCACGGCCGGGCAAATTTTAGCCCCATTTTCGGGCTCTATGAAGATTCCGGCATGAAAGCGGCCGAAATTGTTGCTAAATATAAAAAAAGAAAAGCGGATGTTTCTTTTACGGATGAACAAAAAGAGACACATCGCCTGTGGGTTATCAACAGCAGGGAAGACATAACCCGGCTTCAGGAATTTTTTCAGGAGAAAAAAGTATTTATTGCCGACGGCCACCACCGTTATGAAACGGCTCTCACCTTTCATAAGGAAAGACTGGCGCAGGGTGACAACCGCTATGGCTTCTGCCTTGCAACCCTGGTGAATCTATATGATCCCGGTCTGGTTATTCTGCCGACACATCGCCTGTTGAAAAACGTAAGCAATTTCGACCGCTCCGCCTTTCTTGCCGCCCTTTCCGCCTTGTTTGACCTGCAGGCCATTCCCTGCGGGGAAGCAAAACCTGCGGTCCTTTTGCCGCGTCTCTTGGAAGAAAACAGAAAGCAGGCAAATTCGGCTCATGCTTACCTGCTTTATCTGGGGGACGGGCATTTTTACCGCCTGACAATCCCGCGCGGCAAGGAAAATAAGATTATACAAAGCCGTTACGGTACACGTTCCAAGGAGTGGCGTTCTCTAGATGTTGCAGTATTTCAGGGTCTTGTGCTGGAAGAAACACTGGATATCAGCAGCCAAGACCTGGCCGAGGGGAAATATTTGCTATATACCCGCGGAGAAGCCGAAGCCCTGGCGGATGTTGATGAAAATAAAGTCCAGGCAGCTTTCTTCTTAAACCCCACCCGGGTGGAAGAAGTAATTTCCGTTGCCGCCGCCGGGGAAAAAATGCCGCAGAAATCAACCTATTTTTACCCCAAATTAATAACCGGGCTGGTTATAAATGATTTCCGGACGTAAAAAAAACACCTTGGCGCAAGGTGCACCTTGCGCCAAGGTGTTTTTTTCATTGTCAACTATGAGTTTTCCACCAATTCAATTTGTTCCCCGTTGGGTCCGGAAAAGTAAAATATCTTCATACCCTCCATGGCTTCCCGCGGCTCTTCTGTATTTAAGGGGATACCAAGTTCTTTCAGCCGGGAGATCTCTATTTCAATATCATCAACCGCAAAGGCAATATGATCGATAACTCCTACTCCGCGTCTTTCTTCCTGTCCGCCTGGGAACTGCAAAAGTTCTAAAGACTGGTTTTCCCCCGCCAAAAATACCAGCTTTACTCCCGGCAGCTCGTGTTCTCCCGTTTTTTTCAGACCGAAAACCTTTGTATAAAATTCCACCGACTCTTCCATGTTTTTTACAACTATTCCCGTGTGTAAAATTTTTGTCATTTTATACTACCTCCTTCTTTAGTCCGGAACCTGCTCCCACGCCTCCTGGAGTCTTTTCCAGAGGAAGGGATTTGTTTTTTTTAAGACGACCGGTCTGCCCTGTTCATTTACAAAGGCATGTTCAGTTTCGGCAACGGTCAGCAGTTCTTCGCCCCTGTAAATCTCATACCGGAAAACAATGCGCACATCCTGTATTGCAGCGATTTTGGTCACGACTTTTACCAGATCATCATAATAGGCGGGTCTCCTGTAACGGCAGGACACTCTTGTTACCACCAAAAGAATGCCGTTTCTCTCCATCTCACTGTACGGCATGCCCAGTTCGCGCAGGTATTCAGTACGTCCCACTCCCAGCCAGTTCAGATAATTTCCATGATAGACAACTCCCATTTTGTCCGTTTCCGAATAACGGACCCGGATATATGCCTCCCCCTGCTTCACAGTCATTCCTCCCTGTCCGGCAAAACAGTTCCTCAGAAGATTTTTACCCGGCCGCGGTAAATTACTCCGCGGACAGTATCCAGTGTGATCAATTCTCCCTCTTTAAGGACCTTTACGGCATCTTCGGCTCCGATAATCACCGGCAGCCCAAGGTTTAATGCTACTACAGCGGCATGCGATGTCAGGCCGCCTTCCTCAACTACCAGCCCCGCCGCCCTCTGCATGGCGGGCAGGTAGTCTTTGTCCGTGGCATAAGCTACAAGTATTTCATCTTCTTTTATATCTGCAGCCTCTGCGGCAGACCGGGCTATTTTTGCCCTGCCGGCTGCCGGCTTCCTGCCGATGCCCGTACCTTTGATGATTATTTCCCCGACAGTATGGACACGTAAAAAATTGGTTGTCCCGCTGACTCCCACCGGTACGCCGGCGGTGAAAACCACCAGGTCGCCGTTTTTTATGTAGTTATTCTTTAAGGATGCTTCAACGGCAGCCGTAAACATTTCATCGGTCGTCTCCGCAGGACGGGAAAGTACGGGAAATACCCCCCATTTCAGGACCAGGCAGCGTGCCACCTTTTTCCGGGGGGTAACAGCCACAATACGTGCTTTTGGTTTGTACTTGGAAACATTACGGGCAGTATATCCCGACTGGGTTGCCGTAATAATGGCCCGGGCTCCTAGTTCACGGGCAACATGGCAGGTCGCATAGGAAATGGCATCGGTAACGCTGGTCTCGGAAGGCGGTTCAAACTTCTCCAAGATTTTTCTATACTGCAGGGCGGTTTCCGTCCTTTCAGCAATCCGGGCCATTGTGCTTACCGCCTCAACCGGAAATTTTCCTATAGCCGTCTCTCCCGACAGCATAAGAGCATCTGTGCCGTCAAAAATGGCATTGGCTACGTCGCTGGCTTCCGCCCTGGTGGGCAGCGGATTACGGACCATTGATTCAAGCATCTGTGTGGCCGTAATCACAGGCTTGCCCGCCTCATTGCATTTCTCGATTATCACCTTCTGCATTAACGGCACTTCCTCTGTGGGAACTTCTACCCCCAGATCACCGCGGGCGACCATTACCCCGTCAGCGGCTGCAAGTATTTTATCTATATTCTCCATGCCCTCCCGGTTTTCTATCTTGGCAATTATCTGCACGTCAGCGCGGAATTCTTCCAGAACCGCGCGGATTTCCAATATATCTTCCGCCCTGCGGGTAAAAGAAGCTGCAATAAAGTCAGCTTCCTGTTTAACGGCAAAAATTATATCTTTCCTGTCCCGGGCGGAAACAGACGGCAAAAGCAGCCTGGCACCGGAAATATTTACTCCCTTGTTATCGGACAGTTCACCGCCGCTCGTAACCCGGCACCTGATTTCTTCTTCCCCCACGGCCATTATTTCCAGCACTATCAGGCCGTCGGCAAGCAGGATATTAAGCCCCGGTTTCACGTCCCGGGTGATGCCGGGATAATCAACTGAAACTGCCTGCCGGTTGCCGGTTATCTCTTTTGTTGTCAGTACAAACTCCTGTCCTTCTTCCAGGAATACTTTGCCGCCCTCAAATTTGCCGATCCTGATTTCCGGCCCCTTTGTATCAAGCATTATCGCAAGGTTCTTTTTCTCCTCCCGGGCAGCCCGGCGTACCGCCGCAATGAGTGCGGCATTATCCTGCCGGCTGCCGTGGGACATGTTGATACGCGCCACATCCATGCCGGCCCTTATTAATTCCCGCAGTACAGGAACATCCCAGGTTGCGGGGCCCAGGGTACAGACAATTTTTGTTCTGCGCATCTGCCATCTCCTCTTTTACGTCAGATTGCCAAAATTGTAGCCAGGTTGTACAGCACTTCGGGAAGTTCTTTCCTGGTATTCATTGCTTCCTCATAGGGAGTGAACTTTAAATCCCCGTCTACCAGCCCCACCATCTGCCCGTGGCAGCCGCTGCGCAAAAAATCTACGGCACAAGCACCCATCCGGCTTGCCAGAATGCGGTCAAAGGCCGTCGGTGTTCCCCCGCGCTGCAGGTGTCCGAGTATGGTCACCCGGACATCAAGACTTGTCTTCTTTTTAATAATTTTCGCTATATCCATGGCGCCGGCTGCTCCTTCAGCCACCAGGATGATGCTGTGCAGCTTGCCGCGCTTAATACCACGGTGCATCCTTTCCAAAATATTATCCATATCAAAGGGAATTTCTGGAACTATTATGGATTCAGCCCCGCCGGCAACGCCAGCAGACAGGGCAATATACCCCGACGTCCTGCCCATAACCTCAATTACGTAGACCCTTTCATGGGAAGTGGCGGTGTCGCGCAGTTTATTTATGGCATCAATAACATTGTTTACGGCCGTATCAAAGCCGATGCTGTAATCGGTAAAGGCTATATCATTGTCAATGGTTCCGGGGATGCCCACTGTGCGAACACCCAGCTTCTCCAGTTCCACAGCGCCGCGAAAGCTGCCGTCCCCGCCGATAATTATTAAACCTTCAATACCGCTCTCCCTGATAACCTCCAGTGCCTGGAGCCTGCCGGCAGGCTCCAGAAATTCCCGGGAGCGGGCAGTCCGCAGGACGGTGCCTCCACGGTGAATCACATCCGCCACCGAGCCAAGCTGCAGGTCCGTATATTCACCGAAAATAAGCCCGTGATAACCTCTTTTGAAGCCTGTCACTTCCAGGCCGTGGTAAATTGCCTTCCGGACCACCGCCCTTATCGCCGCATTCATCCCCGGGGCATCGCCGCCGGAAGTAAGAACACCGATTTTACGCATGCTTGCCTACTCCTTTTTTCAGACACACACATAATTTTTCCCTGCAGGTTCTGGATCTATCCCACGACCGGAGTACTGACGGCTTCCTCACCGAATATCTTTCTTACCTCAGGCAATTGTTCTTCTTCATTGTGAAGCCAGTATTCTATGTCAGCCAGCACTTTTTTCCTAACCTTGGGGAAATTAAGGTAAAGCGGTACAGCACCCCGGGAGTCTCTTAGCAATTCCTTTAAAGAAAGGAGTTTCCCTATACTGTCATTTTCCGTACAGGTAATGACAACCTGCCGCGGTTTCGAGGGCAAAAGCGAAATTCTTTCAGCTATTATTTTGGCGCCTTCTTCATCTTTAAAGCTGACGCGGCCGTTTACCAATACCACCCTGTCGTTTTCCAGGATAGCTTTGGCCTTTTCATGAACAGAGGTAAAGGCCACAACCTCGACACCGGCCGTCAAGTCCTCCAGCGTAAAGAAAGACATGGGTTTTCCGGCCTTGGTAAAAATAGATTTAAAATTGCTGATCATTCCGGCTACCAAAACAGGGCTCTCGGCAGGCAGATCGTTAAGCTCACTGACCTGTGCCAGCTTGCCCTCGTATATCTGCAGTACAGGCGCATATTCCTCCAGCGGGTGCCCGCTGATGTACAGCCCCAGGGTTTCCTTCTCCATTGCCAAAAGCTCCCTTTGGGAAGGCGGCTCAATGGGAGGATATTCATCTTCCAGCTGCAGCCAGTCGCTTTGCTCTTCTTCTGCCATAATTTCAAACATGCTGACCTGACCGTTTTGTTTTTCCCGGTTCATTGCCTGGGCAGCGGCAACGCTCTCATCCAGCACGGCCAAAAGCTGCAGGCGGTTGGCGCCCAGGCAGTCAAAGGCGCCGCTTTTAATCAGGCTCTCCAATACCTTTTTATTGCAGGTGCGCAGGTCAACCCGGGAGCAGAAGTCACGCAGGGAAGTAAAACTCCCCTTCTCCCGCCTGGCCTCCAGGATGGAGTCAATAGCTCCTTCACCGACATTTTTTACGGCCGCCAAACCGTAGCGGATGGTATTTTCCCCGCTGACGGTAAAATTCTTACCGCTGCTGTTAATATCGGGAGGAAGCACGGCAATGCCCATTTTATTGCATTCCGCAATATAGCCGGGCAGCTTGTCCGTTTTTTCCATGGCTCCTGTAAGAAAGGCCGCCATGTATTGGGTTGGGTAATTGGCCTTTAAATATGCCGTCTGGTATGCCACAAAGGCATAAGCAGCCGCATGCGATTTGTTAAAGCCGTAGGAAGCAAATTTTACAATCAGGTCATAGAGTTCATTGGCCAGTTTGGCGCTGTATCCTTTGCTCAGGCAGCCCTTTACAAAAACTTCCCGCTGCTCATTTAATATTTCCAGTTTTTTCTTGCCAATGGCCCGCCGCAGCAGGTCCGCTTCGCCCAGGGTAAATCCTGCCATGACCGAGGCTACCTGCATTATCTGTTCCTGGTAAACCATTATGCCGTAGGTTTCCTTCAGGATCGGCTCCAGTGCGGGGTGCATGTAATGTATGAGCTCAAGACCGTGTTTACTTCTGATAAAATTGGGAATCTGCTCCATCGGGCCAGGCCGGTAAAGGGCAACAACGGCTATAATATCCTCAAAAACATTGGGTTTTAATTCCCGCAGCACATTTCTCATACCGCCGGATTCCAGCTGGAATACACCTACTGTATCACCCTGGGAAAGCATTTCATATGTTTTTTTATCATCCAGCGGGATATTTTGCAGATCTATTTCATCACCGGTAGATTCTTTGATCAGCTTTACAGCTTCACCCATGATGGTCAGTGTGCGCAGCCCCAAAAAGTCCATTTTCAAAAGCCCCAGTTCTTCCATTGTTTCATAGGAAAACTGGGTTGTTATCAAGCCGTCGGCGGACTTCTGGAGTGGTACGAAATTGGTTAGCGGCTCACCGGCAATTATCACCCCGGAGGCATGAATTGATGTATGGCGGGGAAGACCTTCTATTGCCGTGCTTAAGTCAAGGAGCTTTTTGATTTCCTTGTCCTTATTATACAGTTCCTCCAGATCAGGCGATTTTTCCAGCGCTTCTTTAATGGTAATATTGAGCTCAGCGGGAATCATTTTGGCTATTTTATCCACTTCCCCGTAGGGCATGGAAAGGACGCGCCCAACATCGCGCACAGCGGCCCTTGCCGCCATGGTACCGAAGGTTATAATTTGGGCCACCGAATCGGCTCCGTACTTTTGTGTCACATACTCAATTACTTTTTCCCGTTTTTCATAACAGAAATCAATATCTATATCAGGCATTGATACACGTTCCGGGTTTAAAAACCTTTCAAAAAAGAGATTGTATTTCAGCGGATCAATTGATGTTATTCCCAGGCAGTAGGCAACGATGCTGCCGGCGGCCGAACCGCGGCCAGGCCCGACCAGAATGTTGTTTTTATGGGCATAATTAACATAATCCCAGACAATTAAAAAATATGACTCGTAGCCCATCTCGGAGATAACTTTTAATTCGTAGTCAAGCCTCTCGGCCGCTTCTTTTGGAACAGGGCCGCCGTAGCGTTTTTTCATGCCCTCCAGGCAGAGCTTGCGCAGATACCCCTTGGGATCATAAGAGGAAGGCGCATCATAGACAGGCAGGTGAATCTTGCCAAATTCAAATTCAAGCTTGCACCTTTCAGCTATTTCCAGTGTATTGTCCACAGCCTCGGGCAGCTCGGGGAAAAGCTCTGCCATTTCTTCCGCCGTTTTCAGGTAGAATTCGTCTGTCGGGAAGCTCATCCTGTTCTCTTCATCCAGAGTCTTACCCGTCTGAATGCAAAGCAGAACATCGTGGGGGTAGGCATCTTCCTTCCGGATGTAGTGCAGGTCGTTTGTTACTACCAGGGGCGTATCCGTCAACCTGGCCAATTCTACCAGCCTGGGGTTGATCTCCTTTTGTTCCGGCATGCCGTGGTCCTGCAGCTCAAGGAAAAAGTTTTCGCTGCCGAAAGTTTCCCGGTAAAATTTCACCAGCTCCAGGGCATCTTCCGTCCTGTTTTCCTGGAGGGCCTGCGGTATTTCCCCGGCCAGGCAGGCGGACAAGGCTATCAGCCCCCTGTTGTATTGCCGGAGCAATTCATGGTCCGCTCGTGGTTTATAATAAAAACCCTCGCAGTATGCCCTGCTTGCCAGTTCCAGCAAATTCTCGTAACCTTCGCGGTTGCGGGCCAAAAGAACCAAATGGTACTGCTTGCTGTCACGCCTGGGATCCCGGTCATGCCGGGAATTTACGGCAAGATAAAGCTCACAGCCTATCAGCGGTTTTATGCCATTTTTCCTGGCCGCCTTGTAAAAATCAATTACACCGTACATCACGCCATGATCGGTAATGGCTAAAGCAGGCATGCCCAAAGCGGCGGCCTGCTTTGTAATTTCTTCAACCCTTGCGGCACCGTCAAGAAGTGAGTATTCCGTATGTACATGCAAGTGAACAAACTGTTTGTTTTTCATGTGGTCACCTCGCTGCTGCTTTCTCTATAGATTCTTTTTGCCGGTGCCTTTTTCCTTTTTCTATTTCCGGTCTACTAATTGCAATCTCCAATTAATTATATATTAAATACAATTCAGGCAAGCGGGGTGATTCAGTTGGCAAAATTATTGGAAACCCTCACTCTTAATGCTTTTATTGCACTAGGCGTTATTCTGGGCGGGGCGCTTGTCGGTTCACTGGGAGCTGTCTTCTACGGGCAGTCCCCGGGCCATATTATAATCGAGCTAGCAGGCAAACTGAAGATCTGGGCGCTTGTGGCCGCAATGGGAGGGACTTTTGACACCTTAAGGGCCATTGAAGCAGGCTTTTTGGGTTTGCAGGTCAACACCGTTATCAAACAGCTTCTTTTAATCCTTTCTTCCTTTATCGGAGCCCACGCCGGCTATTTGCTGCTTGTTTATCTGGCAGGCGGGAAATTCAAGTGAAACGGTTTCTGGCAGTACTCCTTGTCGGAGTGACACTGGGAGCCGCCCTGATGAACTTGCTATTAAGCAAACGCTATGATGAACTTTTTATTTCCCGGGAAAAACTGAAAGTTGAACTGTATGAAACAAGAGAACGCCTTAAAAAACTGGAGGTGCAGGAAAAACAGGCAGCCCTGCTCGTCCAGGATATAGAAGTCCTGTTCCCCGAAGATAAAAACGATCCCCTGGTAGAAGTAAAACTGCAGGCAGCAGTTTTAGAGCTGACAGAAAGCCTGCTGGGGGAAGATGTAGAAAGTGTTTCTTATCAGCTGCTGACAGACCTTTTGGACAGCCGCCTGCTGGAAATTGAAGGCAAATACTACCGGGTAAAGGTAAAGACTATGGTAATTGCACGGATAATTACCTTTATCCTGGACTATTCTCCCGTAGCGAAGCCTGGCGAAGGCGAATTTTAGACTGCTTCAATACGCGCAAGGACGCCTTCTTTTCTTTTTTCTTTTTCTGCGCTTCTTCCAGGTCCTGCAAATAAAGGCTGGCGTAGATTAAAAATCCCAGCAGGAGCCAGGCCCGGGCCGTCAGGCCGCCCGGGCCCTTACCCGTAACAGGCGGCAGCAAAAGCATTCCCAAAGACAAAAGCAGGCAGACTATAATAATTTTCAATTTTGTCATCTTGCTCCCCTCCGCTTTTTATTTTATTGTGCCGCCGGCATAATTAACACTTCTGTTGTCTGCAGCGGCGCAAACAATTATAATGTAGTTAAATGGAGGGAAGCACATGGAAAAGGATCCTGTCTTTGAGCGCAACTGGCAACTGGCAGTACGCATTGTTTTATTGGTATTTATCATTGTTTTTGCCCTTTATGTCCTGAACAAACTGACCTGGGTGATCAGCCTGCTGGTCATTGCAGTTCTTATTGTCTATACCCTTGCGCCCTTGACCAATTTTCTGACCGGCAGGGGCATTCCGAGCACTGTCGCCGTTCTACTGGTTTTTGCCCTTCTTTTTTTGGCGGCCTTTCTTTTCCTTTACCAGCTTATTCCCGCCCTTATTGAGGAACTGAAATCACTGACTGTTTACCTGGCAACAGATTACAGGCATCTTTTGCCGCAGGTTTTTGAGAAGATCAACAACATTTTGGCAATTGAAACCGTAAACGAAATTCTGCAGTATTTCATGATGAGACTGCCAAACAACCTGCAGGCCGTAATAACCAGCCTTTCCCGCCTAACCGGCAATATTATTGCCCGCTTTTCGGAAGTTTTTATTGTGATCTTTTTAGTCTTTTACCTGCTGCGGGACATCAGGTCAATCAAAAAAGGGATTATCATGACATTTCCGCAGAAATGGCGCAAAGAAGCAACTGTTGTACTGGGCATTCTCGACAGCAAAGTAGGGGCATACCTGCGCGGCAACATCTTGCGCTGCGTTGCAGTCGGGGTAATGACCTGGTTTGCCCTGACACTTATAGGCATGCCCTTTGCGCTTATGCTGGGAATTCTTGCCGGGGCATTGAATATAATCGTATATATCGGGCCTTATCTTGCAGGTATTCCCGCTGTTTTACTGGCCCTGACTCCCAACACCCCGCACCCCCTGTTAATAATTGCCATCTACGTATTAATCCAGGCAATTGAAGCTTTTCTGCTGACTCCTTTGCTGCTGGGCAGGGCAGTGGACTTAATGCCCTTTTCCGTCATTGTCAGCCTGCTTGTCGGGGGCAAGCTTTTTGGCTTTCTCGGCATTTTACTTGCCATACCCGTGGCTGCGGCCTTGAAGGTTCTGGTTTTTCATTACCTTCACGGAGACGATTACCTGCCGCCCAAGTGGCAGCGTACTACGGAAAGACTGTCTGCCGGCTACAAGTCCTTCCGGAACAAAATTAGCCGCCTCGCTGCAATTCTAGCAAGCAAAATTAAAAAGAAAGAAAAATAAAACCCTGCCGCCTGAGGCAGGTTTCAATACAATCCCGGGAAGCCCTGCTGTCGCAGTGCTTCATATAAGACAATGGCCACTGAATTGGAAAGGTTCAGTGAACGGATGTTTTTCCCCATGGGAATACGCAGGCACTGCTTTGGGTGTTTTTCAAGCAGCCATTTCGGCAGGCCGGCGGTTTCCTTGCCAAAAAGCAGGTAATCATCCCGGCCATAAGCGACATCAGTATATAACCTGCTGCCTGAAGTGGTAAAAAACCACATTTTCCCCTTGCTTGCCCATTGAAAAAAAGCTTCCAGACTTTTATGCACCACCAGTTGCAGGCGATCCCAATAGTCCAGTCCGGCGCGCCTCAGATGGCGTTCATCAAGGGAGAAACCAAGCGGCTCCACCAGGTGCAAAATCGTGCCGGTAACGGCGCATGTCCGGGAAACATTTCCGGTATTGGGGGGTATTTCGGGCTCAACAAGTACTACGTGCAAGTGCCTTCTCCTTTCAGCCGGTTGTTATTTGGCCTACGGCAGGTTTTCACTGGGCAGGGAGTTTTTTATTACGGCAAACACATTGTCCGCACATGCTTCCAGGTCATTTGCTGAAATTACAGCCAAGTAATTCTCCTTCCCGCCCCGTGAATCCTGGTAGTACTTATCATAATAACTGCAGCAAAGCTCAAGGGCGGCTTCATGGTAAGCCCCCTGCCTGATTTTTGCTGCCAGCTCCCTGCATTTTGCCGTTCCCAGCCGCTTTTGCAGCGCCATTACAGCCTCTGCCAGTTCCTCTCCGCCTTCTGCCTGCCTGCCGTATTCTTCCACGATACGTTCCACACGAACGGCAAGATCGGCCACAAGCAGAATATGCCGCCCTTCCGACATGGCCCGGAACAAATAATCTGGCAGCAGCACATGTCCTATGCGCCTTCCTTCCCCTTCAACTATCAGATATGGGGCATTTTTATTTGCCAGCAAAGCCATAGCCAGCAGGGCCTCAAAGTCTTTCTGGCTGCGGGGCTTTCCCAGTCCGGCTGCTCCGAAAACAGAACCGCGGTTATTTGCCATGCCTTCCAGGTCCAGGGCAGGATAACCCCTTCTCTGCAAGATACGAAGCAGGCGGGTCTTCCCAACCCCCGTCAGTCCGTTTAGGACATAAACGGGCATCTTAAGAACAGCCTGCTTGTGAAAACCGTATATAAAGCGGCGGAACGCCCTGTATCCACCGCTTAACTGGCTGGCGGAATATTTGAGGGCAGAAAAAACAGAGCACATGCTGTGACTGCGCAGCCCGCCGCGCCAGCAGTAAATAAGCGGTTCTCTCTCACCTGAGGCGGCAAGTATTTTTTCCACCATTTGCGGCAGCCGGCAAGCCACTGTTTCAAGTCCTGCCATTTTCGCCTTTTCGGCACCCTGCCGCCTGTAGATATCGCCGATAATGGTCCGCTCTTCGTCCGTTAACAAGGGAACATTTACAGCACAGGGAATATGAGCCCTGTCATATTCAGCAGGTGAGCGAACATCGATTGGCCGGTACTTCATTCTGTTAGAAATGAACTGCTCAACAGTTACAGTTTGCATTCTGCCATTCCTCTCTTTTACCTCCCCTATTTTAACTGATTGAACAGTCAAACTCAAGCTTCTCCTGCACTCGCCGGACGAACTAAAGAGCCTTCTGGCAGGCTGCTCCTGCAGTAAAAAACAAAGGAGCCGGAAACCGGCTCCTTTTCCTGAAAAACGTTTATTTCTGCAGGATGTCCTCCCGCAAACGCACTTTTTTTATTCTGTACCTGAAAGTACCGCCCGGTGCCTGGACCTCAACTTCATCCCCCGGTTTTCTGAGCAGCAAAGACCTGCCTACCGGTGACAAAAACGATATTTCTCCGTTTTTAACACTGCGGCGGGAAGGACTGACAATACGGTAGGTAAACTCACCGCCGTCTGCCAGGTCCTCTATTTCTACCTCGGAATCTATAGTAACAAAAGGTACCTGGAACTTTTCAGTCTTGTCAGTCTTTTTGAGTAGCCGGGTTATTTCTTCCTGGTAAGAAGTAAAAAGTTCTTCCGCTTTATTTCGCTCTGATGACAATTCCGGAAAATATTTATTAAGAAGCTCGTTTTTCCCTTCTTTCATCTCTGCCAGTTGATTTCTTAAAACACTGGCAACCTTCTCTGCCAGTACAGCATTAGACAATTTGCACCCTCCATTTAATGGTAAAAAAAACGATAAAATTATTAAAGGCATCTCACCGGCCGGTAAAATACCTGTTATTGAGATGTTATCATTAAATACAGTCATTGTCAATGGTGCACTATATTAAGATAGTGTCAAGACACTTTAGGTTTTAAGACGAACCTCGCTTTAAGATTGGCGTCTACCCTTGTATGAGGCCTAACA
>FZPS01000099.1_pt217 | contig 14318 bp, 13 predicted proteins | sample 1817821 | NCBI WGS metagenome assembly FZPS01 (sample SAMEA104158645, study PRJEB21678) | metagenome | place: Germany | collected 2015-04-21 | reverse complement strand
TGGTTGTAGCCGGGATTGGAAGAATGGTCGGCGGTAATTTAGGAGCAGGGCTGACAGGGTTTGGCCTGGCACACGTGGTACTGGGTCTTGCGGATATGTTCAGGCAGGAGATCCGGAATTAGAAGGTAACTGAACCATGGTAACGCCAATTCGCCAGATTGGGTGTATAATTTTCTGCCGCCGCCTTTTGCTGAAGCCAATCCGGCGGCTCCGGCAAATCCCACTAAAACATTGAATGTTCCCCCATGTCAATCAATTTATATGTAATTTGCCGCATCCCTCTTACCCCTGCAAAAAAAAAGAGGAATACGCTTCCTCTTTATAAAATTTATAAGACTGCCCTGGAACCAAATCAGTTAACAGATTGATTACCCTGCCGCCGCTTCATTGATGGAAAGGCGCTCCAACAGGGCGTGATACTCCTTAAGGATCTCCGAAGGCAGTCTGGCACCAAACTGCTCAAAGAAGATGCGGTGTCCGGCCAACTCCTCCAGCCAATCCCCGGGGTCCACGGCAAAGAGCTCCTTAACCGTATCTTCGGAGATATCCAGGCCGGTCATATCGATGGCATCAGGCGTGGGGACAAACCCGATGGGAGTTTTCACGGCGGAAGCCCTGCCGTGAGCACGCTCGATAATCCAATTCAGAACTCTTAAATTGTCGCCAAATCCCGGCCAGAGAAAGCAGCCCTTTTCATCTTTCCTGAACCAGTTTACGTGGAATATTTTTGGAGGATTGGGCAGCGTTCTCCCAAATTCAAGCCAATAACTGAAATAGTCGGCCATGTTGTAACCGCAGAAAGGAAGCATGGCCATGGGATCCCGCCTTACCTTCCCCTGCTTGCCGTATTGCGCCGCGGTAACTTCGGAAGCCATCGTCGCTCCTACGTAGACCCCGTGACGCCAGTTGAAGGCTTCATAAACCAGGGGCGCCAGATGCGACCTCCGCCCGCCGAAGACGATTGCCGTCAAGGGGACACCTTTCGGGTTGTCCCATTCCGGTGAGATTATGGGGCACTGGGTTATCGGGGCTGTGAAGCGGGAGTTGGGATGAGCCCCGTGAATATAATTGCCTGATTCGTCCACCATCCCCGGCTTCCAGGGGCGGCCGTCCCAGGCGATCCCCTCAGCAGGCGGCTCTCCCTCGCCGTTTTCCCACCAGACATCCCCGTCGCCGGTTAGCAGGACATTGGTAAATATAGTATTGCGCCGTATCGTGGCCAGTGCGTTGGGGTTGGTGCGCGAATTGGTGCCCGGAGCAACCCCAAAGAAACCTGTTTCGGGATTAAGCGCCCAGAGCCGTCCATCCTCGCCGCGTCGAATCCAGGCAATATCGTCTCCCACGGTCCAGACCTTATAGCCCTTCTTTTGCAAATGCTCCGGCGGAATGAGCATGGCCAGGTTGGTCTTGCCGCAGGCGCTGGGGAAAGCAGCGGCGATATAGTCGATGCGGCCTTCGGGATTCTCCACACCCATAATCAGCATATGTTCAGCCAGCCATCCTTCTTGACGTCCCAGCCAGCTGGCGATGCGCAGGCTAAGACACTTTTTCCCCAGGAGCACATTGCCGCCATAGCCTGAGCCGACGCTCCAAATAGTGTTATCTTCTGGAAAATGCAAGATAAGCCGTTTTTCTATATCCAGGTCCCCTTTGCTGTGCAGCCCCCTGGTAAAATTATCGCTCTCCCCCAGATGCTCTAAAACATCCTTTCCAGCACGGGTCATGATCAGCATATTTAAGACTACGTAAATACTGTCGGTAAGCTCTATACCGATCTTGGTAAAGGGAGAGCCCAGCGGCCCCATGGCAAAGGGAATTACATACATGGTCCGGCCCCGCATGGATCCCTTGAAATAAGCTCCCGCTTTGCGATAGGCCTCTGCGGGTTCCATCCAGTTGTTGGTCGGGCCGGCGTCTTCTTTTTTCGAAGTGCAAATATAGGTGAGATGTTCCGTCCTGGCCACATCATTGGTTGCTGTTCTGTGGTAGAAGCAGCCGGGCCATTTCTTCTCATCCAATCTCACTATTTCGCCGCTGGCTACGGCTTCTTTTTCCAGGGCTTTTTTTTGCCCCTCCGAACCGTCAATCCAGACGATCGCCTCGGGTTGACAAAGATCCGCCATTTCTGAAATCCATTTTTGCAGCGTCTTGTTGTTAATCATTTCAAACACGTCCCTCAATATTTATATATGTTCTAAACATTACCAATATAGCCTAACACATGGCATTTCGCCACACTTGTTTGTTTCCTATATTTATATAACTAGAATCATTTAAAGGTTCCGCAGTACGTTAAAATAATATCCCGTTCGTTAAAATCATCCTTTTAAACTTTGATTATACTTGAAATCAGGGAAAAATAGAAGCCCCAAATAAGTGAACCCCAGAAAACAACCATAAAATAAGCCAGGGCGATAAAGGGTCCGAATGGTATCGGTGTTTTTCCTGTTTTTTTTCTGAAAACAATTAAAAAAATGCCGGCCGCAGCCCCAAGCAGTACCGCCAGCATAAAGATTATCAATAAGTCGAACCATCCGGCCAGGAAACCGAGAACGGCGAGCAGCTTGACATCCCCCGCCCCCATGCCTCCCCGGCTGGCCAGGGCGATAAGCAGCGTAATCCCACCCCCGGCAAGCAGACCTAAAGCGGCATCGATCCATGAAATACCAGGGCTGATCAACTGCCAGAGCAGGGCCCAGGCAAGGATCATAGCGGTATATAGATTGGGAATCTGGTGCCTCTCCAGGTCTATGGCCGAAATAATCAAAAGTATGGAAAAGAGGGGAATATATTTGATCAGTTCTAAAGAGAGACCAAAGCGCCAGGTAGCAGCCACAAATAAGGCGGCGCTCAAAAGCTCGACCACCGTGTAGCGAATTGAAATTTTCACATTGCAGTAGCGGCACCGGCCGCGTAAAAAGATATAGCTGAAAAGAGGGACCAGGTCGGCAGCTTGTAATGTTGTTTTACAGTGCGGACAATACGAACGGGGCCGGATGATCGAAACCCCGCTTCCATGGCGATAGATCACTACATTGTAAAAACTGCCCATGACCAGGCCGCACAAACCCGCAAATATGAATAAGAACATTAAATCAATTTTCACCGTCCATCACCCTCCCTCCCTGTGTTTAATCAGCTTGCAGCGGTGCTGCCGCGAAAGGACAGCCCCCTTGTTGTCATCCTGCAGGCCAAGCCCAGAGGACTGTCCGGCGGCAGGACGGTTTGGAGATCCTTCGCTGCGCTCAGGATGACAGGAAAAGGATGCTCAGAATGACAGTAAATGATGCTCAGGATGACATTTAGAGTCGACATGCTCGCTGCCGCTTTCGCTCAGGATGACATGCCTGGGCAATGTAAGCCTCGCCAGCTTCATTTACCTGGTCCGCATCATTAAGATAGCCGGTTACAGGTTGTTGCTGAGGTAGTATTCCAGTATCTTTCTATCGCGCTGAAATATGCCGGCAATGAGAGCCACCCGGATATACATTCCGTTTCGCACCTGTCTCCAGTATGCCGCCCGCGGATCGCCATCTACCTCTGCCGCAATCTCAGTTCTGCGGGGCAGGGGATGCATGATAATCCCGTCAGGTTTTAAGAGGTCCAGGTGCCGCCGCTGGAAAGAGTAACGCTCAATGTCGATATCCACGTGCCCCCCCTCTTCCTGGTCCCATTCGTCCTGCAGGCGCGTCATATAGATGGCGTCCACTTCGGGGACAACCTTCTCGAAATCATCCGTAATCTCGTATTCTGTTTTATTTTGTTCGAGGAAGGCAATGATATCTTCACCGATTTGATATTCAGCCGGCGCCACAAAATAAAGCTTCATTTCCTCAAATTGGGTCAGCAGCTTGGCCAGAGAGCGGACAGTACGCCCGCGGCGCAAGTCGCCGACAAAAGCAATCTTCTTCTGCGCAACCCCGCCACGGTGCATGAAGCTGCGCCGCAGGGTGTAAATATCCAGCAGCGCCTGGGTGGGATGCTGATCCTTTCCTGAACCGGCATTGATCACCGGCACCGGATGGTCGGTTTTATTTAGCAGGTAAGCGATCTTTTCGGCAAAATTAGCCCGCGGGTGGCGCATGATGATCAGGTCAAAATAGAGGGAAAATGTGCGCACCGTATCTTCTTCAGATTCACCCTTGATCTCGGAAGAAGTTTTAGGGTCGCGGACCTCGGCGCACTTAATTCCCAGCATTTGACAGGCGCTGTAAAAAGAGAGAAAGGTCCTGGTGGAAGGCTGCACAAAATAGAGCATCGCCCGCTTATGGTTCAGGGTGGAGGCGAGGTACTCCATGCCGGCCTTGGTCCGGGAGATTTCTCTGATCTTGTCGGCCAGGTCACAGATTTCTTCCAAAAAGGCGTAGTCAAACTGTTCAACGTTGATGCAATGAAATACTCTTTCCTTCACTGTGCTCACCCTTTCTAAAGTTGAATCCCTTGCGCCGGTAAAGAGAAATTAACTTTTAGCTGTTCCCTATTCTCCAGTTCTAGAGCATTTCCTGCTTCTCCGGCAGGCGCCGCCGACAAAAATTACCGCTACTATTTTCTCCTTATTATTATATAATGTAAAGAGAACATATGTTCGCAAAGGAGCGGCGCCGGTGAAGCGGCAAAAAACAATCCTCCTTGCCGATGCGGAATCATTCTATGCCAGCGTGGAGATGGCTCAAAATCCTTCCTTGCGCGGCAAGCCTGTCGCCGTCTGCGGCGATCCCGCCCTGAGACACGGGATTGTTCTTGCCGCCAGCAGGGAGGCGAAGGCTTACGGGATCAAAGCGGGACAGCCGGCCTGGGAATGCCGGCGCCTCTGCCCCGGAATCATCTTTGTCCGGCCCCACATGAACAGCTATCTCGAATATTCCCTGGAGATGACCCGCATTTTTGAACAATTCACCGATCGCGTGGTCCCCTACTCCATCGATGAGCAGTTTCTCGATCTGAGCGGCTGCGAACGGCTCTGGGGAGAGCCCCGCGAAGTGGCCCGCCGCATCATCCGGCAGGTTTGGGATAAATTGGGGATCCGCTGCCGCATCGGCCTGGGTGAAAACCCGCTCCAGGCGAAGATGGCCTGCGACCGCTTTGCCAAAAAAAGAGCGGACGCCTTTTTTGAGCTGAACAGCGCCAGCTACGCGGCCCACGTCTGGCCATTGCCCATCGGCGATCTCTTCGGGGTGGGAACGCGGATGGAGCGTCACCTTCACCGCATAGCCGTGCGCACCATCGGGCAACTGGCCCGGCTGCCCCGCGAAATCCCAACCCGGCTCTGGGGAGTTAACGGGCTGCTGCTCTGGCTGAACGCTCACGGGATCGACTACTCCACCCTGGGGCCCGGCGCGCCGGCTCCCCAAAAGGGGGTGGGGCACTGCGCCACCCTGCCGCGGGATTACGCCGATCCGCAGGAGATCGAGACGGTGCTGCTCGAGCTCACCGAAGCGGTTTGCTTCCGGGCCCGCGCCCTGGGGAAGATGGGCACAACGGTCCATGTTTACTGCCGCGGCGCCGATTTCGATCACCCTTCCGGTTTTTCCCGCCAGAAAAAGCTTCCCGAACCGGCCTCCAGCGCCCCGGAGATCTACCCCACCGCGCGGCAGCTCTTTCGCCGCCACTGGGACGGCCGGCCGGTGCGGGCGGCGGGAATAAGCCTCAGCGGCCTGATTGACCGCCGCTGTTACCAGCTTTCCCTCTTTAACCGCCGTGAGATCACGGACGCGCTCAGCGACGCCATGGACGGGATCAGAGAGCGCTTCGGGCCGACCGCTCTTTTCAGGGCGGCCTCGCTGACTGCGGGAGGACAGCTCTTCACCCGCGCCGGGCTCATCGGAGGACATGAACGATGAAGAAGAAGCTCTACCACCAGTTTGCCTGCAGCAGCCTGATGCTCCCCGAGCACCGCGCCAGGCTGGCCCGGCACCGTCAAAAAAAAGCCTGGGAAGCGAAGCAAAATCTGCCCGGCCCGCCCGACGAGCAGCAGCTGGAGCAGTTCCAGCGCCTCGTGGAGCAGTCCATGAATTCAGGCCTGCCGCTTAAAATAAGCTGCGTTGAGAACGGGAACATTTGCCGCTTTACCGGAGTAGTCCAGAAACAGCAGCCGGATCCGGGGCGGCTCCGCCTTCAGGCGGAAGGCCGAGTGTTGGCCATCCCTGTCAGCGCCATAGTCCGCCTCGAAGCCGCTCCCTGAGCGGTTTAACGAGATTCTTCGGTACGCTCAGCGGCTATCGCCCGCTCATATCTGGAAAAGCAGCTTCAGGAAATTCCAGTAAACTAAAAATATAACGAAGATCAGGAAAACCAGGTTGATGAATCCATAATATACCGCCGGCCACGATTTAAAGAGCCTCTGAGCTAACGCCCTTCCGTTGATAACAGTGAGAGCAAGCGTCAGAACGGAAACGGCAAACGGAAGAATCAGCAGCATGTAAGCTGCCGGGGGAATACCATAGAGGAATTCGTTCATGCAAGCGAACGCTATGGCGCTGCCTGCAAAGAAGCAAAGAATCAAGAGAGATGTTAACCCAGTCAATTTTGCAACCAGACCAAGTTTATCGCTGTGGCGCCTCTCTTTTTTGCGCAGCGCTCGGGCTACAAGCCCGCCTATCCAGCTCACGGCCCCAACCATTGAAATCAACACAAATATCCCCATCAGGGCAAATTGAAACGGAACTGACTCGAAAAAGCCCACCTTCTGCCAGGTATGGGGTCCAACGGCCAGGTATTCAGGATAGCCACTGTCGCCGGTCAGGAAAATGGCCCGGGCTTTGCGGGCGCTATCCTCAAAAATAAACGGCTCTATTTCCATGAATGTGCGGGATGAAAAAGAACCGGCAAGGACAGGCCGCAGTATGAACTGGCCGCGGTCACCCGGGGCAACCGCCACCTGTTCGAAGAGGGAAATCAGCTTGGTGAAATCCTGCCTGCTATGGCGGAGAGGGCGGTAATAGCCCGCAGCGCTCCGGATGCGGGCCTCTCGCTGAGGCGTATCCGCAGAAGGAACTACCGCGGCGCCGGCCGGGAAATAGCGGTCCATGAACTCCGTCAGAAGGCGTGCGAACAGCGGATGTGCGGCATTGCTGTTGACAGAGACAAACAGGCCGGCATCGTAATCGGGAATCAACATCAGGTGGCTGGAGAAGCCCGGACAATCACCCCCATGCTCCAGAACCCGCACTCCGTTCATGTAGTTTTCCATAAACCCGTAGGCCATGCCGGGTATCGCCCTGTGGTAAGAAAATTGCTGTCTTTGCATTTCCCTGACGGAGGCGGCGTTTAGGACAGTCGCCCCGGCCTCATTCAGCTGTGCGATCATAAAGCGGGCCATATCGGTGGCAGAGGCTGAGAGCCCCGCGGCGGGCGCAACCACAATATAATCGAAAGGTACAGGAATAAACCCCTGGCCGCTGTATTTATATCCCACCGCCAGATCCGGCGCCCTATCCGGATACAGATCAAATCCGCTGTTTTGCATACCCAGGGGCTCCAGGATTTCAGCGTCAATATATTCTGCAAATGAGAGGCCGGATACTGCTTCCACGATATATCCGGCCAGGGCCATACCGTGATTGCTATACTGGAAATATTCCCCCGGAGCCCTGACCTGCCGGGGCATTTCCGTAGAGAGGTAGTCACCCAGGGGGGTTGTCCGGGAGCGCTCTTTGGCGGATATCCCCAGGTATTTCTCGTCAAATCCCCCGGTATGTGTAAGAAGATGAGCCAGGGTTACAGTCCTGCCGGATCGAGATTCCAGTTTGATCCGGTCCTGATAGGCGGCAACATCTGTATGCAGATCAACGAGTTTTTTCTCGGCAAGCTGCATTACGGCAACAGCCGTAAATAATTTAGAGACAGACCCGACACGAAAAATTGATCTCTCGGGATCTGCCTTAACGCCTTTCTCCAAATTGGCATATCCGTATCCTTTGACCAGACAAATTTCATCATCCCTGACCAGCGCTATCACAGCGCCGGGAAGATGCAGCCTGGCCATCTCTTCCGCGAACAGATTGTCCAGAAAAGCCTCCAGCTCTTCCTTGCTGCCGGATAAAGGGGATGGGAATCCCATTTCAATATCCTGTGCCATCCACGCGGGGTCTCCCGACCCCGAATCAACTACTGCCGCGAGGTTTTCAGCAGCGCTGAAAAATATGATGAAAATTGCAACACACAATACCCCTGCGAACCCTGCGCCACGAACTGCTGATATTTTCAGTTTCTCCACGCCCTTTTTATACTGCTTCCATCCCTACTTACCATCTCCACCGCAGGAAAAGGATGCCTTGATCGATCATTAGCCGTAAAAAGCGGCGCAACAAGCTTTTAACCCGCTGCCTGGTGTAAGGGATAAGCAGGAAAATACCGCTTAGATCGGTAATCAGGCCCGGAGCGATCAAAAGTAGCCCTCCAAGAAGCACGCAGAGCCCGTCAAAGAGCTTCTCACCGGAGATGATCCCCTGCACCAGGTCTGCGCGGATCTGCGAGAGGATGTAGAATCCCTGCGAACGAACCAGCAAGGCGCCCAGCAAGCCGGTCCCCAGGACCAGCAGGATCGTGGGGCCGCTGTCGATAACTTTCCCGATCTCGATCAACAGCCACAATTCAACCAGAGGAAGCAGCGTAATCAGCAGGAAAAGCCTAAACATATTTTCAACTCCATGAAACCCGCCGGTTTCTGAATTTGACGCTGTTTTAGTCTTATCCTCAGCCACGCCTGCTGTCACTAAGGCCAGGCTCGTGGAGGAAAAGATTGAAGAGCAGCCCGCGGCTGTCCTTGTCCCTGGTTATCTCGAGCATGGAGAAAAGCTCTCCCCAGGCCGGCATCTCCCTGATCCGCAAGAAGAAGGGCATCTCTGCAAGATCCAGGCTTAAACAGTGCCCCGACCAGCTTACGCCGGGCCGGCGCAAAAGTTGTTTCCTGAGCAGAGCCATGAACAGCGGCCTGAGAAAACGGGGCTGCAGCTCCGTTGACAATTGTAGGTCAACCCGGTAGACAGAAGGTTCAAAGATAAACTCGATTAGATGCACCGCCACGTAACCTTTAAAACCAAGCAGCTTGTATCTTCCGGCAATCTCAGCCGTAACAAAGTCGTCTACAATTTTTAGAGAAAGCTCCCGTAAGAAGGGGTACTTTCTCTTGAACAGAGGAGCAGCCACCTTGTTCAGCAATTCGCCGGTAATCAAAAGCTGGCCCATGAAGAGCGCCATAGCCTCACTCAAGACTCCACTTCGAAACTAGATTCCGCCATTTTTTAATATAGCATTAATCTCCTTTAAGGCTCTTTCCAGGTCAGCCCGGGAAACATCCTTATGGGTGACAAAACGGACTTGACGGCTGCTGAAAGGATTTGCCAGTATGCCCCTTTCCCGCAAAGCCATGCTAAAATCGTCCGCGCTTATCTTTTTCAAACCGGCCACGATAATGTTTGTTTCAACCAGTTCGGGATTAAGCTCGATTCCCGGTATCGCGGCCAATCCTTCGGCAAAGAAGCGGGCGTTGGCGTGATCTTCGGCCAGCCTCTCCACCATCGTTTGCAAAGCAACAATGCCCGGCGCGGCGATGATCCCGGCCTGTCGCATCCCGCCCCCCAGGCGCTTGCGCCAGCGGCGCGCCCGGTTAATCCAATCGCGCGGACCGGCAATAACCGATCCCACGGGTGCGGCCAGCCCCTTCGAAAGGCAGATCTGCACAGTATGGGCACAGGCGGCAAACTTGCCAGCCGGGACTCCGGCAGCAACAGAGGCGTTGAACAGCCGCGCTCCGTCTAGGTGAACGGGAATATCATGCTCACAGGCCAGCTCGTATATTGATTCCATTCTCTTCAGAGAAATCACCGCTCCGCCGGCGCGGTTATGGGTATTCTCCAGGCAGATCAGGGCGGTAGGAGGAAAGTGGATATTATCATCGCGGATCGCCTTTCTGACGCTGCCGGCTTCCGGAGCTCCTCTTTCGCCCTTAAGGGTCCTGAACTGCACCCCGGCCAGTATGGAGGCCGCTCCCGCCTCGTAGTAAAAGATGTGCGCCTCTTCTTCAATAATCACCTCGCTGCCCGGTGGGCAGTGAGTGAGAATGGAAACCTGGTTCCCCTGGGTGCCGCTGGTTACCAGCAGGGCATCTTCTTTCCCCAACATCTCCGCGGCCATTTCCTGCAGCCGGTTAACCGTGGGGTCTTCGCCGTAGACGTCGTCGCCCAGCTCTGCCGCAGCCATTGCCCGGCGCATTTCTTCGGTCGGTTGAGTGACTGTATCGCTGCGCAGATCAATCATCTTTCCGCCTCCGCATCTGTTTATTAATATATTACCATATAGCTGCATAAAAAATGGAACACCGGCATATACTTTTTGTCCCATAATGAAGATAATGGCGATGCAAGCATCGCCTCTATCACGGGCAAAAAAGTATAAGGGCGGCACATGGGCCGCCCCAGGCTTGGAAAAACAATATTGTCAAATCCGGGCCAGCAGGTCGGAAAGCGCCGGCTTGCCCAGTTCCTGCAGTTCGTACTTAACACGCAGGGCCGGCTTCTCAATGCGCATTATCCGGCGCAGATCAATAGGAGTGGCAATAACCACCAGCTCGGCATCGGAGCGGTTTATGGTCTGCTCAAGATCGCGAATCTGCCGCTCCCCATAGCCCATAGCCGGCAAATAGGCTCCAATGAACGGGTATTTTTGAAAGACCTCCTGAATCGTGCCTGCGGCAAAAGGCCTCGGATCCACCAGGTCAGCGGCGCCGTATTTTTTTGCTGCGATTACCCCCGCTCCGTAGCCCATCTCTCCATGGGTAACCGTAGGTCCGTCCTCCACGACCAGTACCCGTTTCCCTCTGAGATCCTCTTTTCCTTCGATGAAAATGGGGGAAGCGGCTTCAACAATTACAGCCTTTTTGTTGACCCGCTGAATATTTTCCAGGACGGTGCCAATGTCCTGTAAGCTGGCGGTCTCCTCCTTGTTCACTACGATCACATCAGCGAGGCGCAGGTTTGTCTCCCCGGGGTGATAGGTCAACTCGTGACCGGGCCGGTGGGGGTCAACCAGCGTAATATAGAGATCGGCTTCATAAAAAGAAAAATCGTTGTTTCCGCCGTCCCAAACAATCACATCGGCTTCTTTTTCCGCTTCTTCAAGAATCCGGCCGTAATCCACTCCGGCATAGACAACTACTCCGCAGTCAAGATGGGGTTCATACTCTTCGCGCTCTTCAATGGTGCATTTATAGCGTTCCAGATCGTTATATCCGGCAAAACGCTGGCAAATTTGATCGGACAACTCGCCATAGGGCATCGGATGGCGCACCACAACCACCTTTTTACCCCTCTCCTGCAAAATTTGACATACCCGGCGCGTGGTCTGGCTCTTCCCCACCCCGGTGCGAACCGCAGTAACAGCGACAACGGGCTTGCATGATTTCAACATGGTTGACTTCGGTCCGAGCAGCCTGAAATCGGCGCCCGCTGCCATCACCTCGGAGGCTTTTGACATAACATAGTTGTGGGTCACATCGCTGTAAGCAAAAACAACTTCTCTGACATCGTTTTCCTTAACCAGGGGAACCAGATCATTTTCGGGATAGATGGGAATTCCCGCCGGATATAAAGAACCGGCCAATTCGGGGGGATACATCCGCCCCGCGATGTCGGGGATTTGTGCCGCTGTAAAAGCCGTTACGCGGTAGCGAGGATTATCTCTGAAAAATATGTTAAAATTATGAAAATCGCGCCCGGCGGCGCCCATAATGATCACACTTATAGATTGATCCATCGTCGGCACTCCTTTTTTTATTTTTGGTTAAATAACAAGCGCCAGAATAGCCTTCTGCACATGAAGCCGGTTCTCAGCTTCATCGAAGACGATGGATCGTCGGTCATCCAGGACCTCTTCGGTTATTTCTTCACCCCGGTGGGCAGGCAGGCAGTGCATTACCAGGGTATCCGCTTTAGCCTTCTCCAGCAACGCGCTGTTGACCTGGTAAGGAGCAAAGATCTTTACTCTCTCTGCATGCTCCTCCTCCTGGCCCATACTGGCCCAGACATCTGTATAGATAATATCGGCGTTATTCACCGCACTGGCGGGTTCATGGACAATCTCGATCACGGCGCCGCTGGAAGCCGCATCTTCTTTGGCCTGGCGGATAACTTCGGGATCGGGTGTATATCCCGGGGGACAGCAAATAGTAACATTCATCCCCACTTTAGCCCCGCCGTACATCAGCGAGTGAGCCATATTATTTCCGTCACCGACGTAAACCAGTTTAAGGCCGGTCAAAACACCCTTTTTCTCTTCAATGGTGAAGAGGTCAGCCAGGACCTGGCAGGGATGAAGCAAGTCGGTAAGGCCATTAATCACCGGTATAGCGCTGTATGCGGCCAGATCAAGCACATCCTGGTGTGCATAAGTCCGGATCATCAGCGCGTCAAGATAACGGCTTAACACCCTGGCAGTGTCGGCAATGGTCTCGCCACGCTTCAACTGAAGATCGGTCGTGTTCAAATAGAGCGCATATCCTCCCAGCTGCCACATGGCTACTTCGAAAGATATCCTCGTGCGCGTGGAAGATTTTTGAAAGATCATGCCCAGCGTTTTGCCTTTTAGCGGCTGAAATTGCTCGCCTGTTTGATTTTTCATTTTTAAAATTTTAGCCGTATCAAGTATTTGCCGGACTTCTTCCCGGGTTAAGTCATGAATGGAGAGGATATCTTTGCCTTTCATCTGGACAGCCATGCCGTTACCTCCGGTAAAGAATTTGCTGCTTTACTATATTTTTATATTAGCTGTTAGATTATATTTATATTCTTGAAGCAGCCGTTAATTCCTTCATTTACGAGAAAATAATTCTTGATAAATTATTTACAGATTTTTGACGGAATCTTCTCTTTTATATGGTTTACTTAGATAAAAATAACAGAGTTTTACCTGGAGGCTTTATGATTAATCTGTTCCTAAGCATTTTGCAATATATTGTTTTTGGCTTTGGGATCTATTACCTGCTGCTGGCGCTGGCCGGTCTTTTTAGCAAACGCTGCCGGCGAGAACATTATCCGCAGAGCCGCTTCGCTATACTAATTCCGGCGCATAATGAAGCGCCGGTGATCGGCAAGCTCATTGAGAATCTTATGGAGCTTGATTATCCCCGGCATCTTTATGATATTTTTGTTATCGCCGACAACTGCACCGATAATACCGCCCATTTGGCGCGCAGTTATGGTATCACGGTATGGGAGCGATTTAGCCGCAACCGCCGGGGAAAGGGTTACGCCCTGGCAGATGCTTTTAAAAAGTTCGGTTTAAGCGGCTCGGCTGAACGCTCTCATTATGACGCTGTGGTTATATTTGACGCGGACAACCTGGTAGCTCCCAATTATCTCCGGGCCATGAACAACCGGCTCCTGGAAGGAGAGAAGCTGATCCAGTGTTTTATCGATTCAAAAAACCCGGATGACAACTGGGTAACCGCTGCTTACAGTGTCTCTTTCTGGTATAACAACAGGTTCCTTCTTCTGGCCCGCTATAACCTCGGTTTGAGCGCAGCCCTGGCCGGAACCGGTGCCTGTATTTCACGCGAAGTGCTTGGAGAAATAGGCTGGTCTACCGCCACTTTGACTGAAGACCTGGAATACTCCATGCAAGCCCTGCTGAAAGGATACCGGACAAGCTTTGCCCTGGAAACGCGGGTTTTTGATGAAAAACCGCTTCGCTTTATCCTCTCTTGCCGCCAGCGCCTGCGCTGGGCCAGGGGACAGATCAACGTGGCCATTCGTTACGCGCCGGCGCTGCTGCTTAAAGGGCTCCGCCGGCTGGATCCCGCCCAAATTGAAGGCGGGCTGCGGCTGTTGCAGCTTTTCGTCATTGCCTCCGGTGGCCTTCTGTGGCTCCTGGGAATGATCTTCCCTGAAATAAATGCCGGATCGCCTTATGGTTATCTGAACGGTCATTATCCATATATCGGCCCAGTCCTTTTCGCATGCCCTTACATTCTCCCTCTCCTGACCATGCCGCTCGACAAGCTGCCTCGAAAGCCCTTTGTTTTCTACCCCCTCTACCCCCTCTTCTGCATTACCTGGCTGTTGATCATTTTTGGCGCTATTTTCAGCTGGCGCAATGACAGCTGGATGTCCACCATTCACAGCAGGGCTATAGACCACCATGAACTAAAGCAGCTCTCTCGCGACCACCGTCGCGCCGTCTCCAGCCGTCTGACCATTTCACCGCACACCAAGATTAATTCAAGACAAGCCCTCTAAAATCTGATAAGATTACTTAAACAGGATGCCGGAGAGGTAGATGGGGATGCCGGAAATTCTCGTTATTGAAGATGATCCTCATATCCT
>FZPS01000014.1_pt443 | contig 14323 bp, 8 predicted proteins | sample 1817821 | NCBI WGS metagenome assembly FZPS01 (sample SAMEA104158645, study PRJEB21678) | metagenome | place: Germany | collected 2015-04-21 | reverse complement strand
AGCATGGCAAGCTGAATGCTATATTCTAATATGTCCTCCATCTATTCTTCCTCCTTTAAAATTGTTACCAAGACTTTCTTTATTCTCATAGGACTACTTAAGTCCCCCTATATATAACAGTGAAAATATGACCCGCTTGATTCGCTATTTTAAAAAAGTTTTTGAAAAGATTAAATGAAAATAGACACAGAAAAAGCGACTAACTTAAGAAAAACTATTCTTCAGTCAATCGCCTTGTTTAATATTAATATTTTAAAATAAATTTAATGAGCAAGCACAGTAAGTGTAGACACACTTATGAGAAAATTGATGCAGCGCACTCTTATAGGCTCGCTTTTTTATCCAATTTTCTACTTGTTCCTATCAGAAAGATTTAGAGGTTCCCCCCTAAGACCCTGTTTGAAAAATAAAATATAAAACTAAATTTCTATAAAAATTTGGTATCGATGAAACACAAAATTCTACACAAACTCTCTATAAATTTAAATCACTAAATATCAAGTCTAGATCTTCATCACTAGTTCCAAGGACTTCAAGCCTATCTTTATCAATAGCGTCTAACATAATTCTTTCTTTTTCCACTAATCTATCATATATCTGTTCTCCCAATGAATATGGCATATGGTTATTATTGGAGAACTCTTTTTGCATAAAGTAATATTGAGTATATTGGTCTTCAGCTAATCCCAATCTATGTATCCTATCTTTAGATTGCAAGAGATGAACTAAATTATAACTATATTCATAGTAAATTGCATTATGGCAAACAGAATGCAAGGATATTGATTCTGCTAGTGTATGAGGATTTGTGATTAACACATCTAACTCTTTATTTCTAAACTTATTAATAATCATATTCCTTTCTTCATCACTGGTGCCTCCATATATAACACCTACAGCTATTCCTTTTTCTTTTAACTCATTAGCTATGTTGAATATAGAATCAATAAATATACACCATATTATTAGGGATTCTCCTTTTTCGTAAATTTCTTTAGCCTTATTTATACAAGCTTTGAATTTTGTTGTTTTATCAATTGAGTTAATCAAAGAAGTAATTTGTTCAGAATAGTCTACATAATCGATGTCTTCTACCTTTCTGTTTGTATCCAAGATTGCTGAATACTCTTCCCAATTTTCTTCTATAGATTTTAATAACATCTTTGGATCTGACTCCAATTGTAAAAGTCTAATAATTAAAGCAAGTTTGTTTTTAGCATATTTTAATAATAGGATATTAAAAATTTCGTTTTCAATTGTTGACGCTTCTACATTTATTAATATGTCATCATTAGCATCTGGTACACCTAACTGTCTCTTGTTAGTTCTGCAGAAAAATGGTTGTATTCTAGTATTGATATTTTCAATATCATCTTCGGTAGGGCTTTTAAGCTGCCTTTCTGAAAATCCAAAATACTCCTTATATTCGTCACCATACAAAATCATTAAAATGTTTTTTATATCTAAATATGAATTTGGAATCGGTGTACCTGTCATAGTAATGATGTACTGAGCATTTTTAGAAATTTCTAAAGCACTGGCAGCTCTAATTCCATCTACGTTTTTAACCTTATGAACCTCATCATATATAAGTAGAGTTTTCTCATCTATTATTTTCTTTACCTCATACTCTAAAGAAACCAGACTTTCATAATTAAATAATAGTAGATTTTTTCCACCTGTTTCATACATAATAGCATTTTTTTTATCATTTAAAGAGTTATAATCTTGTATGTTAAAAAGTTTTAACACCTTCTTGGTGCCAAAACAATTTATGAATTCATCTTCCCAAGAAGAAAAGGAATTTTTGGGACCAATCATAACTATTTTATTTATTAAACCTATTTGTTCCAAATAGCTGTATACTCCTAATGCCGATGAGGTTTTTCCAGAACCTGGTACAGAGAAATTGGCAGATCGTTTCATAGTACACATAAAGAAAGAATCCCATGCCTGCTTGTCTCTTAAAATTCTAATCATGCTATTATCTACTATGCTTTTATATTTTAAAAACTCATTGAAAATCATATCTGATTGGTTTTTTATTTCTAAACCAGCTCTTGCTCTTTTTCCAATATAAAGTTCCCTATTTTTAATATATTTATTTAACTCATCGCTAACAATAAATTTGTAATTTCTTTTAACAGAGTCTCTTCTTATAATTTCTATTATTTTCTTATAATCAGGATAGGTAAGCCCCTCTTTGAGCAAAATTTTGTCCTCATATATTTCATCTCTATCTATATATCTTCTTAATCTTACTTTATACATGGCTGTATTAGTTATCTTTTTCTTCTCAATATTAAAAGTTAAATATACAAGGTCTTTATTCATCTTTAGAGAAATAAATTTATTCATCATATTTACACCTGTAATAATTCTAAAGCTTTTTCCAGATTATTAATCTTCTCTTTTAAATCTTTTACATTGTTGCTAAACTCCTCTACTTGAAGAACAGATAATTTATTTAGTATATTTAAATCAATTAATTCTAGATTATCAAAAGCTTTCTCAACTAGCTTTATAGGCTGATTTCTAGTTGCATCACTATTAACTTTATTTAAGTGTTTTTCTGTTGATTGATAAAAATTCCTCTTTAAGTCTTCATCAGATCTAATCTTAGCTATTTCATTTTCTTTAACCTCCGGATGCGCCTCTAATATATCGCATACTTTTTCTACCAAATCAACCTGTTCATCTAGATATCCTTCTAAAAACCTATCATTACTAGCAATCTTTTTTATTTTCCTCATATATCGTGTAGCATCTCCTTCAGGAGAAATTAAAAATTGTGAAAATACACTATACTTTAAATCTTCCTTCTTATCTTCATCATTTATTCTCTTTAACATAGTATTTAACTCTTTTAAAGGATCCACAATATTGAAATGCCTAGCTAAATGAAATTGTTTAGGGGCATTAATAAACTCTAAAAACTCTACCATAAGTTTAGCTTTTTCTATTTCTTGTACTACTTCACTTTCTTTGACACCGATACCCATTGCATACTCTTTGGCAGTTAATAGACCTGTTTCGATTACATCATTATAAACCCCAACTAATCGATCTATAGGATTGTAATCTATTTTTTCATCAATTCCATGCTGTAACATTAATTCTAACATCTTTATTTGCTTCTTATTATTTTTGATATTATGGTCTAAGATAACTGCCTCAAAATACTGGGTTTGACCAGTCTTTTCTTCTATATTCCTTAAACAAGTAAATCTCCTGTTACCATCAATTATTCTACCATCTTGTAAAACTACACCTGGTACATTTTGACCTATCAGTTCCATATTTGTCTGTGTTTTTCTTAATGCTTCCCTATTACTTTCAGTCACGAAGTTATGAATTATTGCATTATATTCATCTAAATTTTCCATATTAATTTCGTCAACATTATTTTCTGTCTTATATTGGGAAACCCATGTGGCTATCCTGTCATTTTGGTCATTATAATATAACTTATCCGATCTAATCTTATAGACCGGATAGACCTTAGCTACATTGTCTATAACTAGCTTTTTAGTTAAATCCGTTTCAATTACAAATTTTTCCCCTAATCCTTTTTCTAGTATACCTTTCATTTTATATCACCTCATAATAAATTTCATAATCCCCATATACCTGTTCTGTAATTTCATCATAATACATATCAGAAGATTTAATTATAGATCTTAGCTTATATATGTCTATAAAAATATGATATTCATTTTTTAGCATTCTTTCCAAATCATATATGTCGATATATAAATCTTCCTGGCTATAAACTATACTTTCTATAAAATCTTCAAAGTTAAATTCATGTCTGCTTGTTAACATGATTTTATTTCTGCCGACTCTAATATATGATATTCTCTCTTTATCTTCTATTAAAATAGATGTATAAAACCAATCATCAAAACCTAATTCATCTAAATAATGAGTGAAACCTTTTTCCCTAATAGAAGATATGGTAAAGTACTTACCTTCTCCCAACATATTTATCACTTGATTAGTAAAATCTTTAAATGTCTCCTTTTTTATTCCTAGACCCTCTAATCTTCTAAAATTAATATATTTATTAGGTGCATACTCAATAATCTCATATTCATTTTTCAATTTATAAAGTTGTGATGAAAAACTAACAAGCTGTCTTGTCTTTGTATCAATTTTGCTTATGTCTACTAAATCTTCACTAGTTAAGATATGATTAAAATAATGAGCAGCAGTGTCGTATCTATCACTGATCATATATTTCTCATAGGTTATAAATCCCAATGACTTTAAAGATCTTGGATTTAGTTGTTCTGATTTTATATCTGAATCAATCTTTTTTACTTCCGTTATTACATCTTCCATTAAATATAAGTCTTTAGATAATTTTTCTTTTAAGATGTTTTTTATATTATCCGGTATTTTAGGATAGTCGATTACATATTCTCCCTGATAAAAATACTTTTCTAACCCTGATACATAGTTGGCTAAAACTGTATTAGCACCAACTCCATATTCCTTTTCATATTCCTCTGCAAATTCATGATTTGAAATTGGAGCCAGCATATAAAGTAAATCCTTAGCCTGCTTGCCTCTATCTGCTATTCCAAACTCTATATTAGGCATTCGATTAAACTTAACATTTGGATAGTCCTCTTTGCTACATATTTTCTTTAATAAATTATGCAGTTCATATTCATCCCTTATATCATAATCAAGCATTATTTCTGGAAACTGCCTAAAAAACTTCAAACTGGAATACTCTACATCCTTATATTGGTTTAGATTTAATTCTTTAAGTAACTCCTCATAATCATAATTGTCTTGATTGTAATATCGCATCATCCTACCATATTTCCATAAGCATTTGTTGCTTGCTAGCAATTTGTTTTCATATCCTCTATTAAAAGTACCTATATTTCCTACATCTTCCAAATCAAGCTTTTCAACCATAGTTAAATATATTTTTTTGAATTCTTCAAAATGAATATCGTTTCTAGCATAGGTTTTTAATACATAATTTGCCAAATCATCTCTCGTCTTTTTTATTCTCTTATTATTTATAGTTATATAATCTTTATAGATGGCCTTCTCGAATTTTCTTCTTATCATAACTGGAATTTTTTTATCCCCAAGCAACTCTTCAGCTTCTCTATTTGCTCTAGATACATACCTTAAGTTCAAGAAGTTATATACTTCATAGCTGCCTAAAGCTAGATAATAATCCTTCTTATCTAATTTATAATTTAAGTATATATATTTATAATCATCTTCCAAAAAGAGTATTCCACTTGTTAGCAACTTTCTTTTTGCAATCACTTCTATTTGTCTAACCCTTTCTCTGCTAATATCGTATATTTCTCCAATCGCCTCTAAGGTTATTCCTTTAATTCTGTTTAGCAATACATTATACTCTCTCTTACTTAGATATTTAATGCCGCTTTCTTGGAAAGGCTTCCTTTTAATCATAAGCCTATCATCGTATATAAAATCAATTTTCCCTTCATTAAGCAACTCATTTAATACCTGCTCTAATGTTTTTTCTCGCCTTAATTCCATCGGGATTCTATAAGAAAGTTCTTCCACATGTAGGCCAAACTCTTCCTCACTAATTATATTTATTATTAAATTGTTAAATTCTTCTTTTATATTTTCTATTTTAAATAATAATTTTAATAATTGATATTTATCAACTGAATCACCTGATTCTTTGATTTCCTTAAGTTGGTCCCTATATTCTTCAAGTATTGTAGTAAATACTGCATAAGCATCTAATCCTAAAATTCTTGTTACTTCAGCAATAAACTTTCTATCACTTGAATCTAAAAGTTTAATTTCATCTTCATCTTTATCATTATTTCTATTATATTCTTTTAACTCTACTTTTTCTTTTAAGTCCTTTATTTCTCTCAACGAGCTAATACCAAAATTTCTAATTTTCATTAAATCTTCATCAGATAAGATATTTAACTCTGAAAAATAAAATACTTTACTTCTCTTAAGACAATTATATGATCTACGACTTAGACCTAAATCCTCAAGTTTAATATCTATATATTCTAAGCCATCATTATAAATAAAAGTCTTTAAATGCTCTTCTATAACTTCAAAATCATGATTGTAAATTAACTTTAAATTTTCCCTTATAGAATAAATTTCATTTAAACTTTTAACCCCTAAACCATATATCTTTTCAATGCTGTTTTGGGGTGTGTCTAATAAATCTTTAATAGTTTTAATTCCTGCTCTATAAAGGGCATTAGTTGATCTTACTGATAGATTTAAATTTTTTATCGAGCCCTCTAATTGGACATGCACCGGTATCCCTCCTAGCATAAGTAATTAACAAGTAAAAGTAACTATGATTTGAACAATAAATATTAAAGTGTATCCATATTATTCAGAATTACTTAAATCCCCATCAAATTTCTTCCCATAGATTTAACAGAAAAACATTTATTCTTTTTCCCGTTCATATGCTCAAGTTCTTCAAATTTCGTAATCTTTTCTTCATCAACTTCTATCAAACTTTCACAAACCTTAATCAACATTTCTTGCCATGTTTTTGCTCTTATAAGCTTATTGTTAAGTATATGGTCTTTTATGAGTAAAGTTCTCATATAAGCTATATTCTATATTCTTGTCTATTGTATATTTATCATAGTCTGGAACTTCTTTTTCATCATATTCTTCTTTTTTATCTTAGAGTTCCAAATCTTCTATATCCAAAATGTTGATAACTTCTTTCAGCTTTTTTCATAAGTTTCCATTTCTTAAGCCAATTTTGAATAGTAGGGTAGCTTATCATACTGTTTTTCTAAAAAGGATTCATTAACTTTTTCTCTAATGGTTTCAACAGTAACATCAATTAACATTCTTAGAAGCTCTTGATAGTCCATAACATTTCCCCCATTTTCAGATTTTATAGAGCCATCTCATTTAAAAGTTCTTTTAAAAATTTTAATTCCTCTCTTGTTAAGGTTATACCCTTGCCCATCTTTTCATGGTCTGGAGCCAGTCTTTGAAATAATATACTTGATTTAGTCTAGCTAGTTATCAAATAATTTAATTATCCATTGTTTTTAAAATGATATTGAATAAGGCTTGTTTTCTTTTTTGAAAAAATATTTCAAAATCATCACTTCTTATAGCTTCTACATCAATTAGGTGTGTTTCTAGCATGTTATTTAATATTTCAGGTCTGATGTTTTTTTCTTGCTCTAAAATTTTCAGGTATTTGCTTGGTGCATTCCCACCAATTGAACGGTTAGTTCTAGCTGATAAAGGTGTTTTGTTAATAATTGAATTATACAAATCCCTACTTATGTTTTTGCTGTTACAATACCTTGTTGGAAAAATATGATGTATATCTATACTCTCACTATAATATGTCTGAAGATCAATAGATACTCCTGACATAAAATCATGGCAACCTTCCTTCATCAACAAAGCATATATTCCTTTATAAGCAGCACTATTTCTTGTTCTTAAAGTTATAAGTCTATCTATCTCAAAATTAGCCTCCTTAATCGTATCTGGAAGTTCTCCTCCATTTATCCAATGGATAACCTGGGGTAAATCCTTGGCAAATCTTGTTTCTGTAGCCGATCCATATAGTTCTCCAAATACTCCTGACCAATACCATCTGGCAATTGAATCTCTAACACTTTTGTCTCTTGCTTTATTTCCTAATTCAGCAAATATTGCCGTTAAAGGTATTAATTGAGATGGATAAGGTATATCCCGTCTTCTAAATATTTTCAATTCCATTAAAAATTGTGCAGCTTGATAGAAAGCTTCTTCTACAATATTACTCCAATTTTTATAGTTCTCAACTGTTAGGTCTAAGATATCCTTTCGCTTACAACTAACTGCCGCATTTGACCTTTTCTTTTTTCTATCATAGGTTGTTAATAATGCGATAGCTTGTAGGAAATCAGTATTGTTTAATTTACTCAATATTGGATCATTACTAAAAGACCTTTCATAATTATTTGATTTTTGATTATATCTTTTTTCCCAATCTTCTCTTAAAGAAAAATCCTCTGCTGCAAATGAAGCTGTCAGTAACTCAAATACAGTCAATGTAACTCCACCTGTATTCACATGCTCAAATACTTGGCAGACTGCGTCTTTAGGAGTCGTATTTAGCATTGTTATTACTGGCACTTGATAGTTATTAAAGGCTGAAAAAACATCGGCCATAAATTTACTCCATTTATTAGACCGTTCATCTGATCGTTCAATATTAAAATATATATTTTGCCATTCTAGTAATTTTTCTGGCTTGAATAAATAATGAATAGGCAGCATGCCTGCTCCACATTCTTTTTCTTTAGTAGAATAATCGTGTAATACAACATTTCCTTTACCTTTAATTATTCCATCTTCTGGTGCAGAAACTATAGCTTCATCCTTATCTCCATACTCATCTGTTGCAATATTTATATCTAAATAGTATCGTCTTTTTATGTCGCTCCCTCTACTATCCCTAGTTTTAACTGGCTCTTCTAAATATAAAGTTTGAAATAATGATGTAATACGCTGTTGGCCATCTAGAATCAATCTTTGTGGTGTGACTTCTTTGTCTAATATCAATCCCTCTACTAGTCTGGGTTTAAAATTGATACCTGAACCTCCTGTTTCTAACAGCATTACAGCTCCTATTGGATATGATTTTAAAATACTTGTTAAAAGATTTCTTATTCTTTCATCATCCCAAACCCAACCTCTTTGAAAATCAGGAAGTTGTGTTCTACCACTCTTTACAGAATCTAATATACTTTTTAACATTTCTGATGTGCTATGGAAAATTGTTGACATTCTTTTACCCCCTTTTGATTTTTATTAGTAGCTTTACCTTTAATCTTATGTTCCTAACTTCTCAAGTCTTTATAAATCATCTCTCCTACAGCAGACATAGCTGCATTATAAAATTCCTTATCTTGAAACAATTTCTTAAATGAATTGTTTCTATCTTTATTTTCTTTATATAATTTGAATGCAATATCTTCAAAATCCTTAGGAAATATGCTCTTTTTAAATACCTCGCTATCATTTTTCTTAGCATAAGTTGTTAAGGATTCTTTTCTAAGGCCTTGGCTTGCTTCTTTATATATAAAATCTATAACTACCCTATCTTGATCTGTAAAGTCTCCATGATATCTTTCATTTATACGATTGATTATTTCATCTAAATAATCTTCGTCTTCCTTAGGTTTACTTCCAGTATCTAGTTGACCATATTCTATAGTTGGATCTGCTATAATACTAATATCTCCTTCAAAAGTTTTATCTAGTTTGTAAAATTCAAGTTTCAATTTTCCATCTAAATCTAAACTTATTCTCTCAGGACTTGGAATCAATTTTTGTAGATATGAAGTAAATACATATTCTTTATGAAGGTCTTTATCATACATTCTAGTTATTTGAATTATATAGGAATACCATTTGTTGAAGTTTCTAATATCTTTTCTGAATTTAAACTGATCTTCTTCCGATAATTCAAGATATCTATTTATTATAGGTTTAATCAAACTAGTTATCTTTCCCAAATCAGTAGCTGTCTGTTTGCCTTCCTTATAATAAATATTAGTAAACTTTTCTATATCCTCATCATTGTAAAGTCTAGCTTCCCTTAATAATATTTGAGTATCATATATAAGGTTTACATTTATTGTTTCATCTAAAATAGTGGCTTCATAGTAGGGTTTGAAAGCTTCTTCTATTTCCTCTTTAGTATTAACAAAGTCTAAAATAAAGGTGTCCTCTTTCCCTTGTGTAATTCTATTTAATCTGGAAAGTGTTTGTACTGCCTTTACTCCTCTTAATCTTTTATCTACAAACATTGTGTGAAGTAGTGGTTGGTCAAAACCAGTCTGATACTTTTCAGCTACTATCAGCATATTAAAATCATCACTTGCAAACTCCGTAGGCAATTGACTTTCTTTTATAGTTGACCCATCTTTTCTTTTATTCATTTTTTCCTCAGTAAACTCTACACCCTTATCTTTAATAATCCCAGAAAATGCTACTAAAATCTCTAAATCATCATAGCCTTTAATTTCTATATAATTCTTAATTTCATGATAATATCTAACAGCATGAAGTCTTGAAGCTGTTACCACCATAGCTTTTCCTCTACCATTGATTTTGTTTTTAGTTATATCTCTAAATTGTTCTACAATTATTTGTGTTTTTTGTTGAAGGTTATGGGGATGTAAGGATGCAAATCTATTAATAGTTCTAACTGCTGTTGATGAAGGTACTTCTGGATTTTCTTCAGTGTCCTTAGCTATTTTATAGCAAATACTATAGGTCATATAATTTTGAAGTACATCAAGTATAAATCCTTCTTCTATGGCTTGTCTCATAGAATAATTATGGTAGGCAGACTTATTTCCATATTCTCTTTCTGTTCCAAACAAATCTATGGTTTCCTTTTTAGGTGTAGCTGTAAAGGCAAAGAAGGATAGATTATCATGTTTACCATGGGATAATATTTCTTGAACAAGCCTATCTTCATTGTCCAAGGCTTGCTCTTCCTCTATACCCTCTATTTCTGCAAACTCTCTTAAAGCTTCTTCTGTATCAGCTAGGGCTGTCTTAAGCATCTTAGCACTGGATCCAGATTGACTTTGATGGGCCTCATCTACAATAACTGCATATCTCTTTCCTTTAGAATCATCTACTTCTTCATAAATAACAGGAAACTTTTGTAGAGTTGTCACTATAATTTTTCTATTGTTATTTATAGCATCTTTCAAATCCTGGGAGGTCTTATCTTTGCCAATAGTTTCAACCACTCCAGGAGTATGGTCGAAACTCATTATGGTTTCTTGTAATTGACTATCTAAAACTCTTCTATCTGAAACTATTATTACAGATGTAAATATAGGTTCATCATACTTGTCATGTAGGTTTGATAGTCCATAGGCAAGCCAGGCTATAGAATTACTTTTCCCTGAACCGGCACTATGTTGAATCAGATAATCTTCACCTGTTCCCTTGATTCTAACATCTTCTATAAGCTTTTTAACTACATCAAGTTGATGGTATCTAGGAAATATTAACCTTCTTCTAGTCTTTTTAACTTCTTTTCCTTTTACCATCTTAGTTTCTGTTTTTTCTTCAAGGTGCATAAACCTTTGAATTATATCTAGTAAAGTATCCTTCTTTAATACTTTTTCCCATAAATATGAAGTAGCATATCCATTAGGGTTGGCAGGATTACCTTTTCCCCCAACATTGCCAGCACCATTTGAACCTTGATTAAATGGAAGAAAGAAAGTATCCCTTCCTTTTAGTTCAGTAGTCATTTCAACATCATAGTGGTCTAGGGCAAAATAAACTAAAAATCTATGATTAAAATTAAAGCATTTTTCCCTTGGGTTCCTATTTTCTATAAACTGAGATTTTCCGTTGTCTACAGTTTGGCCTGTTAGTTGGTTTTTAAGTTCTAAGGCTATTATTGGAATACCATTTAAAGATAGGACCATATCTATTGAATTTCTATTTTGATTTGAATAATAAAATTGGCGAGTTAGAGTTAATATATTGCTATTATAGTTATCTATAACCTTTTGATTTAAGGAGCTTTCAGGCTTAAAGAAAGCAAACCTAAACCTAATACCCCTATCAGTAACCCCATCTCTAAGAACTTTTAAAAGACCATGCATCCTAACAGATTCATCAAATCTTTTGTAGATAGCCTCCTCTGATTTTTCCCTATAGATTTTCTCATATCTTTCCCATTCCTTAGGTTGACTTGTTTGAATAAATCTAAGGAAAGTTTCCATATCTATAGCCTTTTCCTTGTCGTAGGTAGCCATATTCCCTTTTTCATAGCCACCATGATTTAGTAAATAAGTTTCTATATCTTCTTCAAATCTTATCTCTTTATATTCCAATTATTCCACCTCTCTTTTTCCAGTTACAGTTTCATATATTAAGGACTTTTTGTAAGCTTCCATTTCTATTAGGAGCTTTTCTTTAGTTGAGATTATTTGGTCTATCAATGGTAATTTCTCATCTAAAAAACTAATAATTTTGTATTGTTCATCTTTAGGTGGCAAAACCATATTTATTTTTTTTAAATCATCTAGTCTAAAACGATAAACTTTCAAACCTGTTGCATATTGATTTAATTCTATATGAAAATATTTTGTAGCATAATATAAAAATTTACCCTGTACATTATCTTTATTAGGTTTAAGACACATTTGCTCGCCACCTAATAAACCAATATCATCTCTATTATAAAAACATGAGTGTCCTAAATCTTCCATTGTTTCCGATGTTGATATTAAAACAGTATCCCCATTTTCAACTATTTGATCTGATTTGTAAAATGATCTATCTACATAGTGTCTATAACTATCATCAACTATATCTACCTTATAAGTTCGTCCATATTGAAGCGCTATATAATCTCCTTTACTTTCTAAATCAGTCTTTTGAAAACTAGAATTTCCTCTTAATATCTTACATACTCTATTTGGTCTGATAATATCCCAATTCTCTGGTATCTCCCCTATCCATTCAATTCCACTATCTTTCATCTGAACATTTTCATCTAATCCTTTTGTTACAGTTTCTGTTATAAGAGATTGTTTATATCTTTTATATTCTTCTATGGCTTTTTTAGTTTTAAATATTATATTATCTATTTCTGATACTTTTTTATCTAGGAAATCTGCTATTGTTCTTTGTTCAAACGATTTAGGGTAAGGTAAATGAACCTTATTTAAGTTGAGCATTGGTATTCTCATTCTATGTTCCATTATTCCATTCCCATATCCGACTAACTTACTTTGAAATTCTTTAGTTTGAAATAAATAATTATAATAATGTATTGAATCTTTATTATCTCTTACATAAAGCATATAATAAACAGGACTAGTGGCTCCAAAGTAATCAGATAGTCCTACTGATCCAATAATTACATTCATACTATTAACGACTATATCATTTGGATAAGCTAACTTATATTTACTTAAATCTTCCTTTGATTTATTACCTATGTCACCTTTTTCAGAATAAGGAATAACTCCTCTATCATTCGTTAAAGAAAGTATTGATTCTGTTTTTATAGGATTGTTCATTTCGTTTCTTTCTTCTAAGATTGATTTTAAGTTTTGCACTTTCCAATCTTTAGGTATCTCCCCTATCCAATCAACTCCACTGTCTTTCATCTTTCTAGTCAATTCTTTCACCATCCTCACTAAATAGCTTTCTTAGTGATGCAGTAATATCTAATTCTAATGTTAATATTCTGCTTGATATAATATCCGCTGGTTCTGGTTCTTGAAATTTATAAAAGTATCTTGTAAAGGGTATTTCATAGCCTACTATAGTTTTTTCCTTGTCTATCCAAGCCTCTGGATTATAGGGTTTAACCTCTCTATTAAAGTATTGATCTATATCTTCATCTAAGGGGACTCTTTCCGTATCTCGTAAATCACTATTTGCTTCTATTTCCCCCTTAGTATTTTTGCATATGTTAGCCTCATCATCATGTTGGCCAAATACCTTTATTATGGCATTTCTTAAAGGAGCCCTAAGTTCTATAGCCTTATTCTTGAAAAGTTTGTTTATCATTTTTACAAACTCATCCCTATCTAGCCATACTTGTCCTATTAAGCCTTTAAGTAGGTCTATTATTTCCTTTTGATTTTCTTCTCCCACTTTTATAAGTTCCTTTATTTCCTCTTCAGTCTTTCCTCTTTTCTGTGCCTTTGTTAATTTGCCTAGGTTTTTATATTGAGTTTCCTCTTTAAAGCTTTCTATTCCTGCTTCATCTATTTCAAATTTAAGTCTTAGAGGTGTTTCTATAGTTATTTCATTATATCCAAAATCTATATTGTCAAATATCTTTGACTCACAAACTTTATCTCCTTCAATATACTCCTTGTTTAGAAAATCCCCATAGGCCTTTATAATCATTTCCCTACATTGAGCTGTGATGTCATTCCTTTTATTTCCTATGGATTTTCTTCTCTTTTCATATGTCTGAGAAGCGTCTATTAATTGAACCTTACCTACTCTATGGCTTGGCTTATTCTTAGATATAATCCATATATAAGTAGTTATTCCTGTATTATAAAAGCTGTCATTTGGAAGTTGTATTATGGCTTCTAGCCAGTCATTTTCTATCATATATCTTCTAATTTCGCTAGGTCCACTTCCAGCTGAACCAGTAAACAAGGGAGAACCATTGTGTACTATGGCCATTCTGCCTGTATCTTTTAATTTAGCTATTCCATTTAAATCGAAAAGCTGCTGTCCATCATTTACATAGGGAAGCCCTACTCCAAATCTACCCCTATCTCCTAGCTTGGCTTCT
>FZPS01000068.1_pt87 | contig 14326 bp, 15 predicted proteins | sample 1817821 | NCBI WGS metagenome assembly FZPS01 (sample SAMEA104158645, study PRJEB21678) | metagenome | place: Germany | collected 2015-04-21 | reverse complement strand
GCTGTTAACATCATATACCTCCACTCTTAATCTAAATATATAATTATTATATATTACTATATCAGTTTTAGTCAATGACGGATTTATGGTATAGCTGCAATCGTTTTACAATAAGTAAATTTTTACAAGACGCAAACTATTTACTAATAACTAAGATTAAGTTATAATAATGACAGATTATGAAAATTAAAAAATTTGTACTTTTATTTATACTCATTATAATCAGCCTATGCTTTGTATCTTGTGGCAAGGTTGATTTTGACAATTTAAAAATCATAGCCAAAAGCGTTACCGATGTAGAACAAGGAGAGTATACGCTAGAATATACCATTGATAATTTAGAAAAGTTTAGTGAAAAGTATGATTTAATAGTGTCTGTAAAAGTTTTTGACGACAGCAATAGAGCAATAGAAGTGGAAAACAACCGAACCTTTGAAGCGCAAAGCGATAATGTCTATTATGTCACTGTTTATGTCTCTGCCACAGTTAATGGTAAAATACAGACCAAAAGCAAGAGTTTTACCATAACTACGGTTAAGACAGACCCAAAGCTTGTATTAAAACTGCATATCCAAGGCAATGACTACGATTATAGAGTAATTGACCTAACTTATGGCCAAGATTTTTATATAGACGCCTTACCCGACATACCAAAAATTAGTCCCACAGAAGATGGATATGACCTAGTTGTTACTGACTCTTATTGGACAATAAGGGATATTTTAGGCGAAAGTGAAAAACTTTCTCAAGAGCATCTTAATAACATTGTTAAAACAACTACAATATACGCATATTACGAAATAAAAAAACTTCCAAAAGAATGCACCATAACCTTTGAAACTAATGGCGGGGGCGAAATATCGCCTATCACTCAAACATTTGGAAGTACAGTAACAAGACCTATTGACCCTGTAAAAGAAGGCTATCACTTTTTGGGCTGGTATAACGACGCTGATTTTAATGATTTATATTCTTGGACAAACGCATCTCCAATGCCATCTAGCAGAACGCTTTATGCTAAGTGGCTAAAGGATAATGGCTCAAATCTAGAGCATTTTGATTTTATTTATACTGCCGACTATAATACAGGCTATGGATATTATGCTGCAAAAGTAAAAGATGGCGTACAGCTATCAGGCGATGTTGTCATTCCTAACGGCTATGAAAATAAGCCTGTCAAAATAATAGAAGAACTAGCCTTTGCAAACCAAGACCAAATTGAGACTATAATTGTACCTGATACAATAATTGCAATAAGACCAAGCGCTTTTTCTAACTGTACAAGTCTTACAAGTATTGACCTAACCAAAACCAATATAGATAGATTTAATTCTAAAATTTTTGAAAACTGTGAGAGTTTGCAAACGCTTGCCGTTCCCGATAGCGTTATAAACATCGTTAATGACGCTTTTTCAGGTTGCTCTAGCTTATCTGAACTTATTTTCACTAAAGAAAGTCAGTTAAAAACACTTTACAAAGAAGCTTTTAAAGACACAAAAGTAAACCGCCTTACGCTGCCTTATCTTATGAAAAACAGGTTTGAAGGCGGTCAAAATATTCAAGTGGATTTCTTTGAAGCAATAACTGAAGATTAATAAATATAAATTGTTGTGCCGTTACTTTGTCCTGTAAAGGGATTTATGGTATTAATTACTCTTTTTCTATGCGTTGTAAACCTAACTTCTAGCACTCCGTCGCCAGCTTGGTCAATTTTATAATGCATAGCTGCGCCTATATGACGCATGCCAAGACGCTTTTCCTTTTTACTAAGTGATTGCGTGTCGCTGCGCCTTGAGCATATTATGCTGTTAAACATAGCTCCCGTCGCAAGCGCTGCATTGCCGTCTGGGTCTTCTGCATTACCTATATATTGGCTTGCAAAGCTTAATTCTGCCCCTACAACTTCGCCTTTTGGCACAACAAACACATGGTGCTTGTGTCCGCTTATCATAACATCTATTCCTATTTCGTTGAGTCTTTGATTAATTTCTATAAAATAGTCATAGAGAAAATTGCTTGTGTTATGAGCAAAAGCAGTATTTACATGGCTAACAGCTATTCTATGCGTAATACCTTCAGCTAAATATGTGTTTTCTTTGTCGGCAATAATTTTATCAAGCATATCAAGTTGCGCATTGCGGTAAGGTGTAAAATTGGCTGTGTCAAAATTTTCTTTCCATTGGTCTGGGTGGCTATCTCCTACATCAAGCACTACGCCCCAGACGCTTGCTAGCCTAAAAGTAAAGTAATAATCTTGGCTATCTGTCGCGCCTATATATTTATAAAGACTCTCTGCGCTCTTGCCCTTAATTTCGTGGTTGCCTCTTGCAAAAATTACTGGGATATTGCCCTTTGATACACCATGAGATAATTTTGCTATTCTTTCTAAATCAAACTTTGAATCTAAAAATGATACTGTATCGCCTGCAATGATGACAAAGTCGGTATCATCACCATAATATGACGCCGTTGCAAAACCTTTTTTGTTAATGCCATGGGTATCGGATACGGCATAGTATTGCACTCCGTCACTTGTGTCAACTGGTCTAAATGCATAGGTTTTTGAAAAAGTTCTGCCCTTTAGCGCGGAATAGGCCTCTTCATTTATCATAGTTTGGCTATAAATTGTGTAGCTTTTTGCGCTGTCTAGAGCTTGCTGTGGCACGCTTACCTTGTGTACAGTATCTGTGCTTTTTACGCTGCCTGCTATATCGTCATAGTATTTTACTCCGTCTACTTCTACCCAGCCTAACGCTTGGTTGCTTGTAGTCCACACTATTTGATACTCATCTTCCACCGCATATACGGCGGCGCCCGTTGTTATAAAATTAATCTTTAACTTCTCTATATCAGTAAACCCTATCACCACAGCCAAAACTAATGCTACACATATCACAGTAGCTACTGTTTTTGTATAGTATTTTGACTTTGGAAAATAGAAAATAAGATATACAATAATGGCAATTGCAGCATACACAAGCAACATTTTTGCCATTTCCACAAAGAACACCATATAGAGTTCAAAAGCGCCTATAAAGTAACCTATAACAAGGATAAAAAACAATATATCTGCCACAAATAAAGCTATAAGCAGTTTTTTGTTATGTTTATGAAGCAAGTTAATAAAGCTCAGTACTACAACTGCTGCCATTATTACAAAAAGTATGTAAGTAAGCGGCGGAAAATTAGTAAAATATCCAATAAATCCAAGTAAACTTCTCATGGATACATAAACAAGCAGGTTAAATGCTGCTACTATGCTTACAATTAATGCAGTAACTTTTTTATCAAACATTTTTCTTTGCTCCTTTATATCTTAATCTTAATTGGTTTTTGATTGCGATATACTGTCCAATACCTAAAGCCAGCAATTAAAGCCACTTCTTTAGCCAAATGATAATTTTCACATATCCTTGTTTTTATATGCGCGTCGCTGGCATAAGTTAGGTGCTGTCCGCCTAGTTCTCTATATCTTTTGACAATATCAAGGTCGGGCATAAATCCATGCCCTTTGGTATGAGCGTTTAGCTCAAGACACTTATCAAGCTCTATCATTCTTAAAAATATATCATCAAAAATCTCAGGAAAATCAATATACCTTAGTGACTTATCTTCAAAAGGCGCATTCTTTCTAACAAAGCCAAGGTGGGATAAAGCATTGTATGGATAAGGCACTTCCAAACTCTCTCTCACTGTAAGCAAATACCTTTCATAACTCTCTTTTTTTGTCCTATCCTTAAAATAAGGTTGATTATAACAATCTTTGTCATCAACTATATGAGTAGAGTTAAGGATATAATCAAACTTTTCAAAAGGCACTATTTGTAAATAGTCCACAATTGCTTTTTTACTATATCCGCACTCTAGACCAAGCGCCACAAAAGGATATTTTTTTTTAATTTTTGTCACTGCATCAATATACTTCTCAAGCTCAATTTGCTTAACTGAAGAATACTCAGGAATATGCCTATAATCTAAGTCGCAATGGTCTGTTATGGCATAATATTCTACATTTAATTTTTTTGCCGTTAAAACCATTTCTTTAAGACTGGACTTTCCATCAAATGAAAAAGCAGTATGAGTATGTGTATCAATCATAATTACATCTTTTTAGGCGCGCTTATTCCTAGCAAGCTAAGCCCCTCCTCAATAACTGTTTTTGTGCATTTTACCAATATTGCGCGCGCTGTCTTTACACCTTCTTCTTCATTGAGTATTCTGTGCGCAAAATAAAAACGATTAAATTCCTGACATAAATTTACAAGGTATCTAGAGAGATAACAAGGCTCATATTTTTCCAAGCAGTCGCCAAGCACTTTAGGGAAAAGCTCTAAAAGAGCAATTACTGCGTTGCATTCCTGATTGTTGACAGCGTCAAAATTTGCTTTAGTTATATCTATCTCTCCCACCTTTTCCAATACGCTGTTGCATCTTGCGTTGGTGTACTGAACATAAGGTCCTGTTTCGCCATCAAAGTTTAACACCTTGTCATAGCTAAACACTATATCTTTAATGCGGTTGTTGTAAAGCGCGCTGAAAATAACAGCTCCTACTCCCACTTTCTCTGCCACATCTTCTTTATTTTGCAAATCAGGATTTTTGCTTTCTATAATGGCAAGGCTTTTTTCTACCGCTTTATTTAGCACATCCTCAAGCAGTACCACTTTACCTTTGCGCGTACTCATTGCGCCATCTTCCAAACTGACCATGCCAAATGGAACATGAACTAAAGAATCATGCCAGCTTTCGCCAAGCAATTCAATTACCTTAAACCATTGTCTAAAGTGCAAATTTTGCTGATAAGCAACAACATACAGACACTTGTCAAAGTCATAAGCTTCTTTACGATAGTAAGCAGCGGCTAAATCTCTTGTAGCATACAATGTAGCTCCGTCTGCCTTAACAATAAGGCATGGCGGCATATCATAATCAGAAAGGTCTACTATCTTTGCACCCTCACTTTCTGTAAGTAAGTTCTTTTGTTGAAGCTTATCAATGACAGGTTGCATTTTATCATTATAAAAAGACTCTCCATTGTAGCTATCAAATGTAATGTTAAGGCGTTTGTATGTTTTTTGCACTTCTTTGATGGTAACATCTTTAAAAATGTTAAACAGCTCCATAGCCTCACTATCATTTTCTTCAATCTTCTTAAACCATTCACGCGCTTGGGCATCTAAGCTTTCATCTTTTTGGCTCTCTTGATGGTATTTTACATATATTTCTGTAAGGGCTTTCATGCCTTTTTCATTTAATTCTTCTAATGAACACCATTTCTTAAATGCCACAATAAGCTTGCCAAACTGCGTTCCCCAGTCGCCTAAGTGATTAATGCCAACGCAATTGTATCCAAGTTTTTTATAAATTCTGTACAAACTTCCGCCAATTACCGTTGTGCAAAGATGACCTATATGAAAAGGCTTTGCAATGTTTATAGAAGAATAATCTATGCAAATTGTCTTGCCGTTTGATTGCCTATTTCCATATTCTTTGCCTTTTTCAATAATTTCTCCCAACACTTTTTTTGCCGTAAATAGTTTGTCAGTTACAAAATTTATATAGCCATTTACTGCGTTTGCGCTAACTAAAGGAGTGGTAAGCTCTCCAAAGGACTCTACAAGTTCATTTGCTATTGCAACAGGACTTTTTCGCAAAATTTTACTAAACTTAAAACAAGGCAAACAATAGTCGCCCATCTTAGCGTCGCTAGGAATTGCTATACTGTCTATTATCTCTTGTTGACTCACTCCAGTAATTTTTATCAATTTTGCTATTGCAAGTACTTTTTCATTAACCATTTGTTATATCCTTTACTTCCTTAATTTTCTTATCGCTTATATAAAACATTCTGTAATCACTTAGACTTTCTTGCGCAAACTTTGTACACGTTATCAAGGTCTGCACTTCTTTAATGCGCTCAAACAAAGCTTTACGCCTAGTATTATCAAGTTCGCTTAAGACATCATCTAGTATAAGTATAGGGTATTCGCCTGTCTTTAAGTGGAACATATTTAGTTCAGCAAGCTTTATGCTAAGCACAGTAGTTTTTTGCTGTCCTTGTGAACCATACTTCCTAATATCGATATCATTTGCCACAATACTTATGTCGTCACGATGTATTCCCACCGTAGTATACTCTAGTTTGATATCTTTTTCCAACGATTTTTTATATAGTTTTTGCAAACTGCCTTTGACATCGTCAAAATCTACAGGTTCTGTTTGATACAAAATCTCCAGCTTTTCCTTTTCTGATGTCAAATAGCTATGTTCTTTAACAGCCAGTGGCGCAAGTTCTTCCAAAAACTCCTTTCTGCGTAGCAGTATATACTCATGACATTCTAGCATGCTTTGCGTAACCAATTCCAACATTTCCATAAAATTGGCGTCATTTTTATGCACCTTTAACACCTTATTACGCTGTGCCAGCAACTTATTGTACTTTGTCAAACTATAAAAATAAAGTTTGTTTTGTTGGCTCAAGCTGATATCTAAAAAACGGCGTCTGTCAGACGGGCTTTCCTTTACCAGCCCCATTTCGTCAGGACTAAAGAACACTATATTTAATATGCCAATAAGTTCCCCGATTCTAGACACAGGCAAATTGTCGCAAAGTATCCTTTTTTGACCAGCGTGATCTACATGGATATCTATGGTATGGCTAGAGTATTTTTTTTGCAACAATATTTTTACACGCGCGCCATAACTAGCGTCATTCCAATTTATTAGCTCTTTATCACGCAGTCCCCTTGCCGATTTTCCTAAAGAAGAAAAATATATGCTTTCTACAAGATTGGTTTTTCCGGCGGCATTTTTACCCACAATAACATTTAATGTGTCGCTAAGCTCTACATATTGTTTTGTGTAGCTTAAAAAATTATCCAGATAAAGTTTTTTAATTACCAATTTTTCTCCCGATATCGTACGGCGTAACTTGATACAAGTAGTAATTTAGCCAATTATAAAATAGCAGGTTACCCGTTGAACGCCATGTCATATTTATTTTATCAAGCGTCTTATCGTCGGCAAAATAATTTTTAGGTCTTTCTATGGGCAAGCCTTTTTCCAAATCACGCAAATACTCTGCCTTGATAGTTTCTCTGTCATATTCGGCGTGTCCAAAAAAGAAAAACTTGCGGTTATCTATGCATTTAACTATACTAAGTCCACACTCTTTGCCTTGGGCAAGCACCACAAAACGCCCATCTTCCATCAAAGCTTTTTCATCAATTTCGGTATGGCGGGAATGCGGTATGCAAAATGTATCGTCCAAACCCTTAAGTAGAGGCTCATTTTCTAGACAACCATAGTTTTCAAAAATGCCAAACAGTTTTTTATCCATAAGCCTTTTTCCAATGCCATAATAATAATTTAGCGCAGCCTGAGCGCCCCAGCAAATAAACAGTGAGCTAGTTACATTTCTTTCAGCATAATCAAATATCTCACAAAGTTCCTGCCAGTACTTTACATCTTCAAACTCCATTGTTTCCACAGGCGCGCCTGTTACTATCATTCCGTCATACTTCAAGTTCTTTATGTCATCATAAGTTTTGTAAAACTTGTCCATGTGATTTTGGCTGATGTTGGTAGGCTGATATGATGCCGTTTGAAGCAGTGTAACATTAACTTGCAACGGCGTATTTGATAATAAACGCATAAGTTGCGTTTCTGTGGTAACTTTGGTGGGCATTAGGTTAAGAATGACTATCTCAAGCGGTCTAATATCCTGACCTTCCGCCCTAGAAGAGTGCATACAAAAAATATTCTCTTTTGTAAGAATCTCAAACGCAGGAATATCTTTTGGTATTACTATCGGCATAATGTTTTTCTCCTAAATTTTTTAATTTTGGCTTTGGTAAAGAGCATTTTTTATATCGTCAAGAATATCTTTTGTGCCTTCAATCCCTAAGGATAGTCTAATTAGGTTATCGCTGATTCCACATGCTGCCAAATCGGCGTCGGAAAGCTGACGGTGTGTTGTGCTAGCTGGATGAAGCACACAACTTCTGACATCGGCTATATGAGTAACTATACGGATAAGATTTAAAGCTTTTTGGAATTTTTGCGCAGCTTCTCTGCCGCCTTTTATTCCAAAGGTTACCATTCCGCTTGCCATTTGGTTAGTAAAATATTTCTTAACTAAATGGTTGTCTAAGTGGCTTTCAAGTCCTGCATAGCTTACCCATTCCACAGCTTTGTTTTCTTTAAGCATTTTAGCGACAGCCATTGCATTTTCTGAATGTCTTGCCATTCTCAAGTGCAATGTTTCCATGCCAAGTTGTGTCAAGAAAGCATTTTGCGGACTTAGCATTGCGCCAATATCACGCATACATTGCACTCTTGCTTTAACTATAAATGCGCTTTGACCTAAGTCGCTTGCATAAACCATGCCGTGATAGCTTGCGTCAGGCTGATTGAAATCTGGATACCTGTCATTGTTTAGGTATGTAAAATTACCGCAGTCCACAATGATGCCGCCAAGCGCGCAAGCATGACCATCTAAGTATTTGGTACTAGAGTATATCACAATATTTGCTCCAAATTCTATTGGTTTACAAATAACAGGTGTAGCTAATGTGTTGTCCACAACTAACAATAGTTTATGTTTTTTGCAAACTTCGCTTAGCTTTTCAAAATCCAATATTCTCATGGCAGGGTTTGCTATCGTTTCACAAAAAATGAATTTGGTTTTTTCATCAATCAGCTCTTCTATCTTTTCTTTGGGCGCATCGGGGTCTACAAACCTGCAAGATATGCCAAGCTTTGGTAATGTCGTTGCAAACAAATTATAAGTACCGCCATAAATTGTGCTTAGCGAAATGATATTATCGCCAGCATGGCAAAGTGTAAGCGCAGTCAAAGTGGTCGCCGCCATACCACTGCTACAACCCATAGCCCCTATTCCGCCATCTAATTGGGCTATTTTATTTTCCATTTCTGCTACTGTAGGATTGGCAAGTCTAGAATAGAAAAAGCCACTTTTTTTCAGGTCAAACAAATCCCCCATTTCTTCTGGAGTATCATAACTAAAGGTAGTGCTTTGATAAATGGGCAAAACTCTTGGTTCGCCATTTTTTGGATTGTAACCGGCTTGAACGCACTTAGTGTCTGTACTGTACATAATAATTCTCCTTTATCTATACTGGCTCATGGCTCTAGCCACTTCACGATTTAGTTGTTTTTCTTTTAGCGCGCGTCTTTTGTCGTGCATTTCTTTACCTTTTGCTAGCGCCAACTCTACTTTTACAAGCGCCTGCTTAAAATACATCTTAGTCACCACTAAAGTATAACCTTTTCTCTCTATTTTGGCGCGCAATTTATTAATCTCTTGTTTATGCAATAACAGTTTTCTTGTTCGCTTTGGCTCAGGGTTATAGTGACTGCCTTTTTCATAGGGCGAAATATGAGCGTTTAGCAAAAAAACTTCATTGTTTTTAATGATGGCAAAGCTATCTTTTAGGTTGACATTACCAAGCCTTATGCTTTTTACTTCACTGCCTACAAGCTGAATACCTGCTTCATAGGTGTCTTCAATAAAATAATCATGATAAGCTTTTTTATTTGTTGCCACTATTTTTTCTTTTTTCATGAACTGCTCCGATTTATATATATTAACATATAAAATTAATTTATAGCAAGTATATGTATCTACATTAAGGTCGCCATTTAGGCTGTAAAGAGCCAAAACAAAAAGCCTGTCGATAACTCAACAGGCTTTGGCAGGTTATTTCTTTTTTGTTTTTAATCCAGTGTCTTAAATAGTATCTGCACTACGAAGAACAAAATGGATGTTACTAAAATGGATATTGCTATATAAATTGTTAATCTCTTTAATTTTGCATCCATACTTTTGGATTTGTTTTTTCCAAAAAAGCTTTCTGCTCCGCCTGCTATGGCTCCGATATTGTTGCTATTGCTATCTTGCATCACAACAATTATGATTAGCCCTATGCTAAGCATCACCATTAGCACCATAAATATTATGGATAGCACTGTATAAAACACATAGAAATTAAACATTATCAAACTCCTTGACAATCTAATGTTTCATTATTGTAGCACAGTAATTTTTTATTTACAAGCAATTTATCAATTAAAAAATTACCTTTGCAAAAGATTTTGGTATTATTTGGCAAGGTTGCAGGCTAAGCTTTGCCGTCCTTAAACCTGGCTCGCCCAAATCTTCTTCACGATTGATATACTTTAAGCTTTCCCCATGACACATCTTTACAAAACTCTTATTTATCATTGGATAACTGCCATGATATTCTCTAGTTGCTTTTTCAAAATGCACATATAAAGTATCTCCCACTATTTCGCCAAAAGTAACAGCAACTATTTTGTTATCAACTTTTAACACAGCTCCTAACTGACCAAGTTTTTCATAATTAGGCAAAAGCCTAGTAGTCATAATACGCCTTTCATCTCTTAACCACTTGTTTGGATTTTTTATATTGTCAAAATGTTTTTCCAAATACTCAAGTGTTTCATCATGCATACTTACATCATAAGGCAAAATCTCATAATTTTTATATGTCCGCATAAATCTGTTTATGTGATTACGCTGTCCATGATACTTTTTGCCCTTCAAACGCAATAAGTCTTCATAGTTATATAAGTAGTCTGCCCAATCTCTATCTTCTTCAATAATAATTGATTGCCCAAAATATTCTTTTAGCATTTCCGTTTGGGAAGAGGATAAAAAGGAAAAACACATTTGCAAGTTTTTTTCTTTGCAATAACTAACTAGCTTGTCAACCGCTTCTTTTGCATTGTCATAGCCTATGGGAAAATAAAAATCAGCTTTTTTGTCGTCTATTAAACCAAAGTAAAGCGTTTTATTCTCTATGCAATAGCTATACTCATCATTGACACTCCAAGTATACATACTGCCAAAAGTATTTTCACAAATTCTTTCTGGATTATCCCCAATAATTTTAGTTATTTTGTCTTTATCTTCTGCTCTGATTGTAAAAAATTCCATACAGGTATAGTATCATATTTTTTTTGCAAAGTAAACTTTAAAATTTAATGAATAAATCGGTATAGGTCAGTCGATAATTGCAATATGACCAAAAAAATTACGCTCATTATACTTCTATGCATGATGCTGATAGCGCTACTTGCCTGCTCAGAAAATACTCTAAATGACTATTTCTTTGTGGAGATAATGGCAAATAGCGAAAAGTCTAGCGACACGCTAGCAGCAAAAAAAACAGCGTCAGGTGTGTATTCTTATTTAGCTGTTATCCTAAATGACTGCGACAGCCTTTTAGAAACTGAAAATGCAATTTACGAAAATTTGCACAACATCGAATACATATCAAACGAAATTCTAAGTCAATTACCCGTTTGTTATAACGCGCACACGCAAATAAAGGAAGTAGAGCGCAATTTAAGGCAGTGTGGCAATGCCGTCATTAGAAAAGGTAAGTATAAAACGCTAATTATAACACTAGGTCAAGGCGGAGGAGATACGCATTATAGCGTTGTGTACCCTAGCTTATCCTATGTGGAAGGCGAAAAAGATATAATTTTGAAATCAAAAATTTATGAAATTATGGAGGAAAATAAGAAAAATGCAAAAAACAGACAAGTTTAAGGGGGTCAAGATTGCTATAAGTCTAGTTATGGTACTGATTACCGCAACTACGGCAGTACTTCTTTATACCGACATATTAAAATCCTCTGAAGAAGCTGATGCCGCCACTTTATTAAGACAAGGCAGCACTGGCGCAAAAGTCAGAGAAATGCAAACCAAGCTTAAAAGATGGGGATATTACACTGGCAATGTTGACGGAATTTTTGGCTCACGAACAGCACAGGCAGTAAGGTATTTTCAAAGGGTAAATAAGCTCAGTGTAGACGGCATTGTGGGCAAGCAAACAGCAGCAGCTTTAGGAATGTCTTTAAGCGGTGGCTCATCGTCGTCCTCTGGCGATGTTTACCTGCTTGCAAGACTTGTTTATGGCGAAGCTAGAGGAGAGCCTTATACTGGGCAAGTAGCCATTGCTGCCGTTGCGCTAAATAGGGTGAGAAACAGCTCTTTCCCTAACACCATAAGCGGTGTAATTTATCAGCCAGGAGCGTTTACGGTAGTTGCCGACGGTCAAATTAACCTTACCCCAAACGATACTGCCATGAGAGCGGCAAAAGACGCCATGAATGGTTGGGACCCAACATACGGTTGTTTGTTCTACTATAACCCGCGTACCGCCACTAATGCTTGGATAAGGCAAAAGCCAATCAAACTCACCATTGGCAAGCATGTATTTTGCGCATGATGATGCGCCTAGTTAGGAGGAATGTATGGAAAAAATAGGTAGTGCAAAAAAAATTGTTATAGCCATAGGCGTTGGGTTATTATCTGCCATAATTGCGCTGAGCGTTGCGCTTGGAGTAATTGAACATAAAAGGCGCAGCGCCAATGCTCAGCTAAACAATCTATATGAAAAATCGTACTCAGAAACTATGACTTCGCTTGAAACTATATCTACCAAGCTTTCCAAAGTCAGCGTGCTAGAAGGCACAAAACTAAGACAGCAACTACTCAATGATGTATGGAGAGAGTGCGGTATTGCCAGCAGTAATCTAGCACAAATGTCTGAAGGTAGCGAAAATCTCAATGAAGCTATTAGAATGCTAAACCAAATCGGAGATTATTGCCAATACCTTGGACGCAAAATTTCCACCACTCAGCTAACGGAAACGGAGTCAGGGCATTTAGATACTTTTGGTGAAGCGGTATCTCAACTAAATACAGCGCTAGCCGAAGTGCAAAACGACTTAATTAGGGGTGGCAAGGTAGATAGCAGCGTGTTGACAAACCTTTCTTCTGTCACTGAAAAAATAGGCAATATAGATTATTCTTCCATTGATTATCCCGAACTTATTTATGACGGACCGTTTAGTGACGGGCTAGACGATAGAGAAACTAAGTTCTTAAACGGCAAAGATGAAATCTCTGTGGAAAGAGGAATAGAGCTTATTGCCCAGTATTTTGAAGGCAGTTCAGATATTGTTAAGCAGGGAGAAACCAAAGATCCTATCCCAAGCTATATATATGGCTTTAAGTATAATGATAGAGAAGGTAGCGCTTATATATCCAAAGCAGGCGGTTATGTCGTTCAGTTTGATTCTTATTGCGAAGTAACAGAGCCTAACCTAACTGACTCTCAGTGCGTAGAAAAGGCAAAAGTCTATATGGAAAAGCTTGGATACTCTAATATGGAGCCAGTATGGGTTAGCAACAACAATAGCACAGTTTATATTAACTTTGCCTATACTGAAAATGATATAGTCTATTATCCTGACCTTATAAAAATTAAGGTGTGCAGCGATACAGGGCATATGGTTGGAGTGGAAGCTATAAACTATATATACAACCATGTTGAGCGTGACTTGGAAGTTCCAAAATCCATTGACCATATCTCAATACCTGCTTCTCTTAGCGTAAGCAGTAAAAGGTTTTGTCTAATTCCTACCGAATGGCATACTGAAATTCTTTGCTATGAAGTGGTGGCAAAAAAGAATGACAACACTTATTATATCTACTATGAAGCCAAATCAGGCGAAGAAGAAAAAGTAATGCTAGTTATAGACGAAGATGGGCAACTCTTAATTTAGAGTATGAGCTAATAGGTAGAGCTTGCAAAATAAGAAAAAATCCAAAAACTATACCCCGATATTTTGTCGGGGTATTTTCACACCTTTTTTTAGACATTGTCATATCTATAAATTGCGAGGTATTTATGAACACGACAAATTTTGAGCAAATGGCAAGAGAGTACAGAGATGCGCTGGCAAATATGCCAATGTCGGTTGATAGCAGTAATTATCTTGAGCAAATAATTACTCTAAATGAAAATCAGCTAGATTGTATATTTGAGCTAAGAAGGTGCGCGCGCACACAACTTGCATGTAAATTGGCAAATTATCTTAAAAATTTAATTTTCCGCAGTCTAGCTATTGCAACAAGATTGTTAAATGGCGACACTTATTTGCCCAGTTTCCGCAATCCGCATCGTTTTTGCAGCAATGCCCTAGCAAGACTTATCAATGCCCAAATAGACATTTTTGTTGTCTTGGACCGTTTGTCACCGCTAAGGAATGATTTAAACGAACTTATACATATTGAAAATCGCAAAATGGCAATACTTGCGGCATTTAATAACTAGAGCTTTAGCGGCAAATGCTCTAAACTCTTGACATTAAAGAAAAATTGCACTAAAATAACTACGCTAATTAGGCTTGCTTAATTTAGCGTAGCTTTTGCATTTAAAAGCAAAAGCATTTTAGAGCAATATAGGTTCGTGTAGCTCAGTAGGAT
>FZPS01000001.1_pt2 | contig 14328 bp, 10 predicted proteins | sample 1817821 | NCBI WGS metagenome assembly FZPS01 (sample SAMEA104158645, study PRJEB21678) | metagenome | place: Germany | collected 2015-04-21 | reverse complement strand
TGACGGCGACCTGGCCTCCATCGGCCTCAACGAAACCCTCCAGGCCGCCAATCGCGGCGAAAAAATCGCTGTCTTTTTCGTCAACAACACAGTCTACGGCATGACCGGCGGCCAGATGGCGCCGACGACGCTCATCGGCGAAAAGACCGTTACCTGCCCGAATGGCCGCGACCCGCTGACCCAGGGCTATCCGCTGCACATGTGCGAACTGATCGCCAGCCTCCAGGCGCCTGTCTTTGTCGAACGCGTTGCTCTGTCCGACCCAAAGAACATCCGCAATGCCCGCCGCGCTGTGCGCAAGGCTCTCGAAGTACAGAGGGACGGCAAAGGCTACACCTTTGTGGAAGTGTTGTCGCCCTGCCCGACCAACCTCCGCCAGTCCGCTGTCGCCAGCAACGACTTCATCAATGAGCAGATGATTCGCGAATACCCCTTGGGTAATTTTCGCGACCGCACTGAGGAAGCCGAGCCAGTTGTCCGTCCTGACAGCGACTTCACGCGGGAAAGCCTTGACGCCCTGTTTGAGCTTGACTCTATTCCGGCGTCCATCCCGCACGACGATGCCGAAGATACGGAAGCGCAAGTGAAGATTGCCGGCTTTGGCGGCCAGGGTGTCCTCAGCCTTGGGATCATGCTGACCGAAGCTGCCCAAGCTGCTTCCAAGCAGGTTTCCTGGTATCCGTCCTACGGCCCGGAACAGCGCGGCGGCACGTCAAACTGCTCGGTGATCATTTCCAAGAAGGCAATCGGTTCGCCGGTGGTCTATAATCCTGACCTGCTGGTAGCCATGAACAGACCCTCCTTCGAGCGCTTCAAAAACGACGTCAAGCCAGGCGGCATCATCATGTACGACGCCCAGATTGGCGACGTTGAGCTGCCTCCCGGCGTCAAAGGCGTTGCGGTTCCGGCTCAGGACTTAGCTGAACAGGCCGGCTCCAGCCGGGCTGCCAACACCATCATGTTCGGGGTTATGCTTGAGCTCGGCATCACTCGTCTCCCCGAGGCCGCCTTTGTCCGGGCGCTAGAAGCCAATTTCGCGAAAAAGCCGAAGCTCATTCCGCTCAATCTCAAAATTCTCGAATTTGCCCGCGAATGGGTGAAAAACAACGTCCGCTAAATTGAATTCTCATCGTCGAAGTATATAATATATGCTTCTCAATTTTTCCGCCCTTTTGGGGCATTCCACTTCAACTTTCAAAGACACGTAAAGGGGGTGAACAAAAGCATGTCAGATATCAAATGCCGCAAAGGTGAACCTATCGAACGCGCCCTTCGTCGTCTAAAGAAGAAGATGGACAAGGAAGGCACGATGAAAGAGCTCCGCAACCGTCGTCATTATGAGAAGCCCAGCGAGGTCAAGCGTCGCGAAAGCCGTCGCTCCCGCTGATAGGGCCCCATAAGCGCTACCCCTGGCCGACAGAACCACCAAAACGGTTCTGTCGGCCAGTTTCTTTTTGAGGGAATGGCTGCCGTACGTAGAAACCCATCCAAAAAGGATTTTTCTCAAAACGGCGCTTATGTGTCACCCCTGGCGGGGCTTAAAATTATTATACGCCTCACCCAGGGCTTCGCTACGCTCACCCTGGGCTTTTATGTTGCTGGCCCTTTGAGCCGCCAGGCTTGCATACGACAATCAGCGTCCATAACGTTCTCACAGCCGCAAAGCGGCAAAAGCCCGGAGGGCGACACATAGAAGCCCAGGGTAAGCCGGGCCGCCAGGCCCGGCGCAGCCCTGGGTGAGATGGCATAGATTTGGAGCCCTGTAAGGGTGACACATAAATTAGGTTGTGGACGGTGAGTCCACCCTAAGCCTTTCGTGGTTAAAAATCTTTTTGGACGCCATCTATTTACCACATACATAACCCAGGCCCCCACGCCTTTGCTCCGCCGTCCACTAAAGTCCATTTCCGTCCACGTCCACTTTCCATTAAAGTCCACTTTTGTCCACAGTCCATCGTCTACTGATGTCCACTAAAGTCCACTAAAGTCCACTAAAGTCCATTGTCCACTGTCCACTAAACCTCCGTCGCTCTCCCTTTTTTCACCCATCAAACTTGTTTTTCTGTGCCTCAGCGCCATATTATTATGATATTCGCCCCTTTAGGAGAGGTGGCTGAGTGGTTTAAGGCAGCGGTCTTGAAAACCGTCGTGGGCTCGCGCTCACCGAGGGTTCGACTCCCTCCCTCTCCGCCAATTTACGCAGGAAAAAGCTCGAATCTTGGCCATTCTTGACCATTCGGGCTTTTTCTTTCCTCCCTTCGCTCGTTTTTCAGCCAAACTCGACAATGAGAAGGAAGGAAGTCAGCTATGGCGCGAAAAACAGAAAAAAAGAAAACCGAAAAGCCGATCTGTGAGAAGCAGGCCAAGGGCACCCTCTATCAAATCAAGCCAGGAGGGAGGTTCTACTTCCGCTATCAGATCAACGGCTCCAGGAAGAACTCTGGTCTCAAAACCGCCGACTATGACGAGGCGAAGAAAAAACTGGCCAACATCCTGCCGACCATCACGACCTCAAGCATTGAGGTAGTGGCTGCCCATGTCAAGCAGGCGAAGGGGATGGAAGGGTACCATCAGAAAACACTTGCCTTGTCTGAAGCCTGGAGTGTTTACTCGACCCATCCTGAACGAGCCATGCCGGCCACAGTGAGCGAGCAGTTATCCTACAAGACGACCTTTGACGAGTTTGTCGCGTTAGTGGACAGCCCGCTGATTGAAATGCATGAAGTGTCATACCAGCATGCCTTGGCCTTTTCCGATTTTCTGAAGGGCAGATCCCTTGCGGTTGATACCCATAACCGAAAAATCAAGAGGCTCCGGAAGATCTTCAAAGTGCTGCATGAATATTGCGGCGACACCCCTAACCCCTTTGTCTCCCCGACGCTGTTTCGTAAGAACCGCGAAGAGCAGAACCTCAAGGTCAGGCGGTTGTCCTTCACTCGCGAGCAGGAACAGGCTTTGCTCAAGGTGTTGGATGATCCGAAAAAAAGGGTCATGCACAAAAAAGAGATCCGGGTGATTTTCTATTTGGGTCTGTACACGGGGCAGCGCTTGAAGGACTGTGTGCAGCTTCGTTGGAACCGGATCAACCTTCAACGGCGAACCATTGAAGTCAAGCAGTTCAAGACCGGCAAGGAAGTCAGCATTCCCATCGCACCGCAATTGCATGATGTGCTTGCAGAGGCCGCGTCCTGGAAGCAGGACGAGACTGACTTCCTGTGTCCCAACGTCGCCTCCCGTTATAATCAAGAAGACGATCAAGGGAAAAACGTTGGCAACAACCTGGTCAATATCGATGTGCTCCGGGTCATCAAATGGATCGGTGTGCAGCCATCGGTGAAAGTCGAAGGTCGGAATAAAGCGGTCACGGTATATGGCTTTCACTCGTTGCGCCACAGCTTTGCCTCACACTGCGCCGAAGCCGGGGTTCCGAAGGCTGTCGTCCTCTCCATCCTGGGCACAGACTCAGACATCGTCGACAAATATTACACCCATATTGGCACCGAAGCCCAGCACAAGGCCATGACTGCCATTGCTGGTGACATTGGCGTGTTGTCTCCGCAGAACAAGATCGACCGCACCATCGCCTACCTTGACACCCTCGAAGCCACGGACGAATTGAAAGAGATTCGCCGCTTACTGACAGAAAATTAGGCCAAGCGGAAGCTGCCACTTGCCGTGGTGGTGGAGTAATTAACCGGATTCTTAAAGTCTGCCTTATCGGCCATATTGGCAAGGCTCTTCCATGTGCCCCTTAAGCACCTGCCCCATTTGGGGAAGCCAAAGCTGGATTGATTATCCAAAAGCGTATCGCAAAAAGCCACCATGGCGCTAACTGCGCCATGGTGGCTTTTTGCAGTCTTGGGACTACTGTAATACAAGGTTCAGTGCCAGCACCATGCGTTAAATGAGCTCTTACGTGTCTCACGTGTTTCTGCTTGATGAAAAATGCTATAAATCTCATTTCATAAAAATTCATTTGTAAAATATATATTATTTACAATAACCCTTCAGTGTATGCATTTATTCAAAAAAACCGTCATAAATCTAGGACTGGATAAACTCCAAACCTTAAGAATCCAAAAAGGACAGAAGTAAAAATGAAAAAAAATGACTATGAATTAGTCCTATACGATCTTGACTTATTTTCAATAAAATATCTTTATTCATGTGCAGGACTTTGTATTGACGAAAATCAATTAACTATCACAAGTCATTCAGGAAATACAATATTCAGTTTTAATAATAACAAATATGAAAAAAAGAGACTATTCTCTTTTCGACGATCTTGTCAGAAAGACCCGATGCTTCGAGTAGGTGATGTCTGCCCACTTTATCCTAAGTCGAAGGATTATGGACATGAGTGGTGTATAAAAATGGTTGACAGTGGAATGAACAGATTTTACCATATGGTTGTTTTTGCGCTATTATTAGAAGCAAAACGTGGGATTATAAAAATTTCAGATGTAAATATAGGCAATATTAATGATGATCAAATGAAGATTTTCTTTGCTGAAAAATTACCACTACTGTATCAAGCTAGTTCAAATTATACTTTGACGGCCACATTCGAATTTATTCACACATCACAGGATCTGATCAAACAATTTCAGAAAAAATACAATAAAAAGTTCATAAATGAAGTAATCAATGTTTCTAAATTTTTAATTGGCGATGAAAATTTTTCTCTTGAAGGACGGGAATCCCTTGTCAAGAGAGCTTTCCAATATAAAATAGATAGTCCAGAACTTCATACTGACCGAATTATCCACTATTGCAAACTGGCAATTTTTCTTCAGCCTTACTTGCTGAAACAATATGATTATGATAACAAAGCAAATGAGTTATGGCGTTTTTTGAAAAGCATTGATGAATTTGTCAAAAATGCCATGGAATTGTGTTTGAAAGTCGAACCTGGTAATAATAGTTTTTTGCATCCGGAAAGTATTCAAACTATAGATTATAATTCTATTTTTAATTTTATATATGATTTAGTCAATGTGGAATTTGAAAACATACAAACAAGTCTATATCGTTTTTTAAAATTATCAAACGGCCATCTGATTGACATTCATCCAGTAAGGGGCGTCCGAAATGGACAACCAATAACTAATAACCAGTTTCAATCTCAACCTTCACCGTACATGCCACAAACCCCCTATGCGCAACCCACTTATCAAGATTATCGTCTGTACAATAACCCTCAAGTTCAGCAACAGGTGTACGTAAAAAATTTTCCGGCGTTACATTCCATTGATTCGCAATCTTTTCTGCCCAAAATTGCACTCACTGAACCAACCTATAAAATTCAAAGGAAAATATGGGAAATTCTAAATGGACTTGAGGATGATGAAATATATGCATCTATGTTGAAAACTATGCCATTTCAAAAGAATGATGAATATGATAAAAATATCTTATTGCTGAACAGGGCAGAATTTGAATTGTTAAAAAGTGTATACAATCCCGAGGAAAGCCACAGATTCCACCTTGATGCATTAAAAATTCAAGTCCGTGATTTCAATAATGATTTTAGTCATGAATTATCAGCAAAAGATTTTGTTAATTCTTCACTGCCAATAGCGTCACTTAAAGTCCAAAATCAAAAAAATTATGATATCGAATTGAATATCGATCAAATCGCTCAGGAATTGGGGTTAAAGTTTCCCCTTCCCCTTTTGTTCATTTATTCAGCTATTCATGTAAGAAAAGATCCATTGCAATGTGCTACGGAAATTGCACAAAAAACCAATATATCAACCGATCTGGACAGCTTGGTGAAATATTCACCTCTTCAGGAAAAAGGTGATTTTTCTGAGGCTATCGAACCTTTTGCCTATTCCGATTTCAACAACATTTATTTTAAGGGCGAAAACGGGAGTACTTATTATCAAGTTATCAGGGGAGGGTTTAATTGGGGAAATAGTTCCTTTTATACTGAAATGCCCCTGATATACGTCAGTAAAACAGGTGAGCAATATCACAAACCTCTCTTACTCCCACCAAAAACACATCGTTTGTATGGTGTATGTAATTTGCTCGACAATAAAAATGTTCATACATTTTTAACTGAGCATCTTGAGATTGCGCATGAATACGCCAATTTCTCGGATGCAAATTTTCTTTCTTGGTGGGGAGGTTCTCACGCACTTGACGATGTCGACTTTTCGCCTCTGAAAGGGAGAACGGTTTACTATGTCTTGTTTGACCAGCGTTTTATGCGAACTGCCCTAAAGGCATGTCGTAAAATTAAAGATATTGAAGGTAATCCCAACATCGTTTATTGCGAAAGAAGTATTCAACTAGGAAATAATGTTTTTAGCAAACTGAATGTAAAAGAAACCGATATCTATAATGATGCGCAGTTTGAAGTATTGGCTGAACGCATCAACTATTATAGTGAAATGTTCGATTTCTTTGACACGACCTTATCTGATGATAGTAACAAGATTGACCTGGTCAAAGGGATTATTAAATCAGATCAATTCATCGTTGTATATGGCAAAGAAAAATCAGGAAAAACCTATGTCTGCTTATCACTTTCTCTGGGTATAGCATGTAAAAGGAATCCACATGAACTTTGGGAAATTAACGATGAAATTAATGCAGGCGTTATGTACTGTCATGGTGAAATGGACGATGAAGATATACATGGTCGAATAGATTTTCTGAAAAAGAAAATGGGAATCGAAAATACAAATATAAACTTTGAAAGCATTAACTTACGAGATATAAAATTAAAAAATAACCAGGACCAGGCGCAATTATTTAATCTAACAGAGCCAAAATGCCAAACTATTCTCCAAGAAAGAGTGCGGGAATTTCGGAAAAAACACAAGGGCATAAATCAAATGCTGATCGTGTTAGATAATTACGCAAGTCTAATGGGGAATAGTTCACAACAGGGCGATATGTTCAATCCTGCCTATGGTCTGATACTAGACTTGCAAAAGAATTTTCAATGCTGCGTCATTCTTGTTTGTCATGATAATATGCAGGGTGCTATCGCTTCTTCACGACAAATTGTAAGAAAAGTTGACGGCGTGATAAAAGTTTCAAGAGTTGCAGAATGGAAAGAGGAAATCCGTAATTCATTCTTTAGTAAAAAATCGGTTAAAAACTTGATAGACTTTGAAACGATAGCCGATCAACTCAAGGAAGAATTTGTCAAGAAAAAAGGAGTAATTATATCGCATATCGACTACCAGAACTTTCGAAATATCGACAATTTAGAACCGTTTTCAATGACGCTTCGATTTAATGAAGAATTTGACGATTTGCATGCATGGGAAGTAGAAAAATCCGACAAGGAGAAATATATAGATGATTTAATAGCACTCTATTCCGAGAACACTACATCAAAATCATCCAGGAAGGTTATTGATTCAACAAAAGCCGAAAATATAGGGGAAGGCAAAGTCAGTTTTGACAAGTTGAAAGAAATGACGCATGACGAAATATCAGAGGAGATAGGTAAGGTCTGGAACCAAATAGGCTCGAACATCCTACCTGCCAAAAACGGCAAAGTGCCTATCCTGAAGGAAATGGCAAAATATTTTTCAGTATCGGAGCCAACTTTTCGAGATTTAGGCAAAGAGAAAGATTTTGAAAAGGGATTTACGGCAGAAACTCTTTTGGACATCATTAAGAAATATCAGCTCGCCATGGACACAAAAACACCTTGATTTTCTATTGATACAATAAGTCGTCAGCTGGCCTACCCATCAACGAGCCTAACCTGCCGGGGTGGCTTCCCAATAAAAAACTTTCCAATTGGAAAGAAATTTCGTCTTTTCGTAGACTTGACAAAAGAAATATGGCAGACATAGTTAGACGGTGTTTCCCCGTCGGTATTTTAAGTTCAACAAATTCAAGGAAATGATTTATGGTTGCGAATGAAAATCCCAATCCATCAAAGAAGAGCCGGAAAAGCGATTCAACAAAGCCGCTGGCTACAGCCACTTCCCTGGACAATGAATCGACTCCCGTAAAGCCAGAAGTAATCCCCCCAGCCAACGTTAAACAACAGCTTCTGGAGGAAGAAGAAAAAATAGAGAAGGGAATAGATGCCTTTTGGGTTGCCGCGGTCGCGTTGGAGAAAATCAGAACGATCAAATTATATCAAGATGAATACAATGATTTTCCGGAATACCTGGCTGCCCGCTGGGGGTATTCTGAATCCTATGTGTCACGCTTAATTACTGCCGAGCAGACTCGCACCAAATTATTAAGTAATGATCAGATCAAAAATGAAGCAGATAAATTACCGAAGGCTTACTCTTTTTATTATGCGATGACTCGCTACGAGCAAAATGTACAATTGGAACTACTACAAAAGCTATTTAAGAACGGTGGACAATTAACAGTCAAAAAACTGAACGAACTAGCGAATAACGCACTTGATCCAGGTGAGAGCAACAAACAGCGCCTTCGCACTGCGATTTCAACCATCAAGAGCTTGGCTGATAAATTTAATCCTGATGAGTACTTTAAGAATAAGCCCAAAAATGCAAAATCAGTGCAAGTATCAAGGAGCGAATTTATTGATGCATTGAAAAAGATACTGAACAAACTTGAGCCTCATGAGTCCTCTGAGAAATAGAAGAATTCTTCATGGAAAATGTCCAAAAAGTCGGAAGTCTTTCTGGGTATTGCCCGGAAGAATATACATAATAAAAACAGCATTCAAATGATGATGATCGTATCTATTTCCGAAAAATTAGTTTTGTGATAGGTGGCACATTACCCTCATTTATCAGCGGTTTTTCCCGAAATCCAAGGGAAAATCCAAAGCGAAATCCAAGGTGAAATTCACTTGTTTTTAGCTGCTTTGCCGCTTTTTTACGGTGGGGATTGCGTTTCCCGTCTGGTTTTTCTCTTGGACTTTTGTTAACTACTTTTCAGATGCGATTTTCCGGTCTGGTTCCCATCGGTTATCTCTTCTTTTTGAATTCAGCGGATTGCCCAGACCTGGTAAAGGGGGAGTGTCGAAGAGGTAAATGTTATCAGTCAAGGATTGTATTTGAAACCCCTGATTGGCATTTATCCACCAGCTGAAAATGGCGCTGTACCTATGATGATAGTTCCAATACTGACAGGGAATAACAATAAAAGACATGCCAATAGTCCATGCTGCTGAAGGCAGCATGGACTAGCAAGGCTAATGTTTTTTGAGGGCAAGATAGTGGTATAAAGCGGCGATTGATGGACAGCATTGTTTAGCTATTTTTTCTGATCCTTAACATCGTAGTATTCTTCGGCTTCATTGGTAACCTCTTGATTTGCATTAACAAAATTGTATACATCAAGATTACAGTATCTAACTGAACCACCTAACAATTTGCGTTTGAATGGGAAAATACCATCTTTCTCAAGTTTTTTGAAATTCGAAAGTCCAAGGCTGAGGATATCCGCTACTTCCTGTTGTGTTAATAGCTTGGGTGGTATCTGCGGTTGCAGCTCATTTTTAGCTGCCAGATGTTTTAAATTGCTGATAATATAATTAGCCTCGATTTGGGCAATCACTCCTTCCCTGACCCAGGGTTTTAAAAGGTTATTTATCAAGTTGACTGTCTTTGGCCTTAATAATTTTGCTTCTTGCATGATAGTTCACTCCTATGCTTTACGGTTTACCGGCATAGGATTGCAAGAGCAAATATTTTTTTACATATTTAGAAGATGAATGTCATAATCAGCAATAAATGAACTACTCAGATACCATAGGCTGAATGCCATATTTTATAGAAAAATGTCCTGGACAATAAGCCATAAGCTTTAGTTCAGGACGTTTTTTATTATCCGAAGAGGTTGGCCATAGCGCCGTCACTTACTCTTACGAGGCCGCTTCGACACGAAGAGCTCCCTGACCCTGTCCGATGGCTTGGTCGAGACCTTGGCTAAATATGACAGACGGTGGAAGGCATCGTCGTAGTTTTTCCCGTCCCGTAACACCATATAGCTGTTCGGCTGTTTTTGGCCGTTGTAGTCCTTATCGCAGGCATGGATCAGGCCATGGTTCACTTCAGGGGCAAGGTCGAGCTTACGCGCCAAGGTTTCTTCGGCTTTCTGTAGATGCCCGTAAGGGTTCTGGGTCTTCTGTCCGTCGAGTACCATGGCAACGTGATAATGCGGGTTGGTTGAGCTGTCGCCTTCACGTACGGCAACATACCTGGGCTTGAGTCCTTTCCGATTCAGATGCTTGCAGAAGTCTGCCTGGAACGACATGAAGACCTTGTTGGACGTGGCATCAATCGTCCGGGGCAGCCGTACATCATAGCGGAAGACCAAAGCCTTGGATGATGCCTGCAGGCCTGTCTCCAGTGTCCGTTCAATGGCATTGAGGATTCGGGTGTCACACGCTAATCCAATCTCGCTGTCCGTGTTGATGGGATGTCCGTTGTACCTGGGGTCAAAGGTAAGTTTTCGGTGTTTCGTCATGTTGGTTCTCCTGCTTGATTACATGGTCCAGTTACATACATCACAACTACTAAAAATGGATAAAATAACCTGTCTAAATATACGCTGTAACGGGAGTAAAATAGGGTCATTGGTAAGAAAATAAGTTATGTCCATAAATTGAAACATCAGTAAGTTCTTACATCATGATCTTCACAAGTCAATAATCACCTTGTATGGTCGTGGTTGATTGGTATTCATTATTCTTCACATCATCTTTGTATAATCAGGTAAAATAATGTTGGTATAAAGCATCGATATATGGTCATAGATGGTTGGTCTCAACTCTTGGCTTTAGTGTTGTTCGTTGTTGTGATAATGACTTGGATATGTTCATTGTTACTGTCTGTAGTAATGGTATGGTTCTGATGCTCTTCCTGTATCATCCAAAATATGATCAAAATACTTTTCAAAGATGTCATGTATAACTCAATGTACATGGTGTCCATACTGGTTTAAATTGTTGGTAGTCTGCCATGTTGCAGGTCATATCTTCCTATCGTTACTTCATTGCTTTTTGTTCTTGATATTATTGATACAAGTTATCCCAGATAGTCATGTTTCATTGTTCAATCAATATCTTCTGTCCATGTTCCATGGTTCTATCCTGTTAATCTTCCATCTTCTTCGATAGTTGTAATGGAATATCTTAATCTGTAGTTGTTAGCTGAAGCAAATAGATATTAGGTTGATGTTTTGAACAGTTATCAGGTTATAGTCGTCTCAGTGTATGAGTTCAATGTCTATACTTGTTCTGTTCGTCTTGGTAAGATACTTGGTTCATAGTTCCTATGTGGTTGTTGCTTTTTTCTTCTGTATTTTGAATGTATGAGTTTTATCCATAATGATTGCTATGCACTACTTGGTGTTCGATACAGTTCTTCTCTGGATGTACTTCTTGTTCTTGCTTCTGTTATTGTTCCTATTCAGTGAATACTTCTTCCACTTCTACTTTTATCTCTACCTATACCTCTACTGCTTATTTTACTTGATATACTGATACTGATACTGATACTGATACTGATACTGATATTTCTATCTCTATCACTCCTACAATTACTTCTACCACTTATACTTGCTTTATTTCTACTGCTATTTCTACTGCTACTATTTCTGCTTATTCTACTTCCTACTTTAGAGTACATTTTTGGTTTTATCTTTACTCTACTTCTTACTTTAGAATACATATTGATATTACCAATAACCTACAAATATCTTTATATTTCAATCAATTATTCCACCGTAAACTTTTACATGGAATCAATTGCCATTGATGTTTTATCTTGTCTGATTTATTTTTTAATTAGTCTACCATATTATGGGGAATTAGTATTGTGAAAATTGATAACAACTCACAAGCTAATCAATTCTCCAATCAAGTCACTGAGCATCCAGATGCGCCTGAATATCAGTGAAAGCTTCTTAGACATATAATGACTGACAATGAGGACAAAATCATGAAAAGAGTATCAATGGTCGTATCCATCAAGCACATCGACGGACAACCCAATGAGTACAGGGTTGACTTCCATGCGGAAGCCGAATTACCAGATGACGCACCAGTAGATCGCCTGGAAGAGCAAATCAATGACTTTAAGCATCTTGCCAAGCATTGCACCAACAAAGTTATGGACAACAATACAGTTCCACAATCAGTTCCAGACACGGAACCAAAGCCTGCCATTCCTGCTTCATTCACTGCATCCGAATCAAGCGATGAGCCGCTTAACTTCAAAGCCTCGAATACAACTCTACCTGCAAATACAAAAAATGACTTCAACCCTATACTGGTAAAGGCCTCGAATCGAGCATCAACTCCAAGATCAAAACCGGAAGACGAAAATCAAAACGAAAACCAAGAGAAACTAGCGACTCCACCCCAAGTCAACATGGTACAAGCGATTATCAATAGACAAGGCCTTAGTGAACGTGATATCTTCAAAAATTTCAGGATAAGTAGTTTGTCCAAAATGACCCACCAGCAAGTGGCTGAATTCAAAAAACGTTATGACCCGTGATTATCATTCGGAAGACTTGAATGAAGGTTGGCATGCAATAGCATCTGGAGGCTTTTTCCTGGTGCTGTGAGATGCAATCTTGATGATCTTCAAATATATATTACCATCATGAAAGGAGCCAATCTCTTTTCGCCCCAGCACTCCTTTGCGAGTGCTGGGGTTTTCTGTTCTGTCTTTTTAACGGAAAATGAGGAGTAAACAATGAAAATCATCATTCCCAAAACCGAGTTGTCCGAAGCGCTTTGCTCCCTGTCCAAGATTGCCTGCAGCGCCAAGCCGATTCTGCCTTCACTCAGCTTTGTCCGGATTCAGGCCGATGCCAAGAAACAGACAATCGTGATGTCAGCCGGAGACCTCGACCAGTTCCTGCAGTTCACGCTGCCGAACGCCCAGACTGATGCCGACGTGGACATCGCCGTGTCGTGTGCGGAGCTTAAAAACGCGATCAAGGGCTGTGGCAGTGCGGGCGACTTGACATTCGCCATCGAGGACGAGAAGCTCACCGTCATGAATCACGAGCTCCAGCTGGGCATTTTGAGCCTCGCACCCCAAGACGATGCCTATCCGTTCCCGACTGTGCCCAAGAATCCTGACAGCCAGATTGTACTCCCAACCAACTTCACCTCGTTCCTCGCCAACGCCCAAGCCTGCACCAGCACCGACCCGACCCGGAAGATACTCCAGGGCATCTGCATCGCGCCGGACGGCATCACGTCCTCCAACGGGCAGGACCTGTACCATGTGCCGCTGCCTTTGTCTGGTCTGCCCTCCGCCATTATCCTCAACTTCAATCGCACCCTTTGCTCCATCCGGCAGCGGTGGCTGTCGCTTGCCACTTGGAAGGTGCCCGAAGGCCCGACCTTCTTGGCCATCCGGGGCGAACACTTCCTCTATGTCACCAAGAGCGTCGACGGCATATTCCCGAATTGGCGGCAGGTTGTTCCCGAAGCCACCGATCTTGACTGTGCCATCACCTTGCCGGAAGCCGACCGTGAGCTCCTCAAGAGATTCCTGGAACTCGTGGAGACGAAGACCAGCGAGCACGTGGCCCTGACCGTCGAAGAGAACTGCCTGAAGGTCGTCGACGCGACCGGCAGGACCGTCCACCTGAACAACGCCGAAGTCAAAGGCGGCCAGTTGCCCTGCACGACTCACGTGAAGGCCGAGTTCCTGCTGAAGATCGTCAAGTTCGGGCACGACACCCTGATGATGAACACTCGCGACAACCGCGCCATGAAAGCCGACGGCGGCGCCGGTTTCTATGTGTTCATGGGCTGTGTGCGGGAAGTCAAGGCCGCCAAGCCGGATGTCGTCATCGAGGCGGAAGCCATTCATCAGCCCGAGGAACCGGATGTCCCGGCAACGGCAGTTGCGGTGACAAGCAGTCCAATCCCCCAGCCAGCAAAGGAGGAAACCACGCCAACAGCGCTTCAAACTCAACCGGCAGCTCTCCCCAGCACCGTCGCCCAGATCACCATCCCCCCAACCCAACAGGAGACAAGCACCATGCAGAACATCGCCACGATTCCCCGCGTCCCCGTCATCCCGGCTCGCACGTCCTCAATCAACCAGGACGACTCGACCAACACCAACCCTCTGGAGGAAGCCAACCAGTGCATCGAAGCATTGCGCGACGAGGTGAAAGGCCTTGGCGACCGCCTCAACCTGGCTGGCCGCAAGCTCAAGGAAGCCCTGCTCGCCCATCGCCAGAAGGAACGCCTCTACGTCGACACCACCCGCAAGCTTGACCGCATCCGCCAGGCCTCCGGATTCTGAGTCATTTAAGGTCACAACGCCAGAAATCAAGACGGTCGTGGTCATCTGACCACGGCCGTCTTTTGCATGGGTTGTTCAGACC
>FZPS01000099.1_pt188 | contig 14329 bp, 10 predicted proteins | sample 1817821 | NCBI WGS metagenome assembly FZPS01 (sample SAMEA104158645, study PRJEB21678) | metagenome | place: Germany | collected 2015-04-21 | reverse complement strand
CACAGGCAATTGATGAAGCCGGCAGCACGGATAAAGAAGCCATAATTGCTGCCCTGGAAAACGGCTCTTGGGATACGCCTCTGGGCCCCCTGAAATTCCATCAAAGCAGAACTTCACCGCACGCCGGCTTCGACTACCAGGTGCTGATGCAGTGGCAAAATGGGAAGCAGGAGGTAATTGCTCCAAAAGAACTTGCCACATCCGAAGCTGTTTTCCCCGTGCCTCCGTGGGGTGAAAGATAGAAAAAATAGAAAGATAACATTGCCGGCCGGCCATCTTTTTAGGGCCGGCCTTTTTATGTCTATAATAGCGCTGGAAGCCTTCACATTATGTAATTCGAACCCCTTAATGTGTCATTCTGAGCTCAGCGAAGAATCTCTTCTTTTTAGTTCTCCCTGATGTATCGCGAGTTGCTGACAAAAGAACTAATATTTCTAAATATGCAGGATTGTGTAGCTTTTTAACGTAATTATGTAAAAGACTGTGAATAAATCTATACACCTGGTAGTCCGCTTGATTTTGGCAATCATTTCTTAGGTAAATGAGGCCTTTTGAGTGCCGCTGAGTAAAACCTTAAAGATTTCCTCCAAGAAATTAGGGGATGCTTAAAGGAGGTAATAGGATGAAAGATAAAGCTGCAGTTATACCTGTTGATTCGCTTGGAAAGTTACGCGAAGCCCTTGCAAGCTTCAGAAATACTGATATCTATAAAGATATAGTGGACCCCAAAGATGCTGTATTGGCAAGATTCCAGACCGTATTTACTCCCGAGCATGTAACTGCTATCACCGAAGAGGGATTTCGCAGTTTTCTATTAATTGAGAACAATCGCCATTGGACGGGACTTCATCGGCAAGGACCACGGATGTGCGCCGATATGGATCGGCTCCGTGAAGCCCTGGCAATACTTGTTGATGAAAATCAACCTGTAGCGAACCGGCTGGATCAAGCTATCGAAATGGTCTCCGGGATGGGCAAGAATGTTGCTACAGCTATACTCCTAGTCGCATATCCTGACAGGTACGGCGTGTGGAACAACCGCTCTGAAGCTAGCATGAAACAGCTGGACATCTGGCCATCGTTCGACCGCAACGAATCTTTCGGCAGCCGGTATGTCAAAATCAATCAAATTTTACTTCAACTTCGAGATATGCTCCAGACTGACCTTTGGACGTTGGATGCTCTATGGTGGTATCTTAATCAAGAATCTGGCATTTGCGAGCAGCCATTTTCCAATGCGTTAGACAAGAACGAGCAACGATTCGGTCTTGAACGGCATCTTCATGAATTCTTGCGGGACAACTGGGATCGCCTGGAACTTGGCCAGGAATGGGCTCTTTACCAGGAGCCCGGAGACGAGGAGGCAGGATACGAGTACCCCTGTGATGTGGGCCGTATTGATTTACTAGCCAAGCATAGAAGTGAGCCGCGTTGGCTTGTAGTAGAGCTAAAGCGCGGGCAGACAAGTGATCAGACGGTCGGTCAACTCTTGCGCTACATCGGATGGGTCAAGCATCATCTGGCAGCAGAGGGTGAGGTTGTACACGGGTTGATTATCTGCCGCGAAGCGGATGAATCGCTCCACTACGCATTAAGCGTACTAGAAAATGTTGAACTACGGCTATACGCTGTTGAATTCCACCTTAAGAAGCCCGAGTGAACTTTTGAACGAGCAGAAAGGTTAGGTGAGGGGAAAAGCAAGATTTAAGGTTATTTCTCTTTTCTTTTTTATTTCTTCAATTCTCAATACCGTAATTTTACATTAGGGGGTTGTAGGATGGGATGAACGAACTGGAGAAAAAATTTTTTGAGCAAATGAAAGAGATTTATTACAGAGCGGATAAGGAAATTGGCTATAAAGCAACAAGATTCCTTCAGATGCTTTCTGAGATGGGGGGTGTGGCTACTGCAGTTAGTTTAGTTTCCAAGCCTGGGGCTACTGATGGTTTTATCAAGTTATGGGAGAATCAGCGGCTTGATCTTTCGGTTGAGGCGTTAGTGCTTAAAGAGGAGTACAAGGAACTTTTTAGTGAAGAGATTAGAACAGCTTGTGCCAACAGGCTCAAGGAGTATGGCTTTAATTATAACGGTTAATTGTAAAGAACTTAAAAAAAATACGTTTTTTTGGGGGTATGTTCATGGTTGCTTTATGTTCAACAAAATGCAACGTTTTCCTGCAAATTTTGCAACCAATTCATTTACTGGCAGTTGAATTGTTAGAAAAGATTCACCGGGTTAAAATGATGTAAATAGCAGAGAAGGTGGAGTTTTATAACAAGACTGGTCGGAGACAAAATTACAGGCATTATTTAACTGGGGTTTATTCCAGCAGTTACCTTCTAAACAATATGCTAAAAATTTGATCTTGTTTGTTAATTTGCTATAATTTAGTTGACGAATCTAAATAATCTATCTGCAAAATATAGAAATTTTGGGATGTGGCTATATTAACAACGCAATTGTCGGTTGCAACGACCACCTATTAAATCATCTTAATGAATCGATCTTAAAAGCGAAGCGAATTCGCTTTATTGTTTCATTCTTGCTTGAATCGGGCGCCAAGCTAATTTCTCACCAGTTACAGTCGGCAGCCGGCAAGGGTGTGCCTATTCAGATATTAACCGGCAAATACCTTTCTATAACTGAACCGTCTGCCATCTACCACCTGTTAGATGCTCTCGGCAACAAACTCCAAATCAGGTTTTTTACTGATACCCTACGTTCTTTCCATCCCAAGGCCTATCTTTTTGACTATGAGGGAGATTGTGAAATATACATAGGATCATCCAACATCAGCTATACTGGCCTTACATGGGGGGTGGAGTGGAATTATCGTTTCTTTAGAAGTCAAGCTCCTGCCGACTATGACCGCTTTTCTGAAACATTTGATGACCTTTTCTTCAATCATTCTGAACCCGTAACTGAGGAAAACCTTAAGCAGTACGCTCTCAACTGGCGCAGGCCATCATTTTCTGCAACCCAGTCTATGGGCAGAGAGACTGTCAAACCTGAACCCATCGGAGCACAGGTAGAAGCACTCTATTACTTGGACCGGGCCAGGGAAGAAGGCATTAACAAGGGACTGGTAATTGCTGCTACGGGTGTAGGTAAAACATACCTTAGTGCTTTTGATTCAGCCGAATATGAGCGGGTCCTTTTTATTGCCCATCGTGAAGAGATCCTCAAGCAGGCGGAGGAAACATTTAAAACTGTCCAGCCGGCCAGGGCTCACGGACGGTTTTATGGAGGTTATAAAGATACAGAGCCGGAAAACATATATGCCTCAATTCAGTCGCTTAGTAGAGAAAGCTACTCCCGTTATTTTGCTGAAGATAGTTTTGACTATATAGTGATTGATGAATTTCATCACGCTGCGGCAGACAGTTACCTAAAAGTACTTCAATATTTCAAGCCTAGATTTTTGCTGGGTCTGACTGCAACACCTTATCGAACTGATAACAGGGATATCTACTTGCTTTGTGATGATAACGTCATTTATGAAATCAACCTTAAAAATGCCATTAACAGGGGGCTTTTAACACCTTTCAGGTATTTGGGTATTTATGATGAAACAGATTACAACACCATCGAATATAGAAACGGTAAATATGTTATCGAGCAGTTGGAAAGAGAACTGTCACGAAAAGAGCGGGCGTCGTTGATCCTGGAAAACTACAAAAAAATGGCCGGAAAACGTACCCTAGGTTTTTGTGCCAGCATATCACACGCAAATTATATGGCGCAATACTTCTCTGAGAAGGGCATCAAAGCAGCTGCAGTTCACAGCGGTCCTGAAACACCTTACAGTTTAAGCCGTGATAAAGCCATTTCCGACCTGACAGAAGGCAAGATTAGCGTTATCTTTGCTGTTGATATCTTTAATGAAGGAGTGGACATTCCCGAACTGGACACGGTAATGTTCCTCCGTCCCACGGAATCGTTTACTGTTTTCCTGCAGCAGCTGGGTAGGGGCTTGCGGAAGGCAAGAGGAAAAGAATATCTTACCGTTCTTGACTTTATCGGTAACTACAAGAGGGCCCACTATATTCCTGCTCTTCTTGCCGGTGAGAACCCCATGGTTGACAGGCGAACAAGGAGATGGCATGAAGCAGACTATCCCGAGGGCTGTGATGTGCAATTTGATTTTAGGATAATAGATTTGTTTGAAACCCTGGCCCGAAATGACCCGCTGAAAAAGAGGATGCAGAATGATTATTTTCGCCTTAAAGCTGAATTAAAGCGAAGGCCTACCAGGGTGGATATCTACGAAGGATCAGATATTCCTATCAGGGAATACCTCAAGGAAGGATGGCTCAGGTTTCTATACGATTTGGACCAGCTTGACCCTATAGAAGAAACCTGGTTGGATACACCTGCAGAAGAGTTTTTACGAGAAATTGAAAAGACGGCCATGACAAAAGCATATAAAATACCTACCATCGGTGCTCTTCTTAACGAAAAAGGTGGTATTTCCCGTTTAATATCTTTGGAAACAGTGGGTAAAAGCTTTATGAAATTTTACAAAGATAATGAAACCCACCAGAAAGATTTTCGAGATAAGGCCAACAGGGACTGGCGCAGTTGGGATCTTTCCAAGTTCACGGATTTGGCCCGCAAGAATCCGGTTCACTTTTTGTCAAAGGGGAAGTTTTTTCACTACGACGAAATAAACCGTAATTTTTATCTCGATGATAGCCTTTCCAATTTTTTGGGAGCTACACTGGCAGCCCACGTAAAAGATATTCTCGAGTACCGTAGAATTGATTACTTTAGAAAGCGCTTTAGGGAAGAAGGGTAATTTGATGAAAGGATGTATATTTTGCGCCAAGCGTGATACGGAACTTATTTGCGAAAACGAACTGGCCAAGGCCTTCTACGACAAATTTCCGGTAAACGAAGGCCATGTATTGGTTGTGCCGAAAAGACATGTGTCTGATTTTTTTGAAGCCACTCCCGAAGAGATCTCTGCAATGAATGAACTTGTTTTCCAAGTAAAATTTATTCTCGGTGCAAGGTATAACCCGGACGGCTACAACATTGGCATTAACGTGGGTGCCGCTGCCGGCCAGACCATTTTCCACTTGCACTTGCATATCATCCCTCGCTACAAGGGTGATGTTCCTGACCCCAGGGGAGGCATCAGGAGAATCAAGAAAAGCATGGTGCCCTACCCCGAGGAGGGTGAAAGCCAGGCAAAGGTTTATAACAAGCTGGTCAGGGACAAGATCCCTGAAATCATTAAAGCTTCAGGGAAAATTGCCAGGGTACGCATAGCCGATGATGCTGAATATCAAACCCTCCTCTACCAGAAACTATCGGAAGAAGTAAATGAATTACTTGAAAACAACGATCCGGAAGAATTGGCTGATATAATTGAAGTTATTTTATCCTTAAGCAAAACTTATAGAATATCCCTCACCGAATTGTTAGAAATGGCAGAAAAGAAGAGAGTAGAGAGGGGCGGCTTTGAGAGGAAAATAATTCTACTCGATGTTCAATGTTAAATAAAATCAAATTAGACACTGCACTATTATTCGTACACGAAAAGCCCATCCAGAACCACCAATGCATGCAAATCCACTAGTCTTCCCTGACTTAGTACAGCAGAGAAATGAACTAGCATCTAAAAATATGCAGGATATTAACAAATTTAAATGTAATTAATATAAAAGACTGAAAATTGCTTTGCATGCCGGTGTTCCGTTCTAATTAAAAAGGGGGCACTTGGGAAATTGGTTAGCGGAGACATGGATTTTCAAATTAGAATGGCCGCATTTAAATGGCTTGAAGAGCAGGTCCTGCTACACGGTGATATACTCCCGCGAACCATTCTGGAACAGGGATTTGTCTTCAATGGCCGGCGCATCACCTTAATGGGGCCACAAGGTATCTGGAAGCCGAAGTACTTGAACTGCCCCTGTCGATAACTACGGTTGCCGACGGTCCTTATGATGACACTATACTGAGAGAAGGAATACTCGCATATCGTTACCGGGGCGACGATCCCAACCACCGGGATAACGCAGGTTTGCGGGAGGTAATGCGCAGAAATCTTCCTCTCGTTTATTTTTTAGGTGTTGAACCGGGTAAATACCTGGCTGAATGGCCTGTTTTTATAAAGGAAGACTTGCCCAAAGATCTGACTTTTCTTGTCGACGTAGATGAGAAAAGTCTGATAGAGGATTATAGGAAAGGCAAACCTGGCGAGGAGTTATATGTATATGAAGACGATGCTGACTACAGGCGCCGGTATGCAACCAATCAGGCTATAACTAGGTTGCACCAAAGGGTCTTCCGGGCGCGCGTTTTAACTGCCTACCGGGAGCAGTGTGCTTTTTGCCGGCTGCGTCACCTGCAGCTTTTGGATGCAGCGCACATCATTCCGGATAATGATGTGGCATGGACGGCAATATATAACAAGCTGATCCGTATAAATTGCGTCATCGAAGCCAGGTTTTTGCGGCATCCTCCGTTCTGAAGTATGCTACATCAGTTGCCTTATGCGGCAATAATTGCTAAAATTCAGATAGAATTTTTATCTACTCTAAGAGGAAGAGAATATGAAGTGTAGATTCTGTTGCATGTGGGAAACTGTAGGTTAATAATCGTTAATAATCAATGATATAACGATATATTGGTCATGAAGTGCAAAGTATGTCAAATGATTGTATTTAGTCTGAAACGCAACTATAAACCTAAAACACTATTCATTTCGAAGAAGCGATGCTGCCAGTTTAAACCGTACAAAGTTTTTGATGCAACGGCTGTCGAGGAAAGACAGCGGTTATTGTTTGAAATGGTTAAACTAATCTGGAGATAATTCGTATTAAGGACGTGTTTTTTATACACCTTATTAGAAGTTGGGAGAATATTTACCTCTGAAGAGGTTAAAACGTTGGAAGATACCGTATTTTTCCAAGAAGAGTTGAAAATAATAGAAGAAAAGTATTTATTGGATGCAGGTAGGTTTGGTTTTATTATAGAAACTCAAAAAATAAAAGAATTTAAAGAAAGTTTAAGCGAATTGAAGACCGAGTTTATTGGCTTCTTAAAGACGAGCTTAAAGACATCCAAAAAAACCGGTTATGTAATAATGACTTAATAAAAATCAGAGATTATTCGCAGGGCTTTGAAGTAGAGGAAGATGGTTTAAAAAAAGACAAATAAACAATTGTAGTCAAGGCTTCCTGAAAGGCGGTGCTTCACTTGCCAACCAGTATAAAGAGCAAAAATGACTTGTTGGAACTTATCATCAACCTCCGCGCCACGATCCTTACCTTGGGTGAAACGGCAGATCCGCCCTGGTGGCGTACAGAATTTATGAATGAAACAGGTTTTCGCTTCCTTGAGCGGATATTCCCAAGATCATATTTTCAAGCGGCGCTAAATTCAGCGGGTAAGGCCGCCCGGGATGCCCATGATCGTTCAACGGGCAAGGTAGGTGTCTATCACCTTTTCCGCCTTCCTGAAGGCTTGGAAGCGGCCATACACACACATTTGACTACTTTAAACGGCGACTTGTCTGCAGAGTATAGAGAGTTATTTACCGAAAAAAGCACTTTGCTGGGGCGCCTGAAGTCACTGTCCGGCAAAGAGCATGTTGCCGATGAACCAATTGCCGGCGCATTAAGAATCGGCAATGAGTCCGACTGTAAAAAAGTCGAATCATATCAAAAGGCTGCAGCCGTTTATTATAACGCTTTCCAAAATGGGAAACAGTCGTTTCCATATTTTGCCGAGGGTGGGAACAGCAAATAATGACCGAATACCATACTGATAACAGAGAAGCAAGGTTATATACAACCGCTATCAGTAAAGGCGCCGCCATGTTGGACGAAACTCGGCGGTTGCTGAAGTATTGGCAACCCGAAGAATCGTTGGACGAATTCGCCAAAAAAGTACATGAGCACGGCCTACTGGGAAATGCAACGGCATACAGAACCCGCGATATCGTCAGAAGGGTGTTTGCCCCGCGTTTCCTTAGGCCCACCGACAAACCGGCCGCTATTTTACAAGTTGTTTTGGAGTCAGGCCTTTCTGCACGTACTTTTAACGAGTTGGTATTTCTTTTTACGGCAAGGCAAGATCCGTTGGTTTACGATTTCACTGTCTCTGTTTTTTGGCCTGCTGTAAGGCGCGGTCGCTTTGTGTTGGATACGGATGAGGTTATCACCTTCCTCTCCGAAGCCGCCATGGACGGCAGATTAAAAAACACCTGGTCCGATAACGTATCTGTGCGTATTGCCCGTTGTGTCATCGGTTTGTTGCGGGATATCGGGTACTTGAGAGAACGCGGACGCCGGCGCGAGATTGTCGAATACAGGATGACCGACGAAGGCGTGGCCATTTTGGCCAGGGAGCTGCACGAAGCCGGTGTGACCGACTCGACTTTAAGCGAACACCCCGATTGGGCCCTGTTCGGTTTGAATCCCGCTGAAGTATTGGCCCGTTTGGATAGCCTCGGCGAGCACAAAGGTGTCATCGTCCAGCAGGCCGGCTCTGTAGTCCGCCTGACTTGGTTTGTAAATTCAATTAAGGAGCTTGTCAATGTACTCTCTGGAAAGCCAGTTTGATGAATTGTTGGCAAAGTTAAAAGAACCCGGTTTTCTGAACCCGGCTCAAAGTGATCCGGTGTACTATTTTGTTTACCCTCCCGAAAAGATTTTGGAAGTAAAAAAAGCGATACCGCGTTGGTCCGCCAAGTTTGGCCTTGCCGGGTTTCAGGTAAAGCGTATTTCTCTTTCCGAGATTCTTTGGCGGACGGTGGATCAGTCGGGTTGGTGGGAGGAATGGCTTGAGCTTGAAAAATATGCCGATCAAGAAGACATTAATGAATCGGTCCGGGATGCTTTGCGTAACGACAGGTTCATTAATACTCTTAAAGAAGAGGTGTTGTCGGCGCCGGAGGATTCTGTAATCTTACTGACGGAAGCGGAACTGCTCCATCCGTTTTTCCGCACCCAATTGTTCGAAAACAGATTAAACTCCGATTTTTCGGTGCCCATCGTAATATTCTACCCCGGTATCCGTTCGGGGCAATACGGGCTTCGCTTTCTCGGATTTTATGACGTGGACGGCAACTATAGATCTACCTTGGTGGGAGGGGCATAAATGAGCAAATCGATTAAGCAATTATTCTCACCTCTTCGACCTATCGACCGAACAATTGAGAAAGTAATTGACTATTATGCACAGGACGAAGAGCGTTTAGCCCGGGAAATCAGCGAATATGAGATTACCGAAAACATTGAATCGTGTTTTCGTAAGTTCCTTGAAGTTTTTAGGGAAGGCGTTGAGGGCGTAAATGTTCCCGAAGTGGGCATATGGGTTTCCGGCTTTTACGGAAGCGGAAAAAGTTCGTTTACCAAGTACCTTGGTGCCGCTTTAGACCCGAATAAAAAGGTTCATGGAAAATTATTCCTGGATCTTCTTTGCGAAAGGTTCACCCGTAACGAAATCCCGGCCATGTTACGGACAATTTCCAAAAAGCACCCTACGGCTGTAATTATGCTGGACTTGGGTGCGGAGCAGTTGGTGGAGAATACCGCCGCCGCCGTATCCACGGTCTTGTATTGGAAGGTGCTGCAGTGGGCCGGGTTTTCCAAAGAAAAAAAGACCGCGCAGTTGGAATTCATCCTGGAAAAACGCGGCCTCTACGATAAGTTTAAAGAAAAGTACAGGGAGAAGTACAACTCCGAGTGGGATGAAGTTCATAACAACCCGTTAATTTGCGTCAACCGCGCGGCGGAAATAGTCCCTTCTATTTTACCGGAAGATTTTCCCACACCGGACAGTTACCGCTACTTGCGCTTTGAAGAAGCCCGGGATATCAGGGATCTGGCCGGTGAAATAATCGAACTCTGCCGCAATAAAACCGGCTTGGAAAATATTATCTTCTTAATTGATGAAGCCGGCCAATATGTGGCGCCCCGAACCGAGCTTATTTTAAACTTGGACGGCCTCTCTCGGAATTTTCGGGAGCTGGGCAAAGGGAAAGTATGGATTGTCGCCACCGGGCAGCAAACTCTCAGCGAGATCGTTCAGAAAGCGTTGCATAACTCGGCGGAACTAAACAAGCTGCGGGATCGCTTCCCCATTTCCATCACCCTTGAAGCAAGCGATATTAAGGAAATTACCCACCGCAGGCTACTGGAGAAGTCCGAAGAAGGGCGGCGCCGCCTGAAAGAATTATTTGACCAACACGGCCAATCCCTTCTCACCCATACAAGACTAACCGGTACGGCCTTGTTTAGAGGCGACCCCGATGCCGAAACATTTATCCGCCTTTACCCGTTCCTTCCCCAACACTTTGAACTGTTATTGGAGTTGATTCGCAACTTGGCGCGCACCACCGGCGGGATCGGATTACGCTCGGCTATCAGGGTCATCCAAGATGTCCTGGTGGACAAAAGCAGAGTGCTGAGTCCGGGCATAGTCAAGTTGGCGGACCGTGAAGTCGGCGTACTCGCCACAGTCGATCACTTTTACGATACTCTTAGGCTCGACATCGCCAAGGTATTGCCCCATGTTGTCGACAGTGTAGACAAAACCGTCAATATTTTTGGCGCCGATTCATGGGAAGCCCGGGTAGCCAAAGTTGTGGCCGCCTTGCAAACTGTTGAGAATTTCCCGCGCACCGTGGAAAACATCGCGGCCTTGCTTTACGGTCATGTCGGTTCCCCTTCGTGCCTGGAAGAAGTCCGTGAGGCATTGCGCCGTTTGACTGAAAAACATGAATGCGGGCTGATCGAAGACCCGCAAGAGGGTGGATTCATGTTCTTAAGCGATGCGGTTAAACCTATCCGCGAGAAAAGAAATGCTTATATGCCCACCCCCGGGGAATGCCTGCGCGAGCAGGTCGAACTTCTTAAAGGAGGCACGGTCGATTACCCTCTATTTAAAAAACAACCCTCCGCCCGCATTGAAAATATTAAAGAAGTCAGAGCCGCAGTAAAGCTCGAGCGGACCGCTGTTATCGGGGGAAACGAAGATATTACTTTGCGCTTGGAATTTGTAAGCCCCGAAGTGTTTCAAGCCAAGCGTGACGACTACCTGGTAAAAACAAACACGCAAGTTGAATTAAGAAATACCATTGTGTTGTTGGCGGAACGTAAAGAGTTGATGGATGAAATGCTTATAGAAATCGTGAAGTCGAATCGGGCCGGCGAAGATGTGGACGAGCGTACCGCCGATAGAGATGTAGCCCAGTTTCTTCGCTCTGAAAGGCGTCTTGCCGAAAGGTGCCGCGACAGAGCCGCCGACATCATGTCCAAGGCGTTGATGGACGGGGTTTTTATCTTCCGTGGTACACCCACACCGGCCCGTGAATACGGGGAAACGTTGGATGCGGCCGTTGGCGGCGCTCTTACAAGGGCCGCTGAAACGGTTTTTGACAAGTTTCACCTGGCTCCTATTCGCCCCGCCACCGATACAGCGGCTAAATTTATCTCCGTAGAGAGGCTGGATCGCATGATCAGGGAGTATGACCCCTTGGCCCTGGCGACGACCGTCGCCGGCAGCCCTCGAATCGATATCAACAAACCGGTTTTGGCTGAAGTCTTACGGGTTTTTCAGCAAAAAGCGGCCGAGTCCGGATCGGGTCGGCTCCAGGGTTCTTACCTGCAGGATCTTTTTTCGGCTCCTCCTTACGGTTGGACTAAAGACACGGTCAGATATCTTTTTGCCGCCCTCCTCCGTGCAGGGGAAGTGGAGTTCCATAAACCGGGTGAAGACGGTGTAATTAGAACTGCGGGGGAAAAAGCCGCCGAAGCGGTGAAGAATACCAACGAATTTAACAGAGTCGGTGTTTCCATCAGAGATACAAGGCCGTCGGCGGAAGCTTTGGATCGGGCCGCATCCAGATTGGAAGAACTCTTTGGCATAGAAGTCCTGCCCCTGGAAGATCGTATCAGTGCCGCTGTTCGACAAAATATACCTGAGGTGTTGGAAAAACTGGGCGCTCTTCCGGCCAGGCTCCGGCTGCTTGACCTGCCCGGTGAAGAGCGGGCGCAGCGGTTGATTGCCGACGCTTCCGACCTGCTTAAAGGTGATGCCGGCGATGCCGCCGCGTACCTGGGGGGTGTGGAATGCATTTTACCCAATGAGATTCGCTGGGGAATCACTGTCGTTGAAGTCCTGGATGAAGGCGCTGAGGATGAACTTCGAAAAGCCAATTCATTTGTAAACGCCCTTTGCGACTTGGAGAAACTTTTCCCCGGTTCGACGGCAAGCTTATGGAGCCGTGAAGACCGTGATGTCATTGCCGATGTGCTTGCTTCGGAACGTTTTCATGAGCGTCTGCCCGAGCTGAGAGCAGTCATCCGTAATATAAAGCAACGTATTAAGAACAGCTATAAAATTCAGTACGATGCGTATGTTTCTAATTTGGAGAAATTCGTACGTCAATTGGAAGCGCACTCGGGTTGGTCCAAACTTAAAGAAGAAGACCGCAACGACATTGTAGGGCGCCTTCAATGCGACCTGGCCGAAGAAGCCGGTGAAGAAGATCCGGTCGGCCGGATTAGCTTACTGATAACACGCATCAATACACTGCCCGGGCTTCTGAAAAAGCTCTATGAAGAGGTTGAAAATCGACAGCCCCAAAAAGATATAGTCGTTAACGGCAGCCCGGAAGATGAGGAAGAAATAATAGATGCCGATACATTAATTGAGCCGGTAGTTATAAAAAACTCGGAAGAGCTGGATTCTTGGCTCTCGTCCCTGCGGGGGAAATTGGCTGATATTCTAAAGCAAAAAAAACGCGTTCGTATTCAAAAGTAACGGTTTAGAGGTGACGGAATGCCCGTATTTTTTACCGATCTTAAAATCGGTATGTAATATACCAGGCCAGAAAGGTAGAGAAAATGAGCTTCGACAAAGAAATCAGGAACATGCTTGCCAAGACCGTTATTTCTTGCCGGCGGAAACTAACCGAAGATATTATGGTCCAACTCCGGAGTGTTTACGGCCTTCACCCGGACGGCACGCAGCTTCCTCTTGATCAATTGACCCACTTGACATGGGACCAGTTGTCGACGGCCCGCGTGCTTCGTGAACTGCTGGAACACTATGCTGCCGTAGCGGCTGGGAACGAACGGGAACGGAAGTGCGCCGCTTATGAGCGGGTGGTGTTGGAAATATCCTTTACGGTTATAAACCGGTTGGCCGCTCTGCGCCTGTGCGAGGAAAGAGGCTTGGTAATCGAGTGTGTACGTAAAGGGGCCGCTTCCGACGGTTTCCGCCTTTTTGAACGAGTTTCGGGCGGCGCTTTGGGCACGCGTTATGATACATACATGGTTTTTTTGGGCTGCGTTTTTGACGAAGCCGCCTTGGATCTGGGCGTTCTCTTCGATCGGTATATTCCCCAGTCGGCTGTTTTACCCACGGAAAGATGCCTGGAGGATGTCCTGTCCGAGCTGAACAAACCCGAGCTGACCGAGCTGTGGAAAGAAGACGAAACCATCGGCTGGGTATACCAGTATTTTAACCTCCAGGAGGAGCGCCGAGCCATGCGGGAAGCTTCCCAAGCGCCCCGCAACAGCCGGGAATTGGCCGTCCGCAACCAGTTTTTCACCCCGCGTTATGTGGTTGAATTCCTTACCGACAATACCTTGGGGCGTACCTGGTATGAAATGCAACAGGGGAAAACCGCCCTTGTCGATGAATGCCGCTACCTGGTAAGGCGGCCCGACGAAGTCTTCTTTACTGCGGCCGATTCCCCCGAGGTTGAAAAGGCTCAAAAGTGGCTATCCGGAGCCGATTTGGAGGAACCGGATCTGTGGGAACTTGCCCACACCGTCAACGGCTACCTGCGCGCCGGCTCACCTGGTGAAGGCGCCCAGGAATGGCTGAGCGAGCGGCTGCACCGTTTAACTTCCGCCGAAACGGCGGCATCGCTTACCACCCAGGAACTCCTGGACATGCTGTTTCTGATTTGCCGTTGGGAGCGGTTCATTGACGGGGTTATTAAAGAACACGAACACCAGATCAACTGCATTCTTGAAGAACTGCGCCTGAGAGTAAATAAAGTTAAGGCTGAAGATTTGTCCCAAGAAGAGCTGTTGAAGCTGCCGGTGTTCGTCCCTTACCGGGCCAAGAAAGATCCGCGGGACATAAAAATTTTGGATCCCGCCTGCGGCAGCGGTCACTTTCTGCTTTACGCCTTTGATCTGCTGGAACGGATTTACCGCGAAGCTTGGGAGGATCCCGACTCGCCGGCTTCAGAAGCAACCGGACAAACCTTGCGTGAGGATTATGAAACCCTTGACGAGCTGCTTCACGCCGTGCCGGAGCTGATCATCCGGTGGAATCTTTACGGTATCGATATCGA
>FZPS01000018.1_pt472 | contig 14331 bp, 12 predicted proteins | sample 1817821 | NCBI WGS metagenome assembly FZPS01 (sample SAMEA104158645, study PRJEB21678) | metagenome | place: Germany | collected 2015-04-21 | reverse complement strand
CATAAGTAGGATTAAACAGTAGAGATGCTTTAACCAGGACGCAGCTTGGAAATAATATAAAACGTTGCAGAGGTTATAGACATTCAAATAAACTGGTTTGAAACTGAGCATGGTTTTAACCTGAGACCCTGATTTATAATAGGAAGACAGCAGCTTGTTTGTTATGAACAACCGGATAATTCCAGAAATAAATAGAACGAATGGGGCTGTTATAAGTGGGTTTGTTTGATATAATGGGGCCTGTTATGGTGGGGCCTTCCAGCTCTCATACAGCAGGAGCAGTAAAAATCGGGTACATAGCAGGAAAATTATTGAAAGAGAGAATAGTCTTCGCTGATATTTACCTGCACGGATCATTTCTGGCTACAGGCAAGGGGCACGGGACGGACAAGGCATTGATTGCAGGGCTCCTCGGCATGAAACCGGATGATGAAAGAATACCTTCCAGCCTTGAGCTGGCAGCTGAGAGAGGGCTGAAATACAAGTTTTCCGGTATTAAACTGCGAAATGCTCATCCCAATTCCGTTTTGATGAAGCTAAAAGGGATAAACGGCAGCCGCCTGGAGGTAGAGGCAGCTTCCATAGGCGGCGGGATGATAAGCATTACCGGTATTGATGGTGTAGCTGTTGATATCTCGGCATCCTGCCCTACTTTAATTGTTCATAATGTGGACGAGCCCGGGCTGGTTTCCGCTGTTACTACGGTACTGGGGCAAAACCAGGTGAATATTGGGACAATGCATATCTACAGGGACAAGAGAGGCGGCAATGCCGTAATGACAATTGAATGTGATCAGGAGATACCGGCGGAGGTTGTTACAGATTTGCATAAAATAGATGGTGTATGCAAGGTAATATACCTGAGTATGGAGGAAGAAAATGAGCATCAGATCCCTTGATGAAATATTAAAAAAATGTCAGGAGTCCCAAAAGGCATTTTGGGAAATCATCCTGGAGGATGACGCTGATGAACGAATGGTAACCCATGAAGAATCACGGCAGCAAATGAAAGAGCTTTATCTGACCATGAAATATGCAGACAGGACCTATGACGGAAACCTGAAATCAGTAAGCAATCTTGTTGGCGGCGACGGCAGGAAAATACAGGATGCTGTCAAAGCCGGGACAGTATCAAGCGGTCCTTTTATCGGGGAGGTTATAGCCAAGGCAATAAAAATGGGGGAATCCAATGCCTGCATGAAAAAAATCGTGGCAGCGCCCACCGCCGGAGCATGCGGAGTCATTCCTGCTGTGCTGCTGACCTACGAAGAGCATAAAGGCATACCTCTTGAGAAAATGGTGAATGCAATGTATGTTGCATCCGGAATCGGCGAGGTTATTGCTTCCAGGGCTTTTATCTCCGGGGCGGCAGGAGGCTGTCAGGCAGAGATCGGATCTGCCAGTGCAATGGCAGCAGGTGCCCTGGCTTATTTGAATGGCTGTGATGGCGAAGGCATTGCCCATGCAGCTGCAATGGCGCTGAAAAACCTTATGGGTCTTGTTTGCGACACAGTCGGCGGGCTGGTAGAGGTTCCTTGCGTGAAAAGAAATGTAGTAGGGGCAATGAATGCCATAGCCTGTGCTGATATGGCAGCAGCAGGCATACAAAGCAGAATTCCGCCGGATGAGGTAATAGATGCAATGAGGGATGTTGGAGAATCTATGCCCAAGAGCCTTAGGGAAACAGGAGAAGGAGGCCTGGCTGCAACACCGGCCGGGCTTGAAATTATGGAGCAAATAACCAAGAAAATATAGATGCCCTTGATAATTAATTGAAATGTGAATGTATTATTAATACACGGGGTGTGTTTGTTATGGATCATGCATATCAGAAGCTGGCGGATGCCATCCGGAGGTATCCCCGCCAGAGGATAGAACTGGGTGAATTGTATGAAATGGTGGAGAAATCTCTGGAAAGCAAGGAGATAAGTAATGTCTCACGCTGTTTTGAAACAATATTTGTGCAGTTAATTGATACCTTAATAAGAAACGGTATAATTGAGCCATTCAAAACTTTAAAACCAAATCACCGCGGCTTGTATTCAAGGTATAAGAAAATCAATCATTCTGAAAACAATGATCTTATAAAGGTTGAGATAATATCTTCCGTGATACAGCCAATGGATGTCAGCTACTATCTTGCCCATCCAAAAGAATATTTGAAAGATAAAACATACATAGATAAGCTGGCAGATTTCTTTCGTAATCGGCATAAAACACCTGGCTGGCTAACCGTAAATGAACGTTCCTATGAGATATTCGGTGATGAAAAATTCCTTAAGGGCAGCGAAAGGGCAAGGAGCCGGGGCGAATCCATAATAAGAAAACTGGGTCTGACTTATGATGATCTGTATTGTAAATTGACATTGGAGCCCTTTTTCTGTTTCTTGAAAGACAGCCTGGCCAATAAGCAGGAGCGTAAGGTGTATATCATTGAAAACAAGGATACATTCTGGTCCTTTAAGGATACTGCTTTTGACAGCGAGTCCATCCAGGAAGTGGATATGCTGATATACGGTGAGGGCAGGAAGATAATAAGCAGCTTTCAGTTTGTCAGTGAATACGGTCTGAATGAAAATGATGAATACTATTATTTCGGTGATTTGGATCCGGAAGGCATAAATATTTTTGCCGAATTGTCAGAGCATTACAAGGACAGGGGTTATTATATAACTCCTTACAAACCGGGTTACAGACAGCTGTTGTCGGCTGCAGAGGGAAGGGCCGTAAGTAAAGTGCCTAAAGATCAGGTCCTTAACAAAAATTCACTGGCAGCATTTGTAAAGCATTTTTCACAGGAAGACGGATATAGAATAAGGGAAATACTGCTAGGCGGCGGTTATGTACCGCAAGAGGCTTTTTCGGCGGAAAAAATGAGACAAATGTATTTGAGCAGGATGGAATAAAAATGGAGAATAAAATTTATCCGGACTTATACCTGGAGGAGTCGTATGAAGAATATGATGATTTGAACACCACCATTATCCGCGGCTTTAAGACTGAATTAGACGAGCGGATGGAAGAGATGAAGGTGTTTTCGCCCTACATGGAAATTTTGAGGCGTCATCGGAATAAGGAAGGGGCGGTTTTACCCATTCCTGAGTTATGCATGGCTGTGCTTACTTTCCTCTTATATGAGGGGAGGCTGAAGTTTAAGGGTTTGCTTTTTACTGAAATCCAGGCGTTTATAAAAAATGCTGTGCAGCAGTTAATGAACAAGGAGTTGTCCCGGGAAGAAGCACAATCTTTAACAGGTGAAATTCTGGATGAGCTTCAAAATAACGGGACCAACTATATTGTAAGGTATTACAGCTTTACAGCAGGCAGCTACAGGGAAAAGCATGTGAAACTGATTGAGATGAAGCTTTCTGATGAGGATGGAAAGCTGTATTATTATATTACCAAACATGGCCTGGATTTCTATCTGAAGACCAAGGAGTTTCCCGAGGAAAGCCAGATAACCGTCAATCTTCTGCTGTTTAAAATGCAATTGGAGAAAGGGGCTTATCAATACGCCTTTGATACGATAAAGCGCCTTAACATGGAGGTTCAGCGCAAGCTGGAGCGGAAAGAATATATCCTGGGTCTTTTGATGGCCGGCGGCAGAGAAGGTTCATCCGCTTATCGCGAATACCATCAGAGCACCATGCTTCAGTTTCAGGAGGAAAGTGAGCTTTTTGAGCAATCAAGAAATCTTCTGAGGGATACATTTGATGACCTTAATAACAAACTTACCAGAAATACTATAACAGCGAAGGAAAAGAGAGCACTTCAAATGATCAGGCGAATTGAGCGGGAAATGAGAAAGGCAATAGCCGGTCATGAAACTCTTCTGAATGAAGCAACGAGTCTGATTAAGGAATATGATCGCATTCTTGAAATGAGAAGGCGCAGCGCTTTTACAGAGCGATTCAACTTCAGCGGTGAATTTGATAAACTGGTGAGCAAGGCTCTGCCTCCACAAAATATGAAATATTTGTGGGAACCCTTAATCAAACCCTTTATACGAAAGGGCTTCAATCCGCTTAAGATGTTTATTCCCCAGAAATTAACAAGGGAAGATGAGGGGACGGACAGCAGCTTTGAGGAAAAGGCAGAAAAATCGCCTGCGGTAACCATAGATCAAATAGTACAGGCAAGGGTTGCTCAAAATTTTGTAATCTATGCTGCCAGCCTGTTAAGCAGCTTATTTCAAAAAGACACACTTCAATCGGGTCTTAATGCCGATTATGGGAATGATCTGGATCTTAAGTCCTGGTGCGATGTTCTGTCCGGGCAATACGGCAGTGAATCAATAACAAACGGGGATTTTATATCTTTTCTGATAATATTGAATCGGGGTAAGGAAACCGGCTCAAGAATAAAATGCTATGACCTGGGCAGCGTGGAATACGAAGCAAGGCCGGATACGGCAGAAGACCGGGAGCTTAGGACAATAGAGGATGTTCTGCTGGCTGCTGCCGTAACATGCAGCATTCCGCCCGAAAAAATACGGCTGGAGGTAGAATCCTTCGAAGACGCCGATATAGATCTGGGCTGGGGAATAAAAGTGACAAATATGAAGTTCCGGGGGGTAATAATAGAGTGAATGCAGGGATTCGTGATATTTTGGACAGTGCATTTGAAATATATAATGCTCTTCTGGAAGGACAGGAAGTTGGAAAAGTCAAAAACAGAGACTTGTATGAACGCTTCAGATACAATCCGGATGTAGAGGAAATGGTATTGTATATAGCAGACAGAATGGGAATGGAACTTTATCACTACAACGAGAAGCTTTTCCTCTGCCCGGGTGCTGCCAATCGCTTATTTGGATATTCAAATGACGAATTGAAACGCAGAATACCCTACATCAGCCGAAACGATGAGCTTTATCTTGGCTATTTCATTATAATGACGCTGATTACCATGTTCTACAAGGAATCCGCAATTGATACGCCGATAAACTATGTCAGATTCTCTGCTCTGGTAGAGGAAGTATCCAATCGGTTTGAAGCCCTTATCAATATTGAAGATTTGGAAGCTGTCAGCAATGAGTATCAGTTCAATTTTTCGGATATCTGCAAAGTATGGATGCTGCTGCCGGACGCCAGGGAGGATATGCAGCAGCGCGGAAAGAATGATAAGGTATCCTTTGTCCGCAACATCTGCAATTTTTTGCAGGAGGAAAACCTGATAGTTCTGGACAATGATCGGAATCTAATCTTTCCAACCGATCGCTTTAAGGCAATTATTTATTATTACTATGAAGACAGGGACAACAAGAATGATATTCTGAGGTTTGTCAACGAACTGGAGGGGATGTAATAGTGCCTCACATGAAACGAATCCGTCTTGTGAATGTAGCCTTTAATGATGCCAAGTCCTTCTTTGATGACTTCCGCATGACTCTGGCCGGAAAATCCACTACCTATGACCTGGTGAATGGCGGCGGCAAATCCGTTTTGCTGATGATGCTGCTGCAAACCGTAATACCTAATACCTCCCTTCGGGAGGACAAGCCCCTTAAGAATATTTTTATCGGAGGCAGGGACAGGACTTCTCATGTGCTGGCAGAATGGATACTGGACGATGGAGAGCGGTATAAGTATATGCTCACCGGGTTTTGCGCGCGAAGAAAAAGAAGTCAGAACGAAGTTAAAGGTCCGGGTTTTGATGGGCCGGATCATGAGCAGGATGAGGATACAGTCAGCGGAGGAATTGACTACTATAACTATGCAATATTTTATGACAAGCCCGAAGAATATGATATCTATTCCCTGAACCTGGTACGGGAGGATGAGTCGGGCAAAACCTATATGGGATATGATGAGCTGCGCTCTGAGCTCAATCGGCTGAGGCAGCGCGGATGTCCTGTCAGCATAAAGGACAGAAAAGGCGAATACATGGAATATATAGGAATGCATAATCTGATAAGTACGGAATGGAAAATTATACGGGATATGAACAGCGGGGAAAACAGCATCGAAAAATACTTCCGGGAAAACAAAACATCCAGGCGGCTGATTGAAAATCTGCTTTTACGTATTATTGACGATACTGGAGGGGTGAGGCGCTCCGGAAAGCTGGAAGAAGACCATAATATTCAGCTGGCAGATACTCTGCTCGAAATCAGGGAAAACCTTGCCCGGCTGATGAAAGACAGGGAACACCTGGAAGAGTATAATCAAATTCTGCGTTTTTATAACCGTATGCTGGAAATATGCAGCAGGCTGGAAGAGGATTTCAAATACAGGGAAGAGTTGAAGCAGCAAGCCGTTAAGGCAAGAAACCTTTTGACTGAAATGCTGACAGACATGAAAGATGAAAAAGAGAAACTGGAAGCTGATTTGTCGGAGAAAATGTATAACAGCCGTAAAACAGAACAAGAAAGAATGCTGCTTGATATTCAGCTTTTGGAGTTTGACAAAAGTGAGTTGGGAGCAGAGTGCGAAAATATAAAAGAACAGCAGAAAAAGCTGGAAGATGAACGCTGTGTGCTGGATAATAAATATAAAGAAGCAGGAGCCGGAAAGGAGTACTTGCAGTATAAGGAAGAAAAGCTTAAGTGCCGGCAGGCGCAGCTTGCACTGGAGGCTATGTCTCAGAGCAGGGATGAGCTTGATGTTGCATATATTGAAGCAGGAAGCAGATATCGGGCTGCACTGGAACATCTGCAAAGGGAATTGGAGGCCGGAATTGAGACTGCTTCCAGACAAAAGGAAGGCCTCACACAGGAACGGGACAGTATTGAGCAGAAGATTAATGAAGTTTACACATTGTCAGGTATTGCAAAGAGCAATGAAGACAATGCATTCGCGGCAAAGGTTAAATTGGATAAAGAGATCAAGCCATTGACAGAATATTTTAATACACTGGGCCGAATTGATATTTTGCTGGATTTGGATCTCTTTCTGAAGGATTCGTATGGGAAACTGGAAGAACTGCGCAAGAAAAAACATGGTATGGAGGCTTCTCTGCTCAGCATCAGGCAGAACATAGAAGGCCTCAGAGAAGAGATAACACAGAATGCACATAAAATAGAGAGACTGGAATGGCAGAAATCTGACTTAACTAAATTTTTCAGGCAGTACGAAGAGGAAAGACTATTACTGGAGAAGAAATCAAGACTCTATGACTGCCAGGATTTTGATCAATGGAAGAGGAGGCTCACTGAACTGCTTCACTTAAACCGTGAAGCTTATTTCAGGTCGAGAGTCGAACTGGATGCATTGACCCGAAAGCTGGATGTGCTGACTACCCATGGATTTTATATACCCAATGAAGAGGTTTTGGCTCTTTCCGACAGGCTTAAAACAAAGTGCACTTTTGTCATGACCGGTATTGAATGGCTAAACGGTATGGATGAAGGCGACCGGGAAGAATTGCTTGAGCGTGCTCCTCTGCTTCCATATTCAGTACTGACAGATCATGATGCATTTCAGCGCCTTAAAAGCGGCAAGCTGGATTTTGGCGGTTTTGTAAGTGATTATCCTGTTCCTGTAATAGACTTTGATTTTATCAGAGGCGAAGAGAGCTTGCAGCTTAAAGATGTAATTTTTCCGGAAGCTGATAGAAGTCTGATAACATCTGCTGATGCCCTGGATGAGTATATGGAAGATTTGAATGACAAGATTCAAAAGATCCGGGAACACATGATCTCCCTTGAAGAAAGTGCATCCACATACAATGATGATATGAATGCACTATCAGCATTTGAAGACCGTTATGCTCCTGAAACAACAGCGGAACGGAAAAGGCACCTTGCAGCATTGGATGAGGAGATTGCCGGTTTAGCAAAACAGGGTAATTCCCTTAAAAATCAGCTGAATGATTTGCATAATTCCGAGAAAGATCTTTCTCTCCGCATAAGCGATAATATGGAAGAGACAGGTATTCTTATGGAATTGCGTGAGAAGGCGGCAAGACTCCTGAAACTTAACCTGGAATCGGCAGAAAGGGAGAAGGCTTTGGAAGAAGCCAGAAAGGAAAGAGCCGGATTCAGTAATGAGCTGATGGACTTGAACAGGCAAAAACAATCCCTGTGGGATCAGATAGATGATAATGACCGGCAAATTATGAATTTGCGGCTGCAGCTTGGCCTATGCGGCGAGCAATTAAGCCGGGTAAAGACATTTGATCTGCCTGTATCGTATTCTGCTGCCGAAGGAAAAGGGTTGCATCCTGACGATGAGCCGGGCACGTCTTTTCTGGAATTGGATAATGCAAGAAGTAAGTTTGAAGCATTGGACGAACAGATGAGGGGCAGAAACCGTCAGGAGGAAGATTTAAGAAATCAGATACAGGCCCGCGAAAACATGATGCTGAAGTGCGCCGGCAATATGGAGGAGCATTACGGCTTTACAGTGGATATGATGGAACAGAGAGAATTGTCCGGAGAGATAATTATGCAGCCGGACGAGAGCTTTATAAAGACAATTAAGAAGAACATAAGCAGTCTGGACAGGGAAATTTCAGCAAGACAGAAGACCTTGTCTGATATTCAGTTGAAGATGTCGAGGCTGGAAGGAATAATAGAGGAAAAAAAGAAGGAACTGGATGATGAGTTCCAGATTCAGGCCGCGAAATATGAATACCGATTTGAAATAGAAAAGGAAATTGAAGATGCAGAACAAATTCTTGCCCTGTACCGGGATGAAATCAGGAATTTAAGTGAGCAGATTCAGTCATTGGATGTCAGAATCATCAATGTTCGATCAGAGCTGAACCGCTATCAGGAATTTATCCAAAGGGAGGATATTTCCTTTTATACGGATGAGCGTGCCCGGGAAGTGCAGGACTATGCAGAATTCAGCAGTTCATATTACCGCCATGTCAACGGATTCAGGGAATGGGAGCAAAGCTGGAAACGGGCTCTTAAGTCGATTGAAAGCGAATCGCAGGACTTCTATATTAAGGATCCCGTTGTGCAATTGGTCAGTCTTGACATACCGGATAACCTCAGGGACTGCAGTCTGCTGATTGCTCAAATGGCCGCTTCGATAGAAATGATTGAGGAGCAGACAAACAAGATCCAGGAGGATATAAATGTTCTGCAGAGCTACCAGCAGGAGTTTATCAGACGATGTATCCACCGGGCGGATCATGCCCTGGATTTGCTTAAGAAACTTCCGGCACTTTCCCGCATTGAGGTAGAAGGGACCAGGGTCAACATGATCAGAATGGATTTCTCCGATTTTGATGAAAGAGAAAAAGAAATGCGGATGGAGAATCACATTCAGAGCATCATCCGTGAAATCAGTGAAGAGAATATTACAGATCGGAGCTATATAGCAAACAGACTGTCTACCAGGGAGCTGCTTGCCCAGGTAACCGATATGGAAAAGGCTGCAGTCCGCCTGTATAAGGTTGAGAGCATAAAAGAGCACAGCCGATACCTGAAATGGGAGCATGCAGTCGGGTCGGAGGGTCAGTCCAATGCACTGTATTTTATTTTTGCAGTATGTCTGATATCATATATACGAATGCTTTCATCCGTCAATGTATCTGTCAGGACCAAGAAAGTAATAATAGCCGACAATCCTTTTGGAGCAACTTCGGCAGTGTATCTTTGGGATCCCATGTTCAGGATTCTGAAGAACAATGATGTGCAGTTAATTGCGCCTGGCCACAATATACCAAGGGAACTGACATCCCGGTTTGAAGTAAATTACCTGCTCAATCAGGACATTCTTTCCGATTCCAGGACCAGGGTTGTGGTTAAGGATGTCAGAACGGAAGAGGACTTGGCTCAGATGAACTTCGAAAAGTTGGAGCAGTTGTCGCTTATATAACTAATTGAAATCGAAATAAATCACGGCGGGAAAAAATAATTATTGGGGGCATATTTATGTTGAATGTTCAGGGGGTTACCAAAAAATACGGTAAGGTGCTGGCTGTTGATGATATGAGCTTAAGAGTGGATGAAGGCCAGATAGCGGTTTTGCTGGGACCAAACGGGGCAGGAAAAAGTACAATTCTCAGATGCATTGCCGGTCTTTTGCAATATGACGGTGTAATAATGATAGGCAATAGCATGAATAAGGACATAAATGCCAAAAGAATTATAGGATATGTGCCTGAAACAGCAGCTCTGTATGATTCTTTATCAGTGGAAGAACATATTCATTTTATAGCCAAAGCCTATCGTCTCAAGGATTATCAGCAATATGCGGATGAACTCTTTGATCGCTTTGATTTAAGTGACAAAAGAGAAAAGCTGGGCAGGGAACTGTCCAAAGGCATGCAGCAGAAGGTAAGCATATGCTGCGGTGTAATTACAATGCCCAAGGTCATTTTGTTTGATGAACCCATGATAGGTCTTGATCCAAAGGCAATTAAAGAGCTTAAGAAGCTCTTCACTGAGCTTAAAAGTCAGGGATGCGCGGTACTTATCAGCACTCATATCATAGATACCATTAAGGAAGTCTGGGATAAGATTCTGATTATGAATAAAGGGACAATCGTAAGCAGTATTCTCAGAGAAGAAATTGTGAATGAGAATGAGATAGAGGAAAGGTACTTTGCTGTTACAGGAGCTTCGCAGTAATTAAGCTGAAGGTCTGAAGAGAAATGGGGGAAGATGCAGTGGGTTTTTGGCTCTTTATGACGGCGGTGAATTTGCTTATTCCGTTGGCTATGATTGGTTTTGGCAGCTATTTTATGAAGAAAGCACCCAAAAAAATCAACTGGATTTTTGGATACAGGACTCCCAGATCAATGAAAAACAAGGAAACATGGGAGTTTGCTCACCGCTATGCCGGAAGAATATGGTTCAAAACCGGGTGGGCTGTATTATTGATATCGATGGCAGCAATGCTTATGCTGCTGGGACAGGATAAGGAAACACTGGGCTTGATAGGTGCAATCATGAGTCTGCTGCAATGTGTGCCCTTGCTTGCAGTAATTCCCATTACAGAAAGAGCATTAAAGAAGAGGTTTGAAAAATGAGTGCTTTAGTATACATTTTAAGCCGTTCCTTTAAGAATATAATAAAAGGCCTTATCCGAAAGCCTGCTGCCCTGATAGCCTATGTTATAATTGCCGGTTTTATCCTGCTGCCGTCCATCTTTTCCAAATCAGTCCAGGAGCCGGTAACGGCAGGAATGAGCATGGATGCCGCCAGATCCATATTTATGGGCTATACGGTTTTCCTGCTGCTGGTATCAACTACAGCTTCCCTGAGCGGAGCCTCCTTTTTCAGAATGGCTGATGTTAATCTGCTTTTTACCGCACCTTTAAAAGCCGGTTACATACTGATATACGGATACATTAAGCAACTGGCAACCAATCTGGCTATAATGTTATTCCTGGCTCTGCAATATCCCAACTGGAAGAGAACCTTTGGTTTTATCGACGGCGCAGGCTGGATTTTGATGTTGGCATATTTTCTGCTCATCACCATCACTTCCTTCCTGGGCATGTTATTATATGCTTATGTGTCAAAAAAGCCGGGAAGGCGGTCAGGAGCCAGGATGATAATTTCCGGATTAATAGTTGTCTTCCTGATGCCAATTATTGTAAATATATTTATTACCGGAGATGTGTTAAAGAGCATTGTGGCATGGCTTTCCAATGACTATCTGAAATTTGTACCCATCATTGGATGGTTCAGGGAGATTCTTATGGGTGTATTTCTGGGTTTGAACATGGAAATATCCATCTATATTCTGCTTACCCTGCTTACATCATTTATTGCCTTTATCTTTATCTATAAAATGGATACCGGATTTTATGAGAATGTCCTGTCCGGCACCGAGCTTAAGGAAAAGATGCTGGAAGCATCCAGAAAAGGAAAAACAGTAAAAGCCGGTTCAGGCCGAAGATTCAGAAAAGTTACTGTCAGATTTACTGTGGAGGGAAGTCTGGCGATCTTTCAGAAGCAAATTCTTGAAAAAAGAAAAAGGGGATTTTGGCTGCTTCCTTTAAGAACAATCCTTATGACGCTGGGTGCTGTACTGGCTTCCCTGTCCATCCCTGCTGACAGCATGGAATTAATGCTGGGAATTCTGTCATTTGCTGCTTATTTGATGCTTATTATGAATGTGGCTGCCGCCTGGGAGAGTGATATATCCTATCATTATGTATATCTTATTCCGGAAAAGCCGTTTAGTAAAATGCTGGCAGCTACCCTGGCTGGTGTTATAAATATGTTTGTGGAAGGCCTTTTGATTTTTGGGTTGGTCGGAATAATACTAAGGATAGACCCTTTGATTACTATATCGGTTATTGCGGCATATGCAGCTCTGGGAATCGTATTTGTATATTCCGATTTGGTTGTCAGAAGGCTGTTTGGGAAAATTCATGGAAATGTGCTGCGTATTTTCTTTAGGATTTTTTTACTGTTTACCATATCTGTAATTGCAGTGGTTCCGGCTGTTTTAACCTACCTGTTCACAGAGAGCTATGCCTTGGCTTTCCTTGCTTCCACCCTTATTAATATGATTCTGACACTGCTTTTCATGTGGGTGGGTACGGGTTTGTTCAGATCTCCTGAGCTTTCCTGATGCAAGGGTTTTAAGGAATAAAATTTTATTTCTCATTTGTCCTGTTTTGTGGTACAGTATTATATAGGTGCTACACCGGATATAAAGATATATTACACCAATAACGAAAGGGGTTTTTATATGGCGGAAGATATTTTAAACAGATTTAAAGAAGATCAGCTGGAGGCTAAGGAAATTGACACCGGCAAGAAACTGAGAGTAGGCATTATTGGAACAGGCTGGATTGCAGAAGCACATGTTCTAAGCTACAAGAAGATGCCGGATGTCGAAATAGTTGCAGGTGCTGATTTAATCCCCGGCAAGGCAGAAGCTTTCTTTGAAAGATACGGCGTGCCTGATGCATTGTGTTTCGAAAGTCATACCGAGATGCTGAACTCGGTTGAGCTGGATGCAGTAAGCGTATGTACATACAATTCTACACATGCCGAGTGTACTATCGATGCTTTAAACAAGGGAGTCCATGTCATGCTGGAGAAGCCCATGTGCGTCACCTTGGACGAAGCAGTTGAGATCATGCGGGCAGAGAAAAAGAGCGGCAAGGTGCTGTCCATCGGTTTCCAGCCCCGTTTCGACCCCAATATGAAAAAAATCAAGGAAATTGTTGAGTCCGGCGTTCTGGGTAAAATCTACTATATTCAAACAGGCGGCGGGAGGAGAAGGGGTATTCCCACTCCATACGGGACCAGTTTTATTGAAAAGGATAAAGGCGCTATCGGAGCCTTGGGTGATATCGGATGCTATTCCCTGGATATGGTCCTGAATGCCATCGGCTATCCAAAACCCCTGACTGTAAGCGGTTACACCTCCGACTTCTTCGGAAAGAGGCCGGATTATTATAAAAACCATCCTGAGTATGCAGAAGTGTTTGGTGTTGATGATTTTGCTGCTGCCTTTGTCCGTCTGGAAGGCGATATTATCCTTGACTTCCGTATTGCATGGGCAATGAATATTGATACTCCGGGAGATACCATAATCCTGGGTACCGAGGGCGGCCTGCGGATACCTTCCACTGAATGCTGGAATGGTTCGGTAGGCGGTGCTATGAAGATATATCATGATGTAGCCGGCAGTCAGGTGGAAACAGAAATCCCGATTATTGAAAGCAATATTGATTTGTTTGATGCCAAGCTTCGTTCCTTCCTGGATGCCATCAAGGAAGACGGCCCTTCACCCGTACCATCCGGTCAGATTATATATAATCAGGCTATTATCGATGGAATTGCAAAATCTGCAGCTGCAGGCCGGGAGATAGAAATTGAGATTCCTGAGATTTAACCGGGAAAGAAAGCAGGTGTATTATATGAACAAAAATAATGCAAAAGGATCTTATGTATGGCTTGTTCCCGATTGTTATTATCCTTCCATCAGCAGCCCGGGACACTATGTAAGCCACGAGGCAATCTGTGTGCTTAATACCGGCAGGCAGGATGCTCACCTTGATTTAACCCTGTATTTTGAAGACCGGGAACCAATTCGAAGCTTCAAGGCAGTATGCAAGGCAGAGCGGACCAATCATATCCGCCTGGACCTGCTTAGGGATGAGAAGGGTCAGGCTGTTCCTCAGGATGTGCCTTACGCCATCATGGTGGAGAGTGATCAGCCCGTAGTAGTCCAATACAGCAGACTGGATACGACCCAGGCAGAAATGAGCTTAATGACAACAATTGCTCATCCCCTGGGCTGAACGGTTTAGCCAGGGTTATCTGAACTTGTGAGTAATCCTGATCGAAAGTATGTCAAAGGTATACTAAAACTGTTTTAAATTCGATATACATAAATGATTTGCGCTCCCCCTGCTATACAGCTTAAGTAAGGCTGTATACAGCGGTAGTGTCAAGTGATTTAT
>FZPS01000216.1_pt355 | contig 14338 bp, 13 predicted proteins | sample 1817821 | NCBI WGS metagenome assembly FZPS01 (sample SAMEA104158645, study PRJEB21678) | metagenome | place: Germany | collected 2015-04-21 | reverse complement strand
AGACTAGGCTTCGGCCATGGGCTAGCAATGAATCAGGGCCTAAATTTTGGATACTTCTCCCGAGACGGAAGGGTGGTTAAGGCCTATAAAGGAATAAAACCCCATAGGTCGGTTACCGAATATAATTTCTTTAAGGGTATAGCTACAGAACTAGAACTGAAAGACTTCAACCTCTATCTATTTGTTTCAAATAAGGATGTGGACTATTCTGGAAGCATATTAACGACTGGTCTCCACAGAACAGAAAGCGAGATAAGCAAGAAGGACAGTAATAATGAAAAGCTGGTAGGCGCTCATCTCTCATGGATGAAAAGAGGATACGAACTCGGGCTTACAAGCTTTTACTATAAGTATAAATACCCAATCACCCACGGTAGCTCTGCCTATATGGAGCATTATTTTGAGGGGATGGACAATTCCGTAATCAGTCTTAATGCAGGAGTGCCCCTGCTTAAGAAGTCTAAGATTTTGGCCGAATATTCAATAAGTCAAAACAAAGGAAGGGCAGGAATAATATCCCTTGAGGTCAATCTCGACTATAGGACCAATCTAAGCATTGCTTATAGAGACTACCAAAACCAATACCAGAACAGATTTGCCTCTTCAATTGGAGCACAATCCCGCAATGCTAACGAAAAAGGCCTATATATTGGCTATTCCTATTTCCATAATCAAAACCTTAACTATTTCATAGGAGGAGACTATTTCTATTTCCCCGATATTAGCTTTAGGGCAAGCCGGCCAGTTAGAGGATATAAACTAAGAGGAGAGTTATATTATAGATATAGATGGCGTAATGAGTTTACGCTTTTAACCAAGCTAAATAATAGGCCCTACGATATTCTTCATAGCGATGGAGAGAAATATCCTGAAGATAATATCCTAGCCCAGGTTCAGCTTAGATATAGACGTATTCTTCTGCCCTATCTAACCCTACAGACCAGATTGGGCTATTCCCATACATTTAACTACGAGTCAAACCAGAATCAAGGAGTATTTCTATCCCAAGACTTTATTTATAACTCCCAAAAGACCAATTGGTTCGCCAATCTTAGGCTGGCAGTCTTTAGAACTGACGATTACGATAATAGATTCTCAATCTATGAGTATGGACTCCCCCTAAATTTCAATACCTCCCAGCTCTACGACAAGGGCTTTAGGACCTATGTCATCATTGGCTATAGGATTAGAGATGAGATAGATATAGGCCTTAAGTACTCCCTGCTTTATTATTTCGAAAAAACAGATATACATTCGGGTAACGATAGGATAGATAAGAACTATAAGCAAGAGGTCTCCATGCAGGTGTATTGGCTTATAAATTCAAAGAAAAATAATAAGAATACTAGCTCTGAAAACGCCGCATACTATGTTAAAAACGCGGTAAGCTAATCTTAAAATACCATTAATAATTCTAGGAATCCCAGTATATTTTATGAAGATGCGATAATTGTAAATTTAAATCGCAGTTTATTTTTTTATTATCGCAGTTTAAAAATTTATTCTCGCATTTTAACAGTTGTAATATGCGATAATAAAACAGTATTATTCGATTGAAATTTCGAAAAATCGGAGTAAATTTGGGGAAATCCTAGAATTAGGCGTATAAAAGGCCTAATTATGACCTATTTATCCATATTATAAGCTGGGGAATCAATGATTTGTTTTAGTTTTCTTAACTCAAATGTTAATTCAACTACGAGGGTATTATTAGAAAAAAGAGGGTTGGAAACAGGGGTTACGACCTCGGATATTCTACCCATTATTATAATGCTCAAAACCAAAACAAGCATTATTGCAATTAGCCCGTAAATCAAACCTATCTCAATCATTTTATTTTTTCTCCTCTTGTTTTTCTTTTATTTGGATTATCAATAATGCAAATATACTATTTATTTCTATATAAATCTAGTATTTCAAATTATTTCCAATAATATTATTCTCCAATTAGCTCTATGCCTAGCTTAGAATAAAGGTCCCAGATAATTATTCCTGTGGCTACTGAAACGTTTAGGGAATGCTTGGTGCCAAACTGGGGTATCTCAATTACACCGTCGCATATATCAATAATCTCTTGGCTAACTCCATCTACCTCATTCCCAATTACTATACCGTATTTCTTATTAGGTATTGGAATAAAGCCCTTTAGATTTATGCTATTTAGGGTTTGTTCTAATGAATAAATCAAATAGCCTTGGCCTTGTAGCTCTCTAATGGTTTCTATGGCAGAATCGCTTGATTCCCAGTCCACATTATCCGTGGAGCCTAGGGCTGTTTTATGTATTTCCCGATGTGGAGGCTTGGGAGTTATGCCACAAAGATAGAGCTTTTCGATACGGAAGGCGTCAGAGCTGCGAAATACAGAACCAACATTATTCATACTACGGATATTATCCATAATAATTACTAGAGGGAGCTTATCGCTATCCTTATACTCCTCTTTGCTAATCCTACCAATGGAATCCAGTGAGAGTTTCTTTCTTTCCATAACTATTCTTCTTACTTTTCATAGCTATTCTTCTTGATTTGCCTATTGTTCCACCCTTATTCCTAGCTGTCTAAACCCTCTGTCGGTCTCTAGTAGTGGAATAATATATAGGGGCTTCTTTCTAATGGCTAGACTATTGAGATCTATGCTCCAATTCTCCGCAATTCTCATATAATCAATGTCTTCTGGATATATATCCTTGGTTGCCTCCCTAAATTCTTCCATATTGGTTTCTTCATTATAAAACAAGAAACTAAACTCTTCTACAAAGACCTTATCTATCTCTTTTGGAGACTCGAACGGGCTACCATCTGGCCTGATAATCGACCTATCCCTATCCTTAGACTTTTGGAATATACCATTGGTATAAGGTGTCTTTACTGGATATTTCAAGACTTGGAGGCTAAGTATTGTATCGGGAATAATAAACTCTTCTCCTTCCAACTCTTCTTCTGGAAATATCCAAAACAAAGGCATCTCAACCCTGTCTTCTTCGCTTCCCTCAAAGTCCTTATACCTAATTATTATTGGAGAATAGGCTTTAATCTTCTTTTCTAGCCTAAGGGTAGTGAAATTATAGTTTACAAACTCTTCAAATTCAAAGGCCGAGATATAGGGAATGAAATACCTTAGGGCTTCTCCCTTGTTTAGAATCCTTCCCGAGAGGTCTTTCTCAAACTCTATTAGCTTATTAATTAGGCTATCAAGGCTTAGCTTTCTCTTTCTCTTATCGTAGATTTCGATTCTCCCCTTTTCTACCGCATCAATAATGATTTCGGATAGGCCCTCTCTATAATATCCCGTAATATGCTCATATTTATTTGGGTTAAGGGTTTGGTAGAACTCCCATTCTGGATTAAATACTCCCACTCTCTTATGTTCATACTCAATAGAATAGTCTTGAGAGAACAGCGAAAAGCCATTTATTAGGCAGATGATTATAATTAAATTAAATCTTATTCCCATAGAGTCCTCCTTATGTAATACATTGGCATTAGACCTCTTATAGAATTGTCCAGCCCCCTAATCTCAATCATAGGTGATATATAATTAGTCTTCTTATAAAACCTTAGTTCCGATTTATCAAACACCCATTCCTCACCAAACCTTAGATGGGTGATTGAATAGGCGTCGTAGCTGCCTTCTATTATAGTATCTGTCTCGAAAACGTTGAATAATGAGTCTTCTTTGATGATTCGTGTCATCATCTCAAACTTCCTCTTCTTCCTAGTCTCCATCCTATTAAGCGCAGAGCTAGAGTTGGGGCTATCAAAGGCCTCAATCCTTCCTTCTCCTACGCCTTCCATAAGTCTATTTAAGTATGGTATGGAATACTCTGCTTCAATATTAGACTCCCACCACCTATATGGTTTTGGATTATAGATAGGCATTGTAAATTCTATATTCCTAATCATACAAACCGTGTCTTTCTTGGTTGAGTTTCTTGGATAAATCCAGTTTAGTCTAGCTTCAAATCCCTTAATTACGTCAAGGTCGGTGTCATGATTATCAATATCTACAATAATTACGGAATCCCTTCTAATAATTGGCGTAAAGGCAATGACTTCCTTGCTTATTAGCATATCATCACCATATTTCCATTCCTCCCAAAACTCAATCTCTCTTATCTCGTCGTCTAGCATTCTTTCAAGAGCAATATCGCTTAGGCTATCATTATAGTATTTGAGATACTTATCTTTAAGGTTTGAGATAAGTGTTGAATCCTTTTTGATTTCAGGCAGGATAATATCCAAGGACTCCCACCAAAACCTCTTATCCACACTATATCTATAATTAATAGAGTCGGAAGCCTTGGAGGAAACAATATTAGGCTTTTGAATCTCAACCCTATATACTATCTTCTTGGTAAGTGTCCTTTCTTGGGCAATGCTTGAACAAGACAACAGCAATAGGATTAGAAATAGAATCCTATTTCTTGGCTTCATTCTTACTCTTCTTCTTAAGCACCTCATCAATAAGACCATATTCCTTTGCTTCTTTGGAGGTTAGCCAATAGTCTCTATCTCCGTCCTTTTCAATCTTTCGAACAGTCTGTCCACTATGCTTGGCAATTATTGAATAAAGCTCCTGCTTCGACTTAATTATTTCTTTGGCAGCAATCTCAATATCAGAAGCCTGTCCTTGGGCTCCACCCATTGGCTGATGTATCATAACCCTTGAGTGTTCGAGTGCCGAGCGTTTGCCTTCAGCACCAGCACAGAGGAGAACTGCAGCCATTGAGGCAGCAATACCTGTACATATTGTCGCAACATCTGGGCTAATATATTGAATCACATCATATATACCAAGACCTGCATGAACATATCCCCCAGGAGAGTTTAGGTAGATTTGGATATCCCTATCCGAGTCCACACTCTCTAAGAATAGGAGTTGGGCCTGTATAATATTTGCTACATCATCATTAATCTGTGTGCCAAGAAAGATAATTCTCTCCATCATCAATCTCGAAAACACATCCATCTGAGCAACATTCAGCTGCCTTTCCTCAATAATAGTTGGGTTAATATATGCGTTCTTTTGAAAATAATTAGAATATCCATCGTAGATGCTACTGCTTATATTCCTATGCTTGGTAGCATATAGTCTAAATTCTTTATTTATATCCATTCTATTTCTTATTATTAATTGTTTCTCTTCATTAAACTCTCTGCAAAGCTAATAAGATTAGCCTTATTATTATCAGGTATGGAGATTTTCTCTAAACTCTCTATAGCTTTTTGGTTATAATCCTTCATTAGCTCAAAAGCAATCGAACGAATCTCAAGCCTTTCGTAAATCGACATTACCCTCTCTTCCTTTTCCTTCTTATCAATCTCAATTCCAGAGTATAACTCCTTAAGCTCCTTTTTTTCGTCTTCGTTTCCTAGCTCGAGAGCCTTTAAATACAAGAAGGTCTTCTTGTTTTCTTCAATATCCTTACCAGTAAGCTTTCCAAACTCTTCGAAATTGCTCCAACAATCCAAGATATCGTCTTGGAATTGGAAGGCAAGACCAATATATTCTCCAAACTTGTAGATATACTCTATGTCTTCTTTCTTGGCTCCAGCAATAATCGCCCCCATCTTCAATGAGCTAGCAATCAATGCCGAGGTCTTTAGCCTAATCATCTCGATATACTCCTCAATGCTTACGTCGTCCCTTGTCTCAAACTCCATATCCAATGCCTGGCCTTCGCAAACCTCAACAAAGGCAAGGCTTAGGGTAGCGAGTAGGTCTGTTCTCTCCTCACTAGTGCTAAGCTTAGCAAAGCCTGGGTCGAGTAAATACCTATAGGATATAGCACACATTGTATCACCCGAAAGTATGGCCGCATTTGTTCCAAACTTTTTGTAAATGGTTGGCATCCCTCTTCTTATAGCAGACACATCCATAATATCATCGTGTAATAGAGTAAAATTATGGAGGATTTCTATTGAATGAGCAGGGTAGAGGGCCTTATTAAGGTCGCCCCCAAACATATCAGCTGCCATAAGAACCAAAAGAGGTCTGATTCTTTTCCCTCCTTGGCTCATTGCATATTCAATTGGCTGATATAATACCTTAGGTTCTTTCATAAAAGCCCTATTAAACTCCGAAGGGTTTTCCGTATCGAAAGATTCTATTATAATCTTAGTGATTTCTTCTATACTATACATAATTATAAGTATTTGATAAGTTGATTACATATTGATTTTGCGGCATTTCCGTCCCCAAATAGCTTTTGATAATTGGTCGGCCTATGTTTAGCAAACCATTGATAGTCTTCAATAATCTTGTCTCTATCTGCTCCAGCAAGCCTTGCGCATCCGTTTTCTATGGTCTCCATCCACTCAGTTTCATCTCTTAGAACCACAGAAGGAGTTTCAGCAAAATAGGCCTCTTTTTGTACTCCTGCAGAGTCGGTAATAACCACTGATACAGAGGAGATTAGATAAATCATATCGAGATATGGCACGGGTCCAATTATTCTAATATTCTTAGTCTTTTCTAGTTCAGCATAAATATCCCCATCCAAAACCTCTTCCAAGACCTTTGCAGTCTTAGGGTGGAGAGGAATAAATACACCATCCTTTTTGCTTATTTCCAAAAGAGCCTCAAATATACTATTCATCCTCTTCGAGTCTCTGATATTAGCCTCTCTATGTATGGTACACAATATGTTAGCCCTTCTATATTTTCTAAACAAGTCCTTGTTCTTATCAGGGTTTTCCTTAATATACCTAGAATAATAAGCATAGTTATCATACATTAAATCTCCCGTATGAAAGAGGTTGGGCTTATTGATGCTAGGACTATTATTTATATCCAGCGAAAAGCCTTCTTGGATTAGATTATTAATGCCGCTAAGGGTGGGAGTAAATAATAGGGTTGAGAGATGGTCTACCGTAATTCTATTTATCTCTTCGTGCATATTCTTATTAAAAGAGCGTAGCCCAGCTTCAATATGAATAATAAGAGTCTTAAGCTTGGATGCAGCAATCCCACCTGCAAGAGTCGAATTGGAGTCTCCGTATAATATTATAGCATCAGGCTTTTCTTCTATTATTATCTTCTCTATTTCGTAGATTGCCTCCGAGGTAGTCTTCCCATGACTATCGCTAGCAATATCAAGACTATATTTTGGCTCTTCAATAGAAAGCTCGTCGAAGAAATATCTCGACATATTGCTTTCCTTGTCTTCTCCAGTAAAGAGAATGGTTTCTTCTATCTCATTACTAAAGTGTTTTCTAATAGTTTTACTTAGTACAGAAGATTTGATAATCTGCGGTCTAGTCCCAATTATTGTTAGTATCCTTATCATAGCGCAATTACTCTACCTCCTTCAATACTTCCATCTGCTTCAATGCCTCGTTCTTTTCATGTTCGCTACATTTGCTCTGAGTTGCTCCCCCACCGCAGTGGCAGGTCGACTGAGAGTCTGAACCAGAGGAGCTGCAACCCCTCTTAAACTCTCCATTCTTCTTAAATATCATCTTAACCCCAATAAAGGCAAAGCTTAAGAACATTGCCAGGATTGTGATTCCGAATAAGATTAAAAAACTCTTCATATCTATTCTTTGTTTTTAGTATCAATAATTATAGTTACGGGTCCATCGTTTACTAGTCCAATCTTCATATCGGCTCCAAACTCACCCGTCTTTATTTCCCTACCAAAGCCTTCTTCCATTTTCGAAACAAAGTCTTCGTATAAAGGAATAGCAATATCAGGCTTCGAAGCCCTAATATAGGTCGGCCTATTTCCCTTTTTGACGCTTGCATGGAGGGTAAACTGACTAATGACCATGATTTCTCCCTCAATATCCTTAACAGAAAGGTTCATAACTGAGTTCTCATCATTGAATATCCTAAGTCGGAGTATCTTACCCACAAGCCAGTCTATATCTTCCTGATTGTCTTCATCCTCAATTCCCAACAGCACTAGCAATCCCTGACCAATCTCGGCCTTTATCCTGCCATCAATCTCAACGCTTGCTTCCCTAACTCTCTGTATTACTACTCTCATTTACTTATTCTTATTTATCTTCCCATTCTTCAATTTCAAACTCCTCTCCATTGATTATGTTCAAATAATTAATATATCTTTCTAGGCTGATTTCTCCGTTTTCAACAGCTTCTTTGATTGCACATCCCGGCTCATGCTCATGGGTACAATTATAAAACCTGCATTCTTTTAGCCTCTCCTTCATCTCAGGATAATATAGCCCTACCTCTTCCTTTTTGAAATCAATCATTCCAAACTCCTTAATGCCTGGAGTGTCGATAATATCTCCACCAAACTCCAAAGGAAATAGCTCAGCAAAGGTTGTAGTATGTTTTCCTTTGAGATGGCGGTCCGAAATCCTTCCCACCCTAAGGTCTAGGCTTTTATCTATCGAATTAATTAGCTCCGATTTGCCCACACCGCTATGACCCGACATAAGGGTTAGCTTATCCTTCATTATATCCCTTAGCATATCCACATTATCTCCCCTAATTGCAGAGGTTTCAATGCATTCATATCCAATATCCCTATATATCTTCATAGTCTCGTTCCCATACTCTTGTAGGGTCTCGTTATATAGGTCTATCTTATTGAATATAATCTTGGTAGGAATATTATAAGCCCTTGTAGTAAGCAAGAACCTATCCATAAATCCAGTCGATGTTCGAGGTAGGATAAGGGTTGCTATCAAGAAGGCCTGATCGATATTTGCAGCAATAATATGTGAGCGTTTCGAAAGGTTGGTGGAGCGTCTTATAAGATAGTTCTTCCTCTCTTCTATCTCAGTAATAACTCCATAAGCCGTATCTGTAGGTGGTATGAACTGCACATAATCTCCTACAGCAATTGGATTAGTGGTTCTAATGCCCCTAAGTCTAAAATTGCCCCTAATGCGACATTGAAAGACCTGATTATCATCGGTCCTAACGTCGTAGTTGCTTCCAGTTGTCTTAATTACTAATCCTCTTTTCATATCTTATTGCAAAAATACTAATTATATAGATATATTCAAAAGAAAACTATAAAAATACTTCCCAAGCCCGTCTCCTTCTTTATAATTCCAGTGAAAGCATACACCATATACCCATAAATTGCTCTTGAATTCAGATGACTTTACCGTAGTTTACCAAGATAGTATCGTGTATTGAACTTTTAATCTCCGAAGTCACACTCATTGAGATGGCATGTCACACCCATTGAGATGCCATGTCAGCACTCTTGAGATGGCATGTCAACACTCTTGAGATGGCATGTCAACACTCTTGAGATGGCATGTTAGTGGCTCTAACATGCCATGTGACTGAGATTCATCTCGGAGAATAATTCTTTAATGCTTGATAGTGAAAGTTTAAAGCAAGGAGTGAAAAGTGAAGAGTAAAGAATGAAAAGTTTAAAGTGAAGAGTAAAAAGTTTAGGTTTGGGGTAAAACTGTCAACCATATAACGAAATACTGTCAACCGTAGAATGGAAAACTGTAAACCGTATAATAAGAAACTGTCAACCTAAGAGTAGAATAATCTAAAGCAGAATCGAATAGTATAAAGCATGGGTTTGGAGGGGAAAAAGAGGAGGAAAGCCTATGATTTGCTCTTAAACCATGGTTTTTCGAATTATTTTACTGTATAATACTTTGATTTACCTATAAACTTCATATCTTTGCAGTTGAAATATATATGTTTAGTATGATGTTTTCCAATTCAGAAAAATTTGTTGGCGAAGGACTAACCTACGATGACGTATTATTAGTCCCAGCATATTCAGAAATCCTTCCAAGAGATGTAAGGGTTAATTCGTTTTTTAGTCGCAATATCTCAATCAATATCCCAATTGTGTCTGCAGCAATGGATACGGTAACCGAAGCTCAGCTAGCAATTGCGATGGCTCAGGAGGGCGGAATAGGTGTTCTCCACAAAAACATGTCGATAGAAAGACAGGCGGCGGAAATTACCAAGGTGAAAAGAGCAGAGAATGGGATGATAATCAATCCTATTACAATTGAAAAAGGACATTTGGTAAAAGATGCTCTAGCTCTTATGAAGGAGTATTCCATTGGTGGCATACCTGTGGTTGATAAGAAAAACAAGCTAATAGGTATAGTCACAAATAGAGACCTTAGGTTTGAGAGAAATATTAATAGGCCAATTGTTGAGGTGATGACCAAGGAGGTGATAACTGCTCCTGAGTTTACAGACTTTGAAAAGGCTGCGGATATCCTCCACGAGCATAGGATAGAAAAGCTTCCTGTGGTAACTGCCGACAATCAACTAGTTGGGCTGATTACATATAGGGATATTATCAAGCTAAAAGAAAGGCCGAACTCTTGTAAGGACAAGATGGGCCGCCTTAGGGTGGCTGCTGCCATAGGCATAACTCCTGATATGTATGATAGGATTGATGCTGTGGTGGGGGCTGGTGTAGATGCAATTGTGATTGATACCGCTCATGGTCATAGCAAAAATGTTATTGACGTGGTCCGCAATGTTAAGAATAAATATAAAGATATCGATGTGGTTTGTGGTAATATCGCAACTGGTGAAGCAGCTCTAGCCCTTGCAGAAGCAGGTGTAGATGCTGTAAAGGTTGGGATTGGGCCTGGCTCCATCTGTACCACTAGGGTGGTTGCAGGAATTGGTGTGCCTCAGCTCTCTGCCATATACGATGTTGCAAAAGCTCTAAAAGGCAAGAGTATTCCGATTATTGCTGATGGCGGCATTAGATATTCGGGCGATATTGTTAAGGCATTAGCGGCTGGAGCTTCTTCTATTATGGCAGGATCTTTGCTTGCAGGTGTAGAAGAATCGCCGGGTGAAACAATAATTTACGAAGGAAGAAAGTTTAAGTCATATAGAGGAATGGGTTCTTTGGAAGCAATGCAGCAGGGTTCGAAGGATAGGTATTTCCAAGACCTAGAAGACGATATCAAGAAGCTAGTCCCAGAAGGTATTGTAGGAAGAGTTGCTTATAAGGGTACGGTCTCGGAGGTTATTTTCCAGATGGTCGGAGGCCTAAAAGCAGGTATGGGATATACTGGTTCTGTTGATATACCAACCCTTCAAGAGGCTAGGTTTATCAAAATAACCAATGCTGGCTACACAGAGAGTCATCCTCATGGGATTTCAATAACAAGAGAAGCACCAAATTATTCAAGATAATTATGAAGAAACAGAGTTTATTATTAGTATTATTTACATTTATATCAGGATTAGTATTCTCCCAAACCGAAACGCTTTTGGAGTTTGATGGAGAGAAGGTAAGCAAACAAGAATTCTTAGAGCTTTATAATAAGAATAATCCAAATATTGACAAATCCATAGATAAGGCAGACCTCGACGAATACCTTGAACTCTATATCAATTATAGGCTAAAGCTTAGATACGCAAAGGATAAAGGCTTGGACAAAGACCCAAACTACCTTAGAGAGGTCGATACTTATAGACAACAATTAGTAGAACCATATATTAATGATAGGGAGGTGACGGAAGCTTTGGTTATGGAGGCCTACGAAAGGTCTCAAGAGTTTGTAAGAGCCTCTCATATATTATTAGAGCTTCCAATCAATTTCACTCCTCAGGACACCCTAGATGTTTATAATAGAGCTGTGAAACTCCGTGATAGAATTATTGCAGGGGAGAGCTTTGAGGATTTGGCAGAAATGTATTCCAACGACCCATCGGCCAAGACACAAAAGCCAAGGGAAGGACAGAAGAATGCACAAAAGGGGAATAAGGGTGACCTTGGGTATTTTACATCCTTTAGTATGATTTATCCTTTTGAGTCGGCAGTCTATGGTTTGGAGGTAGGTGAGATTTCTATGCCTGTTAGGACCAATAGGGGCTACCACATCATCTATCTAAGAGATAGGATGCCAGCTTTTTTCTCAAGCTGTGACCTAGCACATATATGGATAAACTTCGATAATTATAGTACAGAAGAAGAGGCTAAGTCAAAGATAATGGAAGCAAACGCAATGCTTAATAGAGGCGTAGTGTTTGATTCTGTTGCAAAGCTCTATTCTGACGACCTTTACTCTAAAGACAAAAAAGGAAGACTTGAGGCACAGAGGGTAACTACACTTCCTCCTGAGTATATTGAAAAGATAAAAGTGATGTCGATTGGAGAACTATCTAAGCCTTTCGAAACAAAGTTTGGTTGGCATATCATTATGCCTTTAGAGCTTCGCCCTATACCTAGTCTCGAACAGCAGAGAGCGGTGATTGAGGGAAGAATTTCCAAAGACTCAAGAAGCTTTAGGTCCATTGAGGAGTTTATTAGAAAGGCTAAGGAAGAATACGGATTTGTGGAGAATATTGAAAGGATTAAGCCAATCAGCGATATAATTACTGACTCCGTATTCGAAGGTAGCTGGACCATCCCTATCAACTTTGAAGGAGATGAGGTGGTCTTTACCATTGCTGATGAGTCTTATACCCAGATGGATATAGCTAGGTTTATTGAAGACAACCAAAATAAGCAAGACTCCGAATACATACCTGCGTTCGTCGATAAGGCCTACCGCAATTTTGCTAATTCGAGGGTCTTACATTATGCAGACCAAAAGCTAGAAGACAAGCATCCCGACCTAAAAGCAAGCATTGATGAGTTTAGAGACGGTATACTTATATTCACTGTAACCGACAATATGGTTTGGACCAAGTCTATTACAGACTCTATTGGTTTAGAAAGCTTCTACAATAAAAATAAATACAACTATATGTGGAAAGACAGGGTGGATGCTACTGTATTCTCCTTCCATAAGGATGTAAATATAAAGAAAGCTCGTAAGCTAGTAAGAAGAAATTATAAGAAGAAAAAGACCAATGCTGAAATAGTCGAAAGGATAGCTTCTAAGCTAAAGATTAAGGACAATATCGATGAAATGATTAGCTATACCTGGAATAAGTATGAGAGGTCTAGCAATAATATTGTCGATAGAACCAATTGGGAATTGGGTGTAAGCGAGGTTATTGAAGAGGGTAAGCGTAATTATATAGTAATAAACCACTCCATACATCCTCCACAGCCTAAAGAGATAGACGAGGCGAGGGGTGTAATCACCTCACACTACCAAACCCATCTCGAAAAGGAATGGATAGAAGATCTTAGGAAGACCTATTCATATAAGGTCAATTACGAGGTTTATAATACAATCAAATAAACGCACACTCATATACAATTATATAAAATCAAAACTAATACAACAAGTTTAATATGAAATTCAAAAAGGCCATCATATATTCTCTATTCCTTATTCTTGGTCCCAGCCTTATGGCTCAAACCAATGTGATAGACAGGGTTATTGCTGTGATTGGGAAGAATATGATAAAGGAGTCGGAGCTTGAAACAGCATTTTTGCAGTCTAGGTCTCGACATGGGATAGTAGAAAATAAGTATGAAGCTAAATGTGAGCTTTTGGAAGGAATGTTGGTCAATAAGCTAATGCTCCACCAAGCCAATATCGACTCTGTCTACATCAATGATGAACAGCTCGACAGAGAGATGGATGGCAGGATTAAGTATATGATAATGGCCTATGGTTCTCAAGAAAACCTCGAAAGGCAGATGAAGAGGAGTCTTTCGGAGATAAAAGAGTTTTATAGAGATATTATAAAAGAGAATATGCTTATTAGCGAGACGGAACAAAAGCTAACAGGCGATATAAAGATTACCCCAAAAGAGGTTAGAGACTTCTATAATAGCATACCTCAGGACAGCCTTCCAATGGTGGAAGAGGAATATGAGTTTATTCAAATCGTCCTCAATCCCGTAATCTCCGATGAGGAGAAAGAGATTGTAAAAGAAAGATTAAATGGATATAGGGATAGGGTATTGAAAGGCGATAAGTTCTCCACCCTAGCCACTCTCTACTCCGACGATAAGGAATCGGCCAAAAAGGGAGGCGACCTAGGTTTCTTTTCAAGGGGAGATATGGTTACTGAGTTTGAGATAATGGCTTTTTCTCTCCAGCCAGGAGAGGTTTCGCCCGTGATAGAAACCAAGTATGGATTCCATATTATTCAGCTAATCGAAAGAAGGGGTGATCAGGTTAATTGCAGGCATATACTTTTGCAACCAAAGGTTTCAACCACTGAAACAATGCGAGTTAGAGAAGAACTCGACAGCATTTACTCTCTTATTAAATCAAAGGAGATTAGCTTCGAAGATGCCATACTTAAGTTCTCACAAGACCCATCTCGACTTACGGGAGGACTAATTATCAACCCTTATACAGGTAACCCAAGGTTTCAAAAAGATAATATCAATGAGATAATGGAGAATGTAGATAGGGTCGATTTTGCTGGTTTGAATAGTGGAGATATTGCAGGTCCAATCCTCTTTAAGACAGAGAATGCAAATGCGTATAGACTTGT
>FZPS01000166.1_pt15 | contig 14343 bp, 11 predicted proteins | sample 1817821 | NCBI WGS metagenome assembly FZPS01 (sample SAMEA104158645, study PRJEB21678) | metagenome | place: Germany | collected 2015-04-21 | reverse complement strand
TCCCGTATTTATATAACATATTGGATTTAGACCCAGTATGAACATATAGAGGGGGTTTAAGATGAGAGTTTTATCTTTGTTCGATGGTATTAGTTGTGGCAGAGTGGCGTTAGATAGGGCGGGGATACCCGTAGAAACCTACTACGCCAGTGAGATACATCAACCACCAATCACAGTTGCTCAAAAGAATTATCCAAGCACCATTCAGTTAGGCGATGTTACGAAGGTGGACGGCACACAGCTGGGAGAGATTGACCTGTTAATCGGGGGCTCGCCTTGCTTTAGGGCAGGTACGCTGATAACTACGGATAAGGGTTATAAGAAGGTTGAAGATATTCAGAAGGGCGACATGGTGCTTACGCACATGAATAGATTTCGAGAAGTTGTCGCTCCGATGGTGACTTTGTCGAATAGAATTTACGCACTGCACATACAAGGTCGTGCAGTAACTCACGTTACAGAAGACCATCCGTATTATGTTAGGCGTTTAACCTTTGTAAAAGATAAAGAGACAGGTGAGTACGCTAAAGTATTTACAGAGCCAGAGTGGAAAGCTGTGAAAGATATTACTGCCGGAGATTTAATAGGGTCTACGGTTGATGAGGACATCTTAAAGCAGGACGATTTGATTATAATTGGGTCTTTTGTTTGGCTTCCTTTCCGTAGAAAAGAGCTTCTCGACCTTGCCGATACTGTCTATAACTTCGAGGTTGCTGAGGATAATAGTTACGTGGCGAACAACTGCATTGTGCATAATTGTCAAGGCTTCAGTTTCGCTGGGAAGCAGTTAAACTTTGAAGACCCACGCAGTAAGCTGTTCTTTGAGTATGTACGAATTCTTGAAGAAGTGAAGCCGAAGTATTTTTTACTGGAAAACGTCGTTATGAAAAAGGAGTATCAGGATATAATCAGCAAATACCTTGGTATTAAACCTGTGATGATAGATTCAGCACTGGTGTCCGCACAAAGGCGTAAGAGGCTTTATTGGACGAATATTCCTGACCTCACACAACCGAGGGATAAAGGTATCTTGCTTAAAGATATAGTCCATGAGAACGCAGACCTTGATACGATAATGGGTGATAGCTGGGTGAAGTGGTTTACGGAGAGAGCCGATTACCTCTTATCCAAGAAGTATGTGGCAATCAATCCAGACAAAGCTATCACGCTTACGGCGAGGCAGTATGCGAACTGGAATGGCAATTTCGTGATGGAGTGTTTGAAGGAGTACATAGTTCCTTTTGACACTACACTGAAGGTGTTGGATAAGGAAGTTCAGTCGGGCAAAATGGGTTATTTCCGTAAAGATAGTCAGGCGAACCGTGTGTACTACCTGAACAACAAAGCAGTTACGCTTTGTGGTGACGCAGGTGGCGGTGCTGCTAAGATGGGGCAGTATTTATTTGGTGATGTGAAACCTTACGAAGTCCACATTAAAGAGCCGAGAGTAGATGACCTTACAGACGGGCAGAAGTTCTATACGCTTACGCACAAAGAGAACCGAGGCGTACTGGTTGAAGGTTATATCAGGAGGCTTACTCCGATTGAGTGTGAGAGGTTGCAGACACTGCCTGATAACTATACAGCGGGCATAAGCAACGCTCAGCGATACGCTGCTTTGGGCAATGGGTGGACCGTAGATGTCATAGCTCACATCTTAAAGCACATAATTGAATAAAGTTGTTGATAATTGATTTAACTTGTGTTATACTTTTAACATAAATGAAGCCGATGAGGAAGGAGGGCGATAAGAATGTTCAGTGCAGATTTTTTAGCTGAAATAGTGCTTAATGCGGTTTACGAAGACCGTGAGGGCATTGAATATCTTGCATTGCACAAGGCTTACGACAGTGAAACAAAAGAGCCTGTTATAGTGTACAGACCTGTGTTAAGCTCCCACGAGAGTTTTATCTGCACAGAGGCTGAATTCAGAAACTCCTTCGCTTATTTGAGGCCAGTTAGTGACGCAGAAACTATGGAGTATGTGAACATCTATCCGACTTCTGAGGCTACGGAAGTCGTAGTGGTAGGAGGCATTTATACTCATTTCAAGGGTATGAAGTATAAAGTTCTCCATCTGGCTACTAATGTAGCGACAGGCGAAACTAAGGTGGTTTACGAAGCACAGTATGACGATAACAAAGTCTGGGTGCGTCCGCTTACGATGTTCACTGAGAAGGTGACCCGTAACGGGAAAACTTTCGATAGGTTCAAGCTTGACACACTATAAGGGCTACACCTTTTTGCATAACGACAACAACCCTTTAACATAACGACGATAACCTTTACCTTTCAAGGAAGCTCACCGAATTTACGGTGAGCTTTTTTGTGCCTGTAAGAAATAATAAGCAATTAACAAAGGAGGTGTAGTTGATTGGAAATGACAAAGAACAAACGCAAGTGCGTGCAGATGACCCCTGCGGTAAGAAAAGCAGTAAGCTGGGCGAAGTACTGGTATAGACCTGCAACCGTGGCGGTTCTCAGTCCATTCAGTGTTGTGTTAGTGCTAAATAATAGCTTTAAGCTGACACTCCCTTGGTTCTTAACGCACCCAGTGTCTTTGGTGTATATGGCTTGTATTAGTTTAGCTTTTATCTGGATAAGACACTGCAGGATTATCGCTGCATTAGTACTTCTATTGGTGTTTGTCTTTGGCGGTAACCGTAGACGTAGGGAAATCAACAACTTTTTCAGAAGGGGGTAGTGTGTTATGTCGAAGAATAAGAGCAAGGTCAAGTCGGGGGCTAAAATGCCGTACTTCAAAGCAATACACGAGCAGATGCTTGCCGACGAAAGTAAGGAGTTCTGGGAATTAGCTCCTGTTGAGAATACTATGATTGGGAGAACCGTAAGTCACGTAATTTTCAGAACAGTAGGTGTAGATATTGCGAAATATCTTGCAAGTAGACTTGAATCAGGAAACGAAATGCCATCTTTGACAGAGAGTAGAACACCAGTCGAAGTGGCTGAAATGGAGTTTTTATCTGCTTGGAACAATCTAAATCAAAGTTATGCGACGTTGCAGTTGGAAGCGATAGCGTTCAGAGCTTTAATAAATTGTCGTAATTATCAGCTTTGGCTGGCAGAAACACTATCAAAAATACCGCTTACGCAGTGGGAGAAAGTAAGGGCAAGATTTACGCAGACAAGCGGAAATCCTGTGTACATAGCGGGCTATAACACGTGGATAGACGCACTTCGTAACAGATTGAACCCTGAGAGTAAAATAGCTTGGTTGCCTCACAGCGAAATGACATCGCTTGAAAAGTACGTAATATCACGTACCGTTAAGCATTATCATATCGACGAGGAGTTGCAGGCAAGGATAGATGAGTGGCGTAAGCAGGCTAAGAAGCATGGTTACCTATCAATGTCCTTGACACAAGGCAGGGTAAATGTGGTGTACAATTCGGCGAAGGCGTTGGGATATGTAGACTTCGGTCTTACGGATGTGGGTCTTGAATACTACGAACACGCTGTGGTTTTATGGGGGCTTTGGGCTGATTCAATTCCTGAAATAGTTCCAGAGGACGTCGTCAACAAGAAGGTTATGGCGAGCTTGGCGAATTCCCTTGTAAACAACTTCAGCGTGGAGCTTTACGGTAGACTAAGAAGCTCATTCTTTAATGAATGGTCGAACAGACACAGAGTGCAGTTCGAGGAAATCGAAGAAAAGCGTACATCCAAGAAGATACAACAGCTTGAAGAAGAAAATGCACGCTTACAGAATGAGTTACGTGCGTCACAGAGTAGGCTCACAGCTGCAGAGAAGGAAATCAAGTCCTTGAAGGAAAGCAATAAGGAGCTTGAAGCTTCGAGGGATTGCTACAAGGAGAAATGCGATGAATTAGCCGACAGCTTGAAGAAAGCTGAGAAGAAGCTTGCGAAGGTGGCTGAGAAGGCTAATAGCAACTCTGAGGCTAAGAATGGTGCAACAGCAACAGCAACACCACAGCAGGTGACTGCTCTTGAAAAGAAAGTAGCCGAGCTGGAATTTGGGTTGAAAACGGTTACGACCAAGCTTGATGACCTGTATGAGCTTTTATCTGCAGAGGATACGGACGACGATATTGAAAGTAAAGCCGAAGCATACGAGAACACAGACAGCTTGACAGCTTTATTTGAGAGTGCTGCGAAGGAATTGGCACAGAATTCCCGTGTTATTATAAATGGTGGGGCTAAGACATGGCAGGCACGTGTACGCAAATGGTTTGAAGACCAAGGCGTAAAAGTTAGGACCTATGAATTAGGGGATTGTGTGTCTGGAATTCGTCCGACAGACGTGGTACTTTTGAATGTCATTCAGAATAAGCATAAATATTCTATGAAGTTCATGGATGATGTAAGGAGTATCGGAGCGAAGCTGGTTGTCTGCAGTGTGAACAATGTAGAGCAGACATTGAGAATTGTGTTTGGACATCCCGAAAGAAAGAAGTGATACAGGCCTGTAAGTGTAGAATAATAAGGTGTAAGCCGAGTTATTCTACACTTTTTAATTGCAGGAGGTGTTTTAAGTGGGCAGGTTAATACGGGAAGATGAAGCTTGTGGCATAAAGTATGCGGTGATTGAAGTAAACGGCATGACTTATATTACCCAGCAGTTCAAAGGACCTTTTCTGGAACATTTTGTGAAGAACTGTCAAAGAGTACAGAAGAAGTCTTATGAGGTAGAGGTACTGCTGCCTGACAGCCCTAAGAAGGTAAAGAACATCCTTGAAGGAGCGGACTATGTTGCGAATCCGAATGAGGGCGGGGTTATCATCAAAGGTACTGTGGGCGAGCTTTGGGTAGCCAAGATGGAGAAGGTCTGCAAGACCTACAAGAAGCTGGATGGTTCTGATTTAACACCTAAGGACTTCGTTCCGGGCAGACCTATGCGTGTGAAGACCTTGCGTGGCAATGTTTATAACTATGCACTTCAAGTACCTGTTCATAGACGATTTTCAGTGTGGACTGGTTGGGGCGATATTCTCGTAACCAATCTACCTGACGTTCCGCACGGTAATGGGGACTATATAGTGTGCGGGGATAAGGACGGTAAGCCAGACGTATCCGACATTTGGGTAGTAAACGGCAAGGTATTTGATACGACCTACGAGAGGGTACAGCAGCTCGACCAGAACTATATGCTTAAACTTCTGGTAGACAAGGCGAGAAACCCTGATTTATCGGTAAACTGTCGTATTCAGGATGTAAGTGCAGGCAATGTGACCCTGAGTTCCTTCGATACTGCTTTACAGCAGGGTAAGGTGAAACTGATTTTTGTTGGCAGTGACTCTACACGTAGGGAAGTTCCTCTGGAAGTGTCTGAGCGTAAGAGCAAAGACGGCACAGAAGTGATATATTCCATAAACAATCTTCCTATGATTATCAAAAAGGTGGAGGACAGGTACAAGACAGTGCGTGGCTTAGCTTGCGGTATTTGTAGTGCGTATATCAAGACGAACCCAATCCATAAGCTTAATGTACTTCCGTACAGGGTGTGTGTAGTGAAGCAGGGCAAAGTTGTACATTCTGTACGAATTGCACCGTTTATGTAAATCAAGATTTTATCTGCATTGTCAGGTTCGTCGCAGGCCTATTCTAAAGAAAGTATATAACTTTTAACCTAATTAGTGACAGAAGTCGCCCACTTCTATAAGTGGGTGATGAATGTCGCTAAAAAGTAGTGAAAACCAAACTACTAAAATTAGCCATATGAATGGTAAAACTGGGGAAGGAACAGCCCTTTGAGCGTGGGTAAACTTGCTCCGATGGGAGTATTGACCACGAAGCCACCACCTCTATAGGTGGAGGTAGTTCACGAAAAACCCGTTGTGAGGTCCCCCTGCGACGGGTGCATGAACAACAAAAGAAGAATAAGACGCTCCTTATTGCGTGAACCTCCCTAACGGTTGACCCCGTTGGGGAGGTTTTCTTTTTAATCACTATTAGGCCAGTCAGGTATATTAGTAGAGAGCAAAGATTGAGTGCTGTGCGTAAGGCCGATTATAGGCCAGTCAACGGTATAAAATGAAGGCGTAGCAAGGAGGAATCGAATTATGAGTTACTCTTTATTAGTAAAAGGACAGTTTGCTAATGGCAAGTCGAGGTCTGCGGGAATTCATTGACCCGGGCGTACGATAGCCCCTGAAATACATCAAAGGGTACAACTTGAAAAGGTGGTGATTATATGAGAATTGTAGCGTGCGTAGCGGTTACTGCGGGGTCTAACCCGACAGGATACTTTCAGCTGGATGACGGAAGGACAATTCACGAAGTATCTATACCGCTTCTCAAAGCACACGGCGTCCTTGAAAATGCCGATGAAGTAGAAACCTTCCGAGGAGAGTTTTATCGGGAACAGGCATACAGCTTACAGGGTGTTGAGGCTATATCGACATTGAGTGAAGGCATGATATATAGACTTATCGAAGGTGGTGGCATTATTGCAGGTAAAGAGTTTGATATAGACGATTTTGACGTTCCAGAGGGAGTAAAATTCATCGGACGTGCGGGCTTCCAAGGATTGACTTGCTTAAAGCGTGTCATTATTCCAAGTTCCGTGGAAACCATCGAGGAGGACGCCTTTAATGGCTGTGTAAACCTTAAAGAGGTTAAGTTCAGCAAGGGATTGAAAACCATCGGGCATAGAGCCTTTGCGAACACAGGATTGTGTCCTGAAAATCCGCTGGTTATTCCAGATACGGTGGAGAACATTTCAATGAAGAATCCGTTCCCGGCGAGTGCTAAGTATGTGTTTATCAGTTACGATATGAATTCAAATTGCCGTAGAGCATTGACTCGTTGCGGGTTACAGTTGAGAAGCTCAAGCAGATACGGCTATTAAGAAAGGCAGGTGAAAACAGATGAACAAGCCGATAATGGTTATCGTAGGCGTAGTCGCACCGCCTTATAGCGATGATGAATCCCTAAGGGTGTATTACATCGACAAGGGAAAGATTAAGGACATCAAAGACGCTGATTTAGCTCCATACGCTGAACAGCTTAACGTGGTGAACTTCAATGACCTGCAGATACCTGCGGTTAGGGAGCTTTATCCGCATATACGCACTGGTAACAAACCTTATTACGTTAGCGGGCATGACGCTTGCTTTGTGCTGGGGACATTCGGCGATGGCGGGTATGTTTGTATCAGACCGCACTTAGCCAATGATTTCCTGCAAGTAATTCCACGTAGCAGGTTGGTTAATGACGTAAAGCGTGGTAAGCTTTATTTGTTGAACGCCGTGATAGAGCAGGGTTCTGTGTCAGATACTGTTTCACCTATAACAGGTGAGTGGCAGGATATGTCGCACCTAAAGGGTAGAACATTGAAAGACGCTGAGGACACCGCTTGTGATTGTGGCGAGGATGATTGCACTTGCGGAACAACTGTTGACGCAAGGGATAAGATAGGTGCAAGCGAATCAGTAGAATCCCATGATGAGCTGGGAATGTTGAACGCTGTACAGAAGGAATTCTTAAAGAACTACTACATTGACTATTCTGTTGAGACTTTCAACAAGCTGGTTGGAAAGTCTTCATGGAAGCTTAAAGAGGCCCACGAAATTGTGGAGAAGAATAAGAAGCGTAGGGAAACCAAGCTGGCTAAGCTTGCAGAGCTACGCACACTCTCCGACGGAGCCGATTGGCGATTTGCGGGTCTTTGGGATGTAGGTTATGTATCAGGCAAACCTGAACATCTTTGTGAATTCGGGCATAAGCTTCGCTACATCTACATGGCTTGCCCAATCAATAAACCGATGGCTAAGGCACGTAAGGAAGGTACACTGCTCCGCTTCGGTATTAAGTGTCACTCTGACTTCTTGAACATTCCGGCAGAGGAAGTAGCCCGTCTTGGTAAACTTCTTAATACCATGAGTTCTGAAATCACCTTTATTAGTATGGTGGTAGCGAATAAAGCACTTGGAAAGCATGACGCACTGATGGCGTCGATGCACGACCTTTTAGGCCGACTTCAGTCGAATAATAAACTGGTTGAGGTGCTTGGAGAGAGGTTGGCTACGGCGTATGTGGGCTTTACGTCCAACAAGCTTCCGCTTGTGGAATCCTTTGTACTTGATGTGATTGCTAAGTTCAAGGAATATGGCTACTTGAAGGTTTTATCCGCTGCGGGAGTAGACACGAGCGTATTTGCTCCGCAAGGAACTGATGCTTATTCACTTCCGACCTTATCGCCTACGGCAGATAGGTGGGATAGACAGAATTATCCGTCCAGCGTTAAATACGCACATGAATCAGGGTTAAGCAAGCTCAACAGAGCGCATGACCCGATACCTGTTGTTCTTACGACTTATGCGGAAATGCTTTTATCCAATGACATTGCAGGCGAGTATATGTACAATCCGAACGCTACGCTTACTGATTTCGTGAAAGGTAAGAGTACGACATATCAGCGATTTGGAGCCGATGAAATAGTTCCTGACTATCCTGATGCTATGCGTAAGTACAAGATAGGCTACAACAGCGAAACTCGTGAGCTTCGTGCAAGGTGGTTGAGGTACTTTACGCAGAACACATTCAGGGAGGACTTCCTAACAGCCATCAGCGGTGCTCAGGTAAAAGCACTGACATTGGGAGGTTTGGAAGCAATCCTTGCACTGTATAAGCGTTTAGAGAAGACAGGGCAGAATTTGAAGGCTGTATTAGGGGATAAGTACTTAAATTCCTTGGTACAGGATATGGTAGATGACCGTCTGTACGGATACCGCAGTTCAGGTAAATACGATGATATTTACCCAGAGGTGCTTTTAACATCACTTCCGTACATCATTACCAGTGCATCTAATGTACAGGCAAGACGTGCTGCAAGCTACAAGCTTGGTAAAGATGGATATGCAGATTTATTCGCACGTTTGGACGAAGTCAAGGAAGGAACTGACCCAGACTATATCACTAAGATTAAGGCGAAGTTTGCGATTGAGGAAGCAAAAGTTGAGGAGAAACCTGTACAGCCACAGTCAGCTCCGCAACCTGCTCCACAACCTGCACAGCAGACAGTTCAGCAATCCGCTCCACAGACAGCTCAGTCTGTACAGAAACCTGCACAGCAGGCAACTTCTCAAAAATCTGAGAAGACTACCCAGCAACAGCGGGTGTCAGCGGGCAGTTCTAAATCAAAGACCAGTAAGTTTAGAGGCGACGCTGCGGAAGCTAAGAAAAAGGCCGATGAGTTTATGGCATTGTATGACTCACTTCCTAAGGTTCTTACAAATGAACCGGGAATTCAGATAGCTTTGGACATTATCAAGCGTTTCAGGGTCACTTTCAAGGAGAAAGAAGGGTTCACTTACAGAGAGAACTGGCGTGTAACCCAAGAGATTGAAACTTTGAAGCGTCTTAAAGCAAACAAGTAAAGGTAGGTGACGAAGAAAATGGCACGAGACCATAGCAGAGACTTGTGGTGTGTAGGCTTGCACTATGAAAGTCAAGACGACAAGAAAGCTGGCAAAGTATCAGGGTATCGTGTTCTGGGTAGTGCTGTTGAGGGCTACAAGGATGTTGACGTCGCCACAATGAAAGCTCAGTTACAGAAGTATCCCGACCGTGTTAGGGGATTGCAGTTATCCCCTAACACAGGGGAAGTAATCGGGGCGTGTGGTGATTTACACAACTATCCGAAGTACATCAAGGGCGGTTCAGCCAATGATGGACCAGAAACTATGATACTGATAGGCAAAATTCCGGGCAGTGGAGTTCGAGTTTATTTCCTTAACGGTGTATTCTGGGTAGACTATGACACACTAAGAAAGCTTATAGCGAACGGTACAATGTTTGCAAATGCTCCAATGCCAAAAGGTACAACAGACCAAGACTTTGATAACTTGGCAACTTATGACGGTATTCCTGTGGGTATTCACGACCCTAAGGGTACGAACAAGGATGGCAGGCCGATTGACCCAGACCTTTATGAGGAGGCGGCACTTCATTTTGGTTTAGCGGTAGACGCCAGTGCAATCAGGCGTGATATTGCTAAACAGAATAAAGGTAAAGATGACACTGAAATTGATAAGCTCTTACAGCAGACTTTACAGCAAATTCAGTCCAACGGTGTGAAGGTAGTAAACCGTCACATGGACACAACAGGCGGGATTTATTTGCGTGACGCAGATGGCTTTACCGTTGAGGACAGACTTCTTAGAGCCAGCCGTGTATTGAGGTCATACGCTCCGTTTATGTACAGTGCGTATTCGGCATTGAAGAAGGTTGATACTTACGACATTCCGACTGCGGCGGTATCATTGAATGAATTTATGTACAATCCGCACTTTATCCATGCTTGTAGTGACGCATATTTACAGCATTTATTAGAGCATGAAATTTCACACGTTCTGATGGAACACGTATCGAGAGGTTATGGCAGACACGGGCAGATTTGGAACGTAGCTTGCGACCTTATCGTAAATGCACGTATTGCTGATGAGCATGGATTACGCTTTGTCGGCGACGTAAGACCGATTTATAAGAAAGACCATGAAGGTAAGTATGAGACTAACTCTGATGGTGAAAAGATTAAGCTTGGTGAAATTGGCTCAGTACTTAACCGTTGTAACAGCACAAAGCTTGACTTGAATGTTGATACAGCTACCAGCATTTATGAGGAGCTTATGGAAGAATACCGTAAGCAGCAGGGTCAAGGACAAGGACAAGGACAAGGACAGGGTCAAGGTCAAGGTCAAGGTCAAGGTCAAGGTCAAGGTCAAGGTCAAGGTCAAGGTCAAGGTCAAGGTCAAGGTCAAGGACAAGGACAAGGACAAGGACAAGGACAAGGACAAGGACAAGGACAAGGACAAGGACAAGGACAAGGACAAGGACAAGGACAAGGACAAGGACAAGGCTCTGGACAAAGCGGACAGCAAGGCGGTCAGAATGGCAAAGGAGGTAACCAGAAGGGTAATAAGAACGGGCAAGGTCAGGGAGGACAGTCCGCTGCATATCAAGCAGGTTACGAGCAAGGTAAGAAAGACGCTGAGAAGGCTAAGACCGAAGTTAGTGGCGGTGTTCCAGACCCATTCGACCCAAGCAACCCGATGGGTGGCGGTCAAGGCGGTGGCGGTCAAGGGCAACAAGGTCAGCAAGGTCAAAAAGGACAGGGAGCTGGCGGTGGTGCTTCCAGCCAATATGCTAATGACCCTGATTACCAAAGAGGTTACGCAGATGGCTTCAATGATGGTTGGGGCGATGGACAGCCGACTACTGATGAACACGGCGGTGTTAAAGCAGGCGGTCAAGCAGGCGTAGACACCAACAGTGTGAAGTATATCAATTTCAGAGGTCAGCAGATTGCACTTGACCCAGTTGACATTGTGCAGACACCTGAGGAAGCGGGAATGACTAAGCAGGCTATTGAGCAGGCTTCTAAGAACTTCCTTATCGGCATAGTAGAGCGTCATCGTAGGCAGTTCGGAACATTCGGAGGCGACCAAGCAGGTTACTTCGAGAGACTTGTTGAGGAAGCTCTTGCACCGAGAGTAAACTGGAAGTCAGCTATTCGTAAGCGTTTCATGGATGTTAGTGGACGTGACAGGTCTTATAGAACACCTGACAGACGTTTTGTTCACAGGGGAACATACTTCGCAGGTCTTAGCCCACAAGTTCCTGATATGCTTAAGAACCTTAAAGTCTGTGTAGACACATCAGGTTCTATCGGCAACGAGGACATCGGGGTTCTATTGAGCCTGTTAAAGCAACTGCTCACAGAGTTCAAGTGTAAGGACGCTGAGATTATATTCTGGGATACGCAAGTTAGAGAGCGTACACCATTTGATAAATACGAGGATGTTATTAAAAACGCTAAGTTCTCTGGCGGTGGCGGTACAGACTGTAACTGTGTATTTGAGGAATTCGACTCTGAACCTTACAGAAACCGTAAGAAGGGCAAACCGGGCTACATCATTATTTTTACTGATGGTTGCTTCGGACCTATCGACGCTAAGTACAAGAAGTGGGGTAATCACACAATCTGGGTACTCCCAGACTTTGCAACATTGCAGTTCAAACCTCCATTCGGCTTGAAGTCCGAATTCCAAGCAGTAGATTCTAAGCCGAATAAGTAATCACTAAGGTTTTATCAGTACGGAGGTCGGTACTTATTGAATGAAACAGGCCGACCTTCGTATAAAGATAAGACAGTGATGTGAGTTTTAGATAAATTGATGAAAAGGAAGGTGCTTAAAGATGAATATTACAGCTGCAACCACTACACATACCATGTTGGCTACTACTCTTGAGCGTACTATTCAAGGTGTGCGTATGTTTTACGACACTGACAGAGCTATGGCAGAAAATTTAATGCGTCCGCTCATTGTCCTTGGTAAACCGGGTATAGGAAAGACAGTTGCTATCCGTGAGCTTGCTCAGAAGAAGCTAAAAATCGGATACAAAGAACTTCGTCTTGCTTCCATGAGTGAGCTTGACTTGGCAGGTCTTCCTATGGTTAAGGAAGGAGAAGACGGCGTACACGAAACTACTTATGCGGCCAGTAAGCTTTTACCGAGAGCTTCTCGTGACGGTGAATACGGTATTCTCGTACTTGACGAGGTATCTTCATGTTCCCGTGCAGCTCGTGCGGTAGCTTTACAGCTTCTTGACTCATCCAGAGGTGTTGGTGAGTACAAACTTCCAGACAAATGGATTTGCGTAGGTCTTGGTAACGACGCCGATGATGGCGGTATCTTTGAAGGCTTGGAGGGAGCGTTCCTCAACCGTTGCCGTATTCTAAGATTAGAGCCAGACTATGCGAGCTGGGAAATCTGGGCAGACAATCACGGTATCAATCCATCAGTAATGGCGTTCTTGAAACACTATCCTGAGATGTTCTATGTAGACCCTGTTGAAGGTGATAGTCGTATCGGAGCTTCTCCTCGTTCTTGGGAGGGTGTTTCCACACAGCTTACTTTTGCAGAAATGCTTTCAGGTGGCAGAGTTGACGCCAGCAACACAGCGCTGTTCGTAGAATCCATCGCAGCTGACCTTACTCCTAACATTGCAGCGATGTTTGCGGCGTTTTACGCATACAATGCCGAAATGATTGACCCTGAGGAAGTCTTAGCAGGTAAGGCTCAGTTGGAGGGCAAGGACACAGGTACTAAGGAATGGATTTATCTGACAATCGAATCTTGTATCGCACTGCTTATTAAGCGTAGTAAGGGTGTTAATTTCACCAAGATTCCAGATGATTTACAGGCTCAGATTGCTAACTTTATACTCTTTACTGGACAGCTTCAAGCGGCTAAGGGTGCGGAAGCTGCGGCAGCCGCACTTGAACAGCTTGTTCGCCGTGTACGTGTGGTAGCAGGATTGGTTGGCGAAAAATGTGCGTTCAAGAAGAATTTCCCTGATGCGTTTAAACAACTTGTTTATACATCGAACAAGTTGATGGGCATTAAAAGATAAGAGAGGGGGTTTTGGATATGCGGTTCTTGATAAAAGTACCCGCTAAAAAGACCCTTGACGGTATGGCTGTGATAGCGACTGGTTCAGGACTGGACTGGTCGGTATCACAGATACCGATGGAACAACTGTTGGTAGAGAAGGGCGTAACCTATGAAAATGCGGAGGTGCGAGTTTTATCCGCTAACGCTCCGAAACCTAAGACAGGTTTAATTTATGGCGACAAGCTTTGGATTGATACTGCTCCTTATGCTTCCAGCAGGTTTACCAAAGGCTATGCCGTTGTGCTTCAAGACATTCGTGACGCACAGGACAATTCCGTAGGATATGTGGTGGCGTTACCGAACGGTCAGGTAGCGAGGGTTAAGACTGAGGAACTACTGAACTATTGTGAGGCGGCTAAGGCCAAAGGGGAGCATTTTGTACAGAATATGCAGTACGTAGGCAGGTATAACCTGAAAGCTCCGCACTTAAAGAATTTTGAGGGCAAGACAGTTCCGATTTATAGGCTTTCTGTCCCAGTAAACACACCTACGACTGTGGAGAGCAAGACTATTATTCATAGAGTGCTGGTTTTGGATATTAAGCCTGAAACGGTGCTTGATAACATCGTTAAGGTTGAAACTCCTGATAAAGTCGAAGGGGATTCTATCCGTAAAGCCATAGACGCAAGTGTGGCATTGCTTCGTAGCAGGTTGCGCGGGCTGAACCACAGTCCGCTGACACCTGAGCAGGAAATGATGATAAACAATTACATTTTGTTTGTTACGCAGTTCCCGAAACAGCACGCAGTATATGGGCTTGTGTGCTTAGTGAAGCAGGTAGATGTGACACCGGGGTATTTATCCAGCGTATCATTCAAGGAAAAGTACAAGGACGTTTATGATAAGTTCATTGCGACTTCGCAGGGAGTTAGTCCACGGGGACTGACAAAGTAAACAAAGTAAA
>FZPS01000063.1_pt1359 | contig 14346 bp, 14 predicted proteins | sample 1817821 | NCBI WGS metagenome assembly FZPS01 (sample SAMEA104158645, study PRJEB21678) | metagenome | place: Germany | collected 2015-04-21 | reverse complement strand
TTTAAAAATAGTTTAAAATATATTATATGAGGAGGTTTATATATGGAATTTCAATTTAATAAGGAAGCTAATAAGGAAAAGATTAGAAATTTTAAAATATTTGTAGAAGAAAACAAAGAGCAAAAAGGTGCATTAATGGCAGTATTACATAAAGCTCAAGACCAATTTGGTTATTTACCAAAGGAAATTTTAGAGATTATATCAGAAGAACTAAAGGTGCCTTTATCAGAAATATATGGAGTAGTTACCTTTTATTCTCAATTTTCTTTAATTCCAAAGGGTGAAAATCAAATAAGTGTATGTTTAGGAACTGCTTGTTATGTTAAAGGAGCTCAGAAGATATTAGATAAAGTAGAAGAAGAACTAGGTATTACAGTGGGAGAGACTACTCCAGATGGAAAATTTTCCATTAGTGATACAAGATGTTTAGGAGCTTGTGGTTTAGCACCTGTATTAGTGGTGAATGAAGATGTGTATGGTAGGCTTAAGCCAGAAGATGTGAAAGAGATATTAGACAAGTATAGATAATTTGGGGGTGTAAAAATGATAACTATTGAAGATTTAAACAAAATTAAAGAAGAAACATTAGCTAAAATTAGCTTAAGAAAACAAGAACGAAGAAACATAGTAGATGATAAAGAATGTGTAAAGTTGCATCCAACTCATGTACTAGTATGTGGAGGAACAGGATGTCATTCTTCAGAGGGAGACAAGATAAGGGAGTTGTTAGCAGAAAAAGTTAAAGAAAAAGGTTTAGATGAACACATTAAAGTAATATTGACTGGATGTTTTGGCTTATGTGAATCTGGTCCTAACATTGTAATATATCCTGAAGGAATTTTTTATAGCCATGTAAAGCTAGAAGATGTGGATGAAATAGTAGAGGAACATTTACAAAAGGGTCATGTGATAAAAAGATTGTTATTTAAGGAATCTTATGTAGATGGTGTTATAAAACCTGTAAATGAAGTAAATTTCTATAAAAAACAAACTAGGGTAGCTTTAAGGAACTGTGGGCTTATAAATCCTGAGGACATTGATGAATATATTGCTTTAGATGGATATCAAGCTTTAGCAAAAGCTGTAACTGAGATGACTCAACAAGAGGTAATAGATTTAGTTAAGGCTTCTAATCTTAGAGGAAGAGGAGGAGCAGGATTTCCAACAGGGAAAAAGTGGGAAACAGCTTTTAAATATTCTGCAGATCAAAAGTATGTAATATGTAATGCAGATGAAGGGGATCCAGGGGCATTTATGGATAGATCAATTTTGGAAGGAGACCCTCATTCTGTATTGGAAGCTATGGCTATATGTGGTTATGCTATTGGTGCAAATCAAGGATATATATATGTAAGAGCAGAATATCCTATAGCAGTTCATAGACTTGAAATAGCTATAGCACAAGCTAAAGAGAAAGGTTTACTTGGAAAAAATATATTCGGGACTGATTTTGATTTTGATATAGAATTAAGACTAGGAGCTGGAGCTTTTGTATGTGGAGAAGGAACGGCTTTGATGGAATCCATTGAAGGGAAAAGGGGTATGCCCAGAGTTAAAATTCATAGGACTTCTCATAAGGGATTATGGGGGAAACCAACTATAATAAATAATGTAGAAACTTTTGCAAATATTCCAGTAATATTCCAAAAAGGAGTAGATTGGTTTAGATCAATTGGTACTAAAGATTCTCCTGGTACGAAGGTATTTGCTCTAGGAGGAAAGGTAAAAAACACTGGATTAGTTGAAATACCTATGGGAGTTACGTTAAGGGATATAATATTTGATATAGGTGGAGGAATACCTAATGACAAAAAGTTTAAGGCAGTTCAAACAGGAGGGCCATCAGGGGGATGTATACCAGAAAAACACTTAGATACTCCTGTAGATTTTGAATCTTTAGCAAAGCTTGGCTCTATAATGGGTTCAGGTGGGATGGTTGTTATGGATGAAGACAATTGTATGGTGGACATAGCTAGATTCTTTTTAGATTTTACTGTAGAAGAATCTTGTGGGAAATGTGTTCCTTGTAGAGAAGGTACAAAGCGAATGCTGGAAATATTAGAAAGAATAACAAAAGGTGAAGGCACTCCAGAAGATATTAAGACTTTAGAATCTTTATCAGAAACTATAACTATAGCATCATTATGCGGACTTGGGCAAACTGCTGCTAATCCAGTAATATCTACATTAAAATACTTTAGAGATGAATATGAAGCCCATGTAAATGAGAAAAGATGTCCTGGTGGCACATGTCAATCTTTGTTAGAGTATTTTATTACAGAGAAATGTATTGGATGTACAAAATGTGCTAGAAATTGTCCAGCATCGTGTATTAGTGGTAAAATTAAGGAAAGACATGTAATAGATACGGAAAAATGCATTAAATGTGGTACCTGCATGGAAGTGTGTCCAACTGGTGCAGTAATTAAAAAATAGGGGGTATAATATGAGTAATGTAACTATTAACATAGATGGGCAGGATGTAACAGTGCCTGGAGATTATAATATAATTCAAGCAGCTAAAAAAATAGGCATTGAAATACCAGCTCTATGCTATGATCCAAACCTAGAAGTAGTAGGAGCTTGTAGGTTATGTGTAGTGGAAATTGAAGGTAGCAGAAAATTGCAAACTGCTTGTTCTACCAAGGTAAAAGAGAACATGATAGTTTATACAGAAACAGAAAGAGTAGTAAACTTAAGAAGAGAAATATTACAACTCCTATTAGATAATCACCCTAATGATTGTTTAACTTGTCAAAAAGCAGGTGAGTGTTTATTACAAAAGTATGCCTATAGATATAATGTTAAGTTTAGAGAACACAATGGTGCTAGACGACCAAATTTTGTAGATACGTCTAGTCCATATATACTAAAAGATGATAGTAAGTGCATATTATGCGGTAAATGTGTTAGAACTTGTGCTCAAGTACATGATAGAAAAGTTCTTTCCTTTGCAGATAGAGGCTTCAATACTAGAATAGTTGCGGATGCTGACTATTCTCTGGAGGAATCCACTTGTGTGTCCTGTAATAGGTGTGTGACTGTATGCCCTGTTGGAGCTCTTATAGATAGAAGGCTTTTAGGTAAAACTAGAGTGTGGGATAGTGAAATTAAAGAAGTCAAATGTAAGGCTTGTGATTATGGATGTAATTTTGAAGTTCTATCTAAAAATGGAGAAAATATAGCAGTTAGAGCTAAGTCTCCTACAGAAGGGAGACCGCTATGTTTAAAAGGAAGATTAACTACAGAGTTGATGTATTTAGATAAACCAGAAGTTCCATACAAAAAAGAAGACCGTGAGTTTGAAGAAACTACTTGGGAAGAAGCTTTAGAGTTAGAGGATATAATAAACAAGATAGAGAAAATTGAAAAATATTAATATTGCAAAGATAGTTTGGAGGCGAGAAAATGGTTAAACTAACCATAAATGGTAAAGAGATTACAGTAGAAGAAGGGATTTCTATACTAGAAGCGGCTAGAAAAAATGGTATAGATATTCCGAATCTATGTTATGATGAAAATCTTTCACCTTTTGGTGGATGTAGATTATGTTTAGTAGAAATAAAGGGTTATAAAAATCTTGTTACTTCCTGTTCAACCAAGGTAAAAGAAGGAATGGAAATATATACAGAATCCGAAAAGGTAGTTAAAGTTCGTAAGGATATTTTAGACTTATTATTATCTAATCATCCAATGGATTGTTTAACTTGTGATAAAGTTGGTGAATGTAAACTTCAAGATTATGCTTATAGATATGGTATAAAAGGTGGTTCTTTTAAAGGGGAAAAGAAAAACTACGCTATAGATAGCCTAAATCCTGTTATGGAGAGAGATCAAAACAAGTGTATATTGTGCGGGAAATGTGTAAGAGTATGTAAAGAAATTCAAATAAGTAATGTTGTAGATTTCGTAGGAAGAGGATTTAATACAAAAGTTACGACTGCTTTTGATGAACCTATAGATTATGAGAATTGTAGGTTATGTGGGCAATGTATTAGTGTATGTCCTACTGGAGCACTTATAAATAAACAGTTTAAAGGTATAAGACCTTGGGAGGTAGAAAAAGTTAGAACTACTTGTCCTTTTTGTGGAACTGGCTGTAATTTTGATTTAAATATAAAAGATGGTAAAGTAGTAGGAGTAACACCCAATTCAGAATCTCCTGTAAATGGTACTTCCCTTTGTGTAAAAGGTAGATATCATACTGACTTTATAAATAGTCCCGATAGATTGACTACTCCTTTAATTAAGAAAAATGGAAAATTTGTAGAAGCTAGTTGGGAAGAAGCTATGGCTTTAGTGGTAGAAAATTTACAAAGTGCTAAAAGAAATTATGGTCCAGATTCAATTGCAGGGCTTAGTTCTGCACGTTGTACTAATGAAGAAAATTTTGTATTTCAAAAGATGATGAGAGTTGCCATAGGAACAAACAATGTGGATCACTGTGCTAGGACCTGACATGCTCCAACGGTTGCAGGTCTTGCAACTACATTGGGAAGTGGAGCTATGACTAATTCTATTAGTGAAGTAGAAGGAAATGAAGTACTATTTGTTATAGGATCAAATACTACAGAGGCTCATCCAATAATTGGAAACAAGATGAAGAAAGCGGTAAAAAATGGAGCTAAACTAATAGTTGTAGATCCTAGAAAGACAGAATTAGCTTCTATGGCGGATTTATGGTTGCCTTTGAATTCAGGTACAGATGCAGCTTTAATAAATGGGTTAATGCATATTATAGTAAAGGAAAATTGGCATGATAAGGAGTTTATAGAAAAACGTTGTAGGGGATTTGAAAACTTATTAGAGACAATAGAAAAATACACCCCAGAAGTAGTATATAGAATAACTGGAATACCAGAAGAATTATTATACGAAACAGCAAAACTATATACTAGCACAAAAAAAGCAGGGATATTTTATACTTTAGGAATAACAGAACATACTACAGGAACGGCAAATGTAATGAATTTAGCAAATTTAGCTATGTTAACAGGCCATTTAGGAATAGAAAACGCAGGTATAAATCCATTAAGAGGACAAAATAATGTTCAAGGGGCTTGCGATATGGGTGCTCTCCCTAATACTTATCCAGGGTATCAGGATGTAGCATCTAAAGAAAGCAGAAAGTTTTTTGAAAAAACTTGGGGAGTCCCATTAAATCCTAATCATGGGTTAAGAATACCAGAAATGCTAGATGAAGCTTTAAAAGGCAATGTAAAGGTTATGTATATAATGGGCGAAGATCCAGTGCTTACAGATCCAGATGCAAATCATGTAAAAAAAGCTTTAAATAGTTTAGATTTTCTAGTAGTTCAAGATTTGTTTTTAACAGAAACTGCTAAATTTGCAGATGTAGTTTTCCCTGCAGCTTGTTATGCAGAAAAGGATGGGACTTTTACGAATACAGAAAGAAGAGTTCAAAGAGTGCGTAAAGCAGTTAAGGCACCTGGAGAATGTAGAGAAGATTGGAAAATATTAATAGAGGTTGCTCAGAGATTGGGAGCCAAAGGTTTTGATTATGAAGATCCAGAAGAAATATTTGAAGAAATAAGGATTACAATGCCTACTTATAGAGGAATAAATTATAAGAGAATAGATAAAGTAGGATTACAGTGGCCTTGCCCAACAGAGGATCATCCTGGAACACCTTTCCTTCATAAAGGGGAGTTTACACATGGTAAAGGTTTGATGATTCCAGTAGAATATGAAGAACCGGCAGAATTAGTATGTGATGAATATCCTATATTACTTTCTACTGGTAGAATGCTTTATCATTACAATGTTATGACTAGATATTCAAAAAGTTTAAACGATATAAGACCTTACGAACTAGCAGAGATTAATCCAATAGATGCAGAGAAAATAGGAGTTAAGGAAGAAGATTTTGTAAGAGTTACTTCTAGAAGAGGCTCTATAACAACAAGGGTTACTATAACTGAAAAAGTAAAACCTGGGATGATGTTTATGACTTTCCATTATAAAGAATCTCCAGTAAATGAATTAACTAACTCAGCTTATGACCCTATTACTAAGACTGCAGAGTATAAGATTTCTGCTGTAAAGGTAGAAAAAGTTACAGAAATATAGGAGAAACAGGTTTTAGTTTAAGAGATGTGATTCCTGAAGTTACTACAAAAGTTTGTATTGAAATGGTAAATGGAATAGTAGAAGCTATAAGATATTACAGTTTGAGTATTACTCCTCAGATTATCCCCTAGATAGTATTTGGCATGGGTTGGAAGTTTTAACGGGGGAAAATGGTGAATGTGCGAGATAATTAAGATGGGGACATATATGTCCCCGAATTTTATCTAAAGGTGATATTATGAAAAAATTTGGAACAGCAATAATATTAGCTGGTGGTAAAAGTTCTAGAATGGGTTTTGATAAACAATTTTTAAAAATTAATAATAAAAGATTAATTGATATGATGATAGAAAAGTTAAATAAAGAGTTTGAGGAAATAATCATTGTAACAAATAAGCCTAAAGAATATAGAGGGTATAGACAGAAAATTTTAACAGATATAATTAAGAATGCAGGACCTTTAGCCGGTATTTATACAGGTTTAAAAGAAGCTAAATTTGAGTATGTATTTGTTGTAGCTTGTGATATGCCTAACATTGATATTGATTATATAAACTATATGAAAGAAATCATAGATAAATATAAAGTAGATGTTTGCATAACAAAAGTTAATGGTAATATAGAACCATTTCATGGATTTTATAGTAAAAAAATCACAGAAAGTATTAGAGAACATTTGGAAACAGAAAAGAGAGATATTAAAAGTTTAGTTAAGAAGCTAAATACATATTATGTTGAAGAAAATTTGGTCAAAAGATATAGTCCAAGTTTAGATATATTTAAAAATTTGAATACTAGAAAGGATTTGGAATACTTTAATGAAATGTTGGGAGGGAAAAGTAGTTGCTAAATATGAAGAAAAATTAATACTTGGATTATCAGAAAATTCAGCAGCTGCATATATTACTTTCGAAAAATTTGCAGGATCTACAATTTTATGTTATTTTTAGTACCTGCTAATACAGGTCTCTATAAAGAAGGAGATATAATAATAGTGGAATTAATAGAACATTTGGAGGAATAAGATGATACCAGTAATTTCAATTGTTAGTAATAAATCAAATATGGGAAAAACCACTGTGATATGTAAAATAATAGGAGAATTAAAGAGTAGAGGATATAGAGTAGCAACTATTAAACATCACTGGGGAGATTTTAATATAGATTATCCAGGAAAAGATAGTTGGAAACACAGAGAGGCTGGTGCAGATACTGTTGTTGTATCTTCTCCAACAAAAATGGCTATCATAGAAAAGGTAAAAGAAGCTTATAAGCTAGATAATATTATAGAAAAGATAGAGAATGTGGATATTATAATTACAGAAGGTTATAAAGACGAAAACAAACCTAAAATTGAAATAATTAGAAAGGGAATTTCAGAGGCAATAATATCTAGACAAGATGAATTATTTGCAATAGTTACAGATTTTCCATTAGAAGTTAAATTACCTCAGTTTGGGTTTAATCAGTTAGATGAACTTGTAAATTTAATAGAGGAAGAATTTTTAAAATAGCATAAAAGAATAAAATCAGATTTTATTAATCTAACTTTATTTTGTTATTCGTACCGTTTTAAACAAAATTAAGGATAAATATGGTATATTCTAAATGAGATTTAATAAAAAGATAAAATATATATGAGTAACAATAGAAATATAGGAGGGAGTTATATGACAAAAGTTGCTTTTACAGGTGGACTTTTAATTGACGGAACTGGGAAAAAGGCTGTAGAAAATTCTTTGGTATTGATAAAGGATAAGAAAATTCAGTATGCTGGACTAATGAAGGATTTTGGGAAAGATTATGAAATTATTGATATCAAAGGAAAAACCATAATGCCAGGTATAATTGATACTCATTTACATTTTAGTGGGAATCTTACTGATGATGATACTGAATGGGTATTAGAACCTGTTACTCAAAAAACCATAGTAGCGGTAGCTCAAGCTAGAGAAGCACTAGAACATGGACTTACATCTGTGGGTGAAATTTCTCGATTTGGGATACATATTCGTAATATGATTGAAAAAGGGATTATTCCTGGACCTAGAATAGTAGCAACAGGCCTTGGATTTTGTAGGACTTCTGGTCATGGAGATTCACATAAATTACCTTTAGAATATAATGACAAGTCTCATCCTTGGGCAGAAAGAGTAGACGGACCTTGGGAATTGAGGAAAGCTATTAGAAGGAGAATTCGTGAAAACCCTGATGCTATTAAGATATGGACTACAGGAGGAGGAATATGGCGACATGATGCCAAAGCAGATAGCCATTATTGTATGGAAGAAATTCAAGCAGTAGTAGATGAATGTAATATGATTGGGCTACCAGTTTGGTCTCACGCTGAAGGATATGATGGAGCTTTAAATTCTTGTAAAGCAGGTGTGTCTGCAATTATTCATGGACAAGAATTAAATGAAGAATGTTTGGAAATAATGAAGGAAAAGGATATTACCTTTTGTCCTACATTACAGTTTTTTTACGAATGGTTTACAGTATATGAACCACCTTATAGACCTATATTAGATAACTATCCAGGTGATACAATAGCTGAAAAGGAATTAAATCGTATAATAGAAAATCTTAAAAATGCTAATAGTAAAGGTATAAGAATAACTGTAGGTTCAGATTCATTCTGTAGCAGTTTAACCCCTTATGGAGAATATGCTATTACTGAGATGTATGCTCTTAATAGAGCTGGACTTTCTGAGATGGAAGTAATAGTAGCAGCTACTAAAAATGGTGCAGAGATGCTCAAAATAGATGATATTACTGGGACTCTTGAAGAAGGTAAATTTGCTGATCTATTGGTTGTTAAAGGCAATCCTCTTGAAGATATTCACAATATTTCTGTTGGGAATATGGAAATAATAATGAAAGAAGGAGAATTTGTAAAAAAGGGAAATTAATAAATATATGAAATAAATGCATCAGAGTGCACCAGAGACTGCATCTTGGACTGTCTCTGGTGCACTTGTGTATTAATTATCTTTCAACATTTCCATAATATAATCATTTTTTTCAATAAGTTTAAAAACAGGTATACCTATTAAACTTACTATTATAAATTCAGATAAAGCAATTTGTCCAGCTACTATAAAGAAATTAACAGGAGTTTCTGATAATAAATATATTTCTAATCCTATGAAAGCATTAAATATAGCTGGCCAAAGGCTGGCAATGTAGATGTTTTTAGTTTTACTCATGGAATACAATGCTAGGAAACTTAAGAAAGTACCATATATCACATCAATTATCCCAAAAGGACTTCCTATATTAGCCAAAGCATTGCCTAAAGTTAATGGAAGTACATAAAATGGATCTATATAGGCTAATAATGTGAGTATTTCAGATATCCTAAATTGTAGTGGTCCATAAGATAATGAAGAAAAAGCATAAGTCAATGCCACGTATAGAGCAATCACGACTCCTGCTTTTGTAAGTTTTTTAGTATTCATAAATATCCCTCCAAGATTTTATTCATCCTGGATACCCAAATATTATATAAAAAAACATCCCAAAGGGATGCAATAAAATCCCTTGTTTTTTTAAAAGTGGGTAGCCAAGGAAACACTTTTATTTAAATTGCTATTATAATATAGCATAAATAGTGATAAGTTACAAGTAGAAACATTGTATATCTATATCAATAGAATATAAGTCTAAATGCTAATCTAATCGGGTTCTGCTCTAGGTTAGTCTTTTGACTACATTCTTTATCAACATATTTTCAAACTATCCACAATATATTTGTTAAAATTAATATCCTAACATCAGTTATCCACAATCTTTGTTAAAGTTTCATAAAAATGTATGGTATTAAACCTTCTTAATCCATATAAAAACTGTTATAATGATTTTATATATATTTATAGCTAGGGGTGGATTTTATGAAAGTAATGATTGTTGGTGCTGGAAAATTAGGATATAAATTAGCTGAACTGATGAATCATGAGGATATAGATGTAACTTTAGTAGATGTAAACTTGAAGACTTTAGAGAGGATTAGCGATCACCTAGATGTGTTGACTGTTGCTGCTAATGGCATAGAGATTGGTACATTAAAGGAGTTAGATATTCAAACCTATGATTTGCTTATAGCAGCAACAAATAGCGATGAAACCAACACTTTAATTTGTTCTTTGGCGAAGAAGTTAAAATGTAAAAAAACCATAGCAAGAATTAGAAATCCAGAGTTTACAGAACAATTGGATTTTGTAAAAAATGAAATGGGCATAGATCATATTATCAATCCAGATTTGACTACTGCTATGGAAATAGAAAGGTATCTATTGGGGAGTTACAATTTTTATGCAGATGATTTTGCTAAAGGCAAGGTTTCAATGGTAGATTTCCATATAGGAAATATAGAAGGTTTTACTGGTAAAAAGATAATGGATTTAGAAGGACTGGAAGGGCTGCTTATTACTGCTATATCTAGAGAAGGAGATTTAATTATTCCCAATGGATCAACTAGATTAATGGAAGAAGATGTAATCCATGTAATTGGTAAGACTAAGAATATAAATAAATTAGCTGAGAAACTAAAAATCAATATGGACAAGAAACGTACTAAGAAGGTAATGATATTAGGCGGTGGGAAAATTGGCTACTATTTGGCTCATAGATTAGAATCTTCTAATGTATCTGTGAAAATAGTAGAGGAGGATAAGGCAAGGTGTCATTATCTATCGGAGAAATTGAATCATGCTATGATAATCCATGGAGATGGGACAGATATAAATTTATTAGAGGAAGAAGATTTGGCCCTCCAGGATGCCTTCGTAGGGGTTACAGGTTATGATGAACAGAATCTATTGATGGCTTTAGTAGCTAAACAGTCAGGGGTTAATAAGACTATTGCTAAGATATCTAGACCTAATTATGTTCATATTATAGATAAACTAGATATTGATGTTGCCTTAAATCCTGTTAATATTACTGCTAGTGATATTTTAAGATTCATAAGGGGTGGTAAGGTAGTATCAGTATCCTTACTTTTGGGAGGACAGGGAGAAGTTACAGAGATAATAGCATCTGAGGATTTGCCCATTGTTGGAAGACCTATATCTAAATTGGGATTGCCTAAGGGAATTATTATTGGTGCAATCGTTCATGATGGAGAGGTCATTATCCCAAAAGGAGATACCATAATTTATCCAAAGGATAGAATTATTGTATTTTCCTTAACATCTGATATGCCAGTTTTAAAAAAGATGTTAAGACCTAACAAAGGGGGGATACTCAGTGAATTATGGGGCAGTTATTAAGATATTGGGTAATCTGCTGATGGTAGAAGCAGGATTGATGATTCCCTCTTTTTTTGTAGCTGTATATTATAATCAATTAGATAAGAGGGCTTTTTTAATTAGTATTGTTATTACCAGTGTTATAGGGTTTATAATGAGCAAGGGATTTGAATATAAAAAAGGTATAAAGGCCAAAGAAGGTTTAGCTATTGTTGCATTTGGATGGATATTAGCTTCTTTTTTTGGCTCTTTACCCTTTATGTTTTCTGGCAGTATTCCTTCTTGGATAGATGCTTTTTTTGAAACTGTATCAGGTTTTACAACAACGGGAGCTACCATTGTAGATAATGTAGAACTTCTTCCCAAAGGTATATTGTTTTGGCGATCCTTTACCCATTGGATTGGTGGAATGGGAATATTGGTTTTCACCATTGCTATTTTACCTACATTAGGAGTAGGGGGATTTCAAATATTTAAAGTGGAAAGCCCTGGACCTAAACCAGATAGAATTGTGCCAAGAGTTAAAGATACTGCGAAGATATTATATATCACATATTCGGTAATTACCCTTTTGGAAATAGTATTATTACTATTAGGTGGTATGCCTTTATTTGATGCTGCAGTTCATACATTTGGTACTGTGGGTACTGGAGGTTTTTCTATAAAAAACGAAAGCGTTGGTGCTTATAACAGCACTTATATTCATTTGGTGATAGGGATATTTATGATATTATCAGGGGTTAATTTTTCATTGTATTATTCTCTTTTTAAAGGCAAAGTGAAGGAAGTAGTAAAGAATGAAGAGTTAAGGCTATATATGGGTATAATACTTACATCTGTGATTCTTATTGCATTAAATATAAATAAGCATATGTATAATAATTTTGGATTATCTTTGAGAGATTCCTTTTTTCAAGTAGGTTCTATCATAACTACTACTGGCTATGCTACGGTGGATTTTGATCAATGGCCTACTTTTAGTAAGATAATATTATTTTCTCTTATGTTTGTAGGAGGTTGTGCTGGTTCGACAGGTGGGGGAATAAAAAATATTAGGATATTAGTGTTGCTAAAATTGATAAAAAGGGAGATAACAAAAATATTTCATCCTAGAGCAGTTATTCCCATAAAGACTGAAGATAAAGTAGTTCCAAATGAAACCGTTGCTAGCATAACAAGTTTTTTCATGCTATATATTATAATATTTGTATTAGGAACAGCAATTATTTCATTAGAAGGTATTGATTTCGAATCTTCAGCAGGTGCAGTGGCTGCTACTTTAGGTAATATAGGGCCTGGTATTGGGCTAGTAGGGCCAGCTAGAACCTATAGTCAATTTAGTTATGGGGGGAAATTGTTGTTATCTTTGCTTATGTTATTAGGGAGATTAGAATTATTTACTATAATTGCTTTACTTGCACCTAGTACTTGGAGAAAGGAAATATTATCGAAGAATGTTTAGGATAGTAAATATTATGGAGGGATTAAATGAAACTAGTTTCTTGGAATGTTAATGGACTTAGAGCTTGTGTTAAGAAAGGATTTTTGGATTATTTTAAGGAAGTGGATGCAGATATATTCTGTGTTCAAGAGACTAAATTACAGGAAGGTCAAATCCAACTAGATTTAGAAGGGTATCATCAGTATTGGAATTATGCAGAGAAAAAAGGATATTCTGGTATAGCTGTATTTACTAAGGACAAGCCTTTAAAGGTTAGATATGGACTAGGAATAGAGGAACACGATAAGGAAGGCAGAGTTATAACTTTAGAATATGATGATTTCTTTTTAGTAAATGTATACACTCCTAATTCTCAAAGAGAATTAGCGAGGCTTGATTATAGAATGAGATGGGAAGATGATTTTAGAGTTTACCTAAAGGATTTGGATTCAAATAAGCCAGTGATATTATGTGGGGATTTAAATGTAGCCCATAAGGAAATAGATTTAAAAAATCCATCAAGTAATAGAAAAAATGCAGGTTTTACTGACGAAGAAAGAGAAAAGATGACTCAATTGTTAGAAGCAGGATTTATAGATACATTCAGATATTTTTATCCTGATAAGGAAGGTGCTTATACTTGGTGGTCATATATTACTAGAGCCAGAGAAAGAAATGCTGGCTGGAGAATAGATTATTTTATAGTATCTAAAAGACTTAAAGACAGATTAAAAGATGCTCAAATTCATTCAGAGGTAATGGGAAGTGATCATTGTCCAATATATTTAGAAATAAACTAATAATATGTCAACACTTTACTTTTTTAGATATATTTTTACCAAATAATTTATATTAATTCTTGTTGATATGAATAGATGATATGCTTAAATAATCTTCTAGGAAAAAATCCATCTTCAATGGTATAATATTAACAATAGAGGTGATTAAGATGGATGATAAAAATTTAAATACTAAAGAAAAAATTTTATCTACTACCATTGAATTATACGGACTTAAGGGGGATATTACCGTAAGAGAAATTTGTGAAAAAGCTGGAGTAAATGTAGCTTCTGTAAATTATCATTTTGGTTCAAAAGATAATTTATTAAAAGAGGTAGAAAAACATTATTCTGGATTATTATTTGATATACAAAACAAAATAATAATGGATACAAAAAAAGAGCCTAGAGAAAAATTAATAGACTGGGCAGATGCATTGATGAAGTTTGTTCTAGATTATCCAGCATTAATAATGCTAGTAACAAATTTAGTTTTACAAGATAAGAGCTATAATCCAGAAATCATAGATAAAATTTTAGGGAGTATAGAGTCTAAGCAAAACATCCAAAATATAATATATTCTCTTACACACATAGACGATGAAGAAATTTTAAATTTTAAATATATGCAATTATTTTCTGGAGTAATAGGACCTATTATTTTTCAGATGATACCAAATATTAAGGATACTAATAATGTGTTTATGGATTTAAATAATGAAGTAAAAAGAAAAAAATATATAGAAAATTTAGTGGATACCATAGTGAAATAATAAATATGTAT
>FZPS01000051.1_pt61 | contig 14350 bp, 20 predicted proteins | sample 1817821 | NCBI WGS metagenome assembly FZPS01 (sample SAMEA104158645, study PRJEB21678) | metagenome | place: Germany | collected 2015-04-21 | reverse complement strand
CCGCCTGGGACTCCCCGGCCGTTTAATTCGTTTCCGGTTTTTCTCATTGCCCAAAACATAATCTTCCGGGAGGTAATCTTCTGCCTGCATATTATTGACAAGACTTTCAATTTGCAGTGAAGCAAGCGGCAATTTTTGCTTTTTCCTGCACAAATCGTAGTACTGGTATAATGCAACTTTAAAAAGCCAGGAAGATATTTTTTCTGCATCGATTGCATCCAAATATACAAAGGCTTTTAAAAAGGTACTCTGGACAATATCTTCAGCATCGGCATGACTGCAGCCTATCTTAACAAGGTATTTATAAATGACCGGCATTTTCTCGGCAAATAACTTCTCCAGTTCATTACCCATCTACACCCCTCGCCTGTTAATTAATAGAATGCATTCTATCGTTCACTTATTAAACGGTTAAATCCTCTAAAAGTATACAATAGTTATAATTTTTAAGGGACCATTGGCCCCTTTAAGAAGTTTGTGTATTATAAAAACAGGCAGAAGCTTTGCCCCTGCAAAGGCTTCTGCCTGTCCGGATTTGCCGACAGCCGGTTCCGTTTCTATAATTTCAACAATTCTGTTTACTGTGGCCACAGTTGCAGCCAGAACCAGCACCAGCCCAATCATGCTTGCTGCCCTTTTCTTTACCGAAAAGCAAACAGCTCTAAACTGTTTTTGCTTTTTCTGGCAAATGATGTTATGATTTTCACAAGGAGGCCGGCTGCTCCTTTCTGCCCTTTTCTCGGAAGCAGTTTGGCATAAAAGTCATACCAACGGAGGGAGAAGATGATTAAAGCATTGTTTTTTGACATGGACGGAACGCTTTTGACCCCGGAGGAGAAGATTTCCGAAGAAACAAAACTTGCGTTAAAAGAGTGCAGGGCAAAAGGAATCAAAGTATTTGCCGCAACGGCAAGGCCGCCGCTGCTGGCCGAAATGCTTCATTTAAGCAAGTCCGAAGCGCGCCTTATTGCCGATGGCGGTGTTTTCTACAACGGGGCCTGCATCTGGTGCAATGAGCAAAAGTTATATACCTATCTGCCGGAAAGTGCAGTTAAAACGGCAGTCGAAATAATAAGTGCTTATGAAGATGTAAATACAGTGGTGCAACTGGCCGATGAAAAACATTCTTTCCGCTTTGAAGTGACTGAAGAAGCGTTAAAAGGCTGGGGAGTGGCCAAAGATAAACTGATTCCCCTCGCCGCTCTTCCCCATGACCAGGCAGTGCGGGTTTTTGCCTTTTCTGCACAGGCGCCGCTGCCGCCGCTGTATGAAAAACTCAGGGCAGCCGTGGGTGACAAGGCCAATGTGTTCCTGCTGCAAAGGGGCGGTTTTAGCAGCATTGAAATTCTCCCCAAAGGGGTTAACAAAAAGCTGGCTATTGACAGGCTGCTTGACATTTGCAACCTCACTCCAGATGAAGCGGCCGTGTTTGGTGATGACATAAACGATATAGAAATGCTGCAGGGTTTTACTTATTCCGTTGTCATGGGCAATGCCCGGGAAGAAGTAAAAAGGCACGCCAATTTCATTACCCGCAGCAATGATGAGGAAGGCATATCCTATGCCCTCCGGAAGGTTTTAAAAGTTATCTAAAAAAAGCTGCACTGCCAGAGCAAGTTCAGCTCTTTTCCCTATGGAAATGTACTTCCGGAAGAATAATTTTTATTTCTTTTTCCTCTCCTTCCTTTTTCCAGAAAACAACGAAGCTTACTTTGGCGAATTTAGGCATATAACCGTTTTTCATAATACGCTCCATTTTTTCCGTAAAGCTTTTGGAAGGATAAAAGACCCTGATTCCTTGTATCCTCCAGTCTTTCTATGACCATAGGATTGTAAATAATCAAAAAACCTTCCCTCAATTTTATTGCCTCGATTCTGGTTAAATAAAAAAGAGTATCTTCAATATCGGAAATTCTAACATCTATTTTGAAAAGGCTCCGACTTTCCTCGTAAGCCTTTTTTAATTCATTTACAGAAAAAACTACCGGAAACTCCTCCCTGTCATCTTCTTTTACCTGCATAATTTGTGAATAAAGATACTCAATAATGAACCTTGCCAGTTCCTGCCTCTTTCGCAAATGCTCTTTTAGTTTTTCCTTTTTTTCAAGACAGATTAACCGGATATGGTTTTTAGAGAACCCCAATTTTTTGTATTTTATTATCTTTTTGATTGTCCAGTAATTCAATATCACGCGTATTTTATTGGGGGCAACGTCTTCACAGCAATTATTTTCTATGTCTTCATTCCATTCTTTAATGTTGTAAGTAGCTTCTCCCTCTTTTATCGCTTCAGCCAAATATTTTTCAATGCTGCTGAAGGATTTGAAAACCTGCAAAGAACGATTGGCCTTTTCTCTTTTTTTAATATAAGCGGTAAGACCTATTTCCTGCAATTCCCTTTATTCACGCAGAATTGACAAATATATATGCCGGAGTGCTGCCTCTCCCCATCGGATATTCCGGGGCGGCTGCAGCAGCATAATTATTATCCTGAACAGAGGTTGACTTGCTCTTGCATATATTGTATTAAGTGTCCTAAGGAGAAAGTAGATTGTTTGCGCAAGTATCGGGGGAGGAAGAATTATGAAGAAACTTTGGTTTATACTGCCGCTGGTTTTGGTACCCTTTCTTGTCGGGCTGTTAATGGACAGGTTAATGACGGCAGGTTATCAACTTTTAAAATGGTATTTACCCATTGCCATTTTATTTCTGATTTTTTGGGTTTGGGTGGGCTCTCTGTTTGCCAGGTTAAAGATGAAGAAAATTTACAGTTTCCTTTTGGGTAATTCGTTGAGCATCACAGTCTGTGTCCTGTATGTCTGGTTCTTTCACTGGCTTGAACCCGCCGCCCGCCTGTCCGGTGGATGGGTAATATGTCTAGGTTCTTTCGTCCAGTTATATGTGCTGCCGGCCATAAATCTCGGGGCGCGCATATGGGGGGTTTTCACGAACCGGCTTGACAGTGATGCTGTTTTACTGTTCACAAACTTCCTGTTAATTGCGGCTTTTTCCGTAGGCTATATCTGCAGATTGCGCCGTTCCACGTAAAATGGAAACCCGGCAACGAGCAAGAAAGGGCGGCGGCTCGCTTCCAGCAGCCTGATCAGCAAATTCTTGTCTTTGACACCCGGGCGCCTTTCCACGCCTGTCATAACATCAATGCAGCGGGCACCGGTTTGCCGGATTATAGCCGCAACGTTTTCGGCATTAATCCCACCGGCAATAATTACAGGTTTTGACGAAAGACCGATGATTTTTCTGCAAAGGGAAATGTCCGGCCGCATGCCGGCCGTGGAAGCATTGGCCGGCATGCGGGGATCAACAAGCAAAGCACGGATGCCGGTCTGACAGAGCATTTTTACAACGGCTTTGATGTCGGCAGTACCGAACTGGCTGATTCGCTCTTCTTTTGCAGGGGGGATTGCTTTGATTACGCCAATGCGGTGCTTCTGCAGTTCAGCGGCAATTCGCACCGTTTCTTCAATGGTTTCCCGGTAATGCAGCTGTACCAGGGAAGGACGCAGATAAAGCGCAAGGTCGATAATCTTATCCGGAGTTCCTCCGGTTACAACACAGCTTTGCTGCGGCGGGTGCACCATCCGGATCAGGGCCGCCGCTTCGTCCCGACGGAGGTTCCAGGGCACGTGCAGAGGGTATTCCACTACAAAACCCAGGATATCTACTTTTAGCTCCAGGCAGTTTTCCACATCTTTTTTCCGTTTCAACCCGCATATTTTAACCCGGATACCGCTCACTGCTCTTTCCCTCCCGTCCTTTGCTGAAACTCCGGAAACATTTGGCAGCATCAGGGGCCTGCAAAATAGCTGTGCCGACCAATACGGCATCGGCGCCGGCACTGATTACCGCCCGAGCCTCTGCGGGCGTCCGGATACCGCTTTCACTGATCAGCACGGCTCCCTTTGGTTTATGGGCAATTAGGCTTTGCGTAAGTGAAACGCCGCCGTTGTCGAGTTCAAGCCTGACGATGTTGCGGTTGTTAATTCCGACAAGTTTTGCTCCCAGCTGCCCGGCAAAAAGCAGTTCCTCCTTGGCATGTGTTTCCACCAGAGCTTCCAGGCCGATTCGCAGAGCCTCTTCATACAGTTTAACGAGCACGGCCGGCGGCAGCATGGCACAGATAATCAGTACCGCCCGGGCGCCCATATCCCGTGTTTTTTTTATGTCGTCCACTTCTCTGATAAAATCTTTGCGCAGCACGGGCAGTTCCACAGCTTTTGCAATACCTTCCAAAAGAGCGCAGCTGCCGCCGAAATTATTATGCTCCGTAACAACAGACAGTGCGGAGGCGCCGGCGGCAGCCAGTTCCTTTGCCAATTGCACGGGATCCCTGCCCCGGAGCAGCTCTCCCTCCTTGGGCGAAACGCATTTTATATCCGGAATTACGGGGATAAAACCTGCTTTTTTTCTTTCCTGTAGTGCGGTAATAAAGTTCATCTCTTTACCCCGCAAAGGAATTGGACATTTCGTGCAGTTGCGCCAGTTTCTTTTCGGCCGCTTTGCTGTCAATCAATTCACCGGCAAGTTTTATCCCCTCTTTAAAGCCGTCCGCTTTACCGCCGACGACCAGTGCTCCTGCCGCATTAAACACAATGGCTGTGCGCCGGGGGCCTTTTATTTTGCCTGCAAGAACTCCGCGGATGGTAGCCGCATTTTCCTCGGGCGTTCCTGTCTTGATTTCTGCCAGTGAACAGCGCTCCAGCCCGAAATCTTCGGGTTTAATTTCATAGGTTGTAATAACTCCGTTTTTTAATTCATTAATTCGTGTCGGGCCAAGCAGGGAAATTTCATCCAGCCCGTCTATGCCGTGGACAAACATGGCCCTGGTATACCCCAGCTCCTTGGCCACAAAGGAAACGGTATCCAGCAGTTCAGGTTTGTAAACACCCAGCAGGTGCCTGGGGGCAAAGGCAGGATTAATCAAGGGGCCGATAATACTGTAAAAAATTGTTTTTATGCCCAGCTCCGACTCGGCGGGCAGTACCTTGCACATTACCGGGTGGAACAAAGGGGCGTAAATAAAAGCTATGCCGATTTCTTCAATCATTCTTTCCACCTGGGGAGGCGTCAGGTTAATATTGACGCCCAATGCTTCCAGGACATCGGCACTGCCGGACAGGCTGGCAATGGAGCGGCTGCCGTGTTTGGCAATGGGTATGCCGGCCGCTGCAGCCACAATGGCTGTAGCCGTAGAAATATTGAAGGTGCTTAACCCGCCGCCGGTGCCGCAAGTATCCATTAAATCCTCCTGCACACGCGGTCTAAGGGGCACGCAGTTTTCACGCATGGCCCGGGCAATATAGGAGATTTCCTTAAGTGTTGCACCTTTCATCAGCAGCGCCACCTGGAAGGCAGCTATCTGGACATCGCTGATTTCATCATTATTAATGGAACGAATCAACTCGCTAATCTCCTGTTCAACCAGTTCCTGATGGGTTGTGGCTTTGCCTAAAATTGTTTTATACATGTTTTTTAACCTCCTGACATTACAGAGATACTTCTTTTCATAATGCCCACATACTCGCAAACAGGTTCAACGCTTTGTCTGCCAAATTGGGCAATTAACTGCACAATGGCACTGCCGACAATCACACCGTCCGCTATTTTTGCAAGGCCTGCGGCCTGCTTTGGCGTGGAAATGCCAAAACCGACGGCGCAGGGGACCGTTGTAACAGTTCTGGCCTTGTCAATCAGAGCCGCCCAATCAGTATCAATCCTTTCACGTACTCCGGTTACACCCAGCGAAGAAACACAATAGAGAAATCCCTTTGCATCCGCTGCTATCATTTTTATTCTCTCTGCTGAAGTGGGAGCAATCATGGAAAGCAAATCAATCCCATACTCCTTACAGGCACCGTCCAGTTCACCCCGTTCTTCATAGGGCATATCCGGAACAATGAGGCCGTCAATGCTACACTCCCGGCAGCGCCGCATAAACTTTTCTTTCCCGTACGCAAGAACGGGGTTCAGATAGGTCATAAAAAGCAGCGGAACCTGCGTCTTACGGCGAATTCGCGCAACGGCGGCAAACAATTTGTCTATTGTGCAGCCGGCTTTCAGGGCACGTTCATTCGCTTCCTGAATAACCGCGCCTTCGGCAACGGGATCGGAAAACGGAATGCCGATTTCTATTATATCCGCCCCTGCTTCCGCCATCGCCGGCACCAGCCCCTCCGTAGTTTCAAGGTCCGGATCACCTCCTGTAATAAAGGCAATAAAAGCTTTATTGTTCTGAAAAGCACGGGCTATTCTACTCATACAGTTCAACCCCTTTATATCTGGCTATGGCAGCCACATCTTTGTCGCCCCTGCCGGAGATGTTAATGACTGCAATCTGTTCCTTTGACATATCCGGTATTATTTTCAGCGCACAGGCAACAGCGTGGGCGCTTTCAATGGCAGGAATGATACCCTCTGTATGGGAGAGGTATTCAAAGGCCGAAACGGCTTCCTCATCGGTAACGGCATAATATTCAGCCCTGCCGGTATCATGGAGCAGGGCGTGCTCCGGCCCGATCCCCGGATAATCAAGACCTGCCGATATAGAATAGACAGGCGCAATCTGGCCGTCTTCATCCTGACAAAAATAAGACTTCATGCCGTGGAAAACACCAACCGTACCGGTGGCAATGGTTGCCGCATTCTGCGGTGTATCAATTCCCAGCCCGGCGGCTTCACAGCCGATCAGGCGAACACCGGTATCTTCAATAAATTCATAGAATGCACCAATGGCATTGCTGCCGCCGCCCACACAGGCAAAAATTGCATCGGGAAGCCTCCCCTCCGCTTCCAGCAGCTGTGCTTTAATTTCTTTGCCTATCACTTTCTGAAAGTCCCTGACAATGGTCGGGAAGGGATGCGGTCCCATCACAGATCCCAGAACATAATGCGTATCATCCATCCGGGATGCCCATTCCCGCAGCGTTTCATTAACAGCGTCCTTTAAGGTCATAGTCCCCGTTGTCACCGGGTGGACCCGGGCGTTAAGCAGTTCCATGCGAAATACATTTAAAGCCTGGCGCTCCATGTCTTCTTTGCCCATATAAATATCGCATTCCATGTCCATTAGAGCAGCCGCCGTCGCCGTGGCAACGCCGTGCTGCCCCGCCCCGGTTTCGGCAATTAAGCGTTTTTTTTCCATTTTCTTGGCCAGCAGCGCCTGACCCAGGACATTGTTGATTTTATGTGACCCGGTATGATTAAGGTCTTCGCGCTTTAAATAAACTTTTGCTCCGCCAAGGTCCCTTGTCATTTTACCGGCATAATACAAGGGCGAAGGGCGGCCTGCATAATGTTCCAGCAGGTGCTCCAGTTCAGCCTGAAAATGGGGATCTTTTTTTAACCTCTCGTATTCCTTTTCCAACTCTTCTATGGCATTCATTAAAGTTTCAGGGATATACTGGCCGCCGTAGGGACCAAATCTTCCTTTTCTCAAAAAAACACCCCCTGTTAAACTAAAAAGGCTTTTGTCCTCTACTATAGGACAAAAGCCAAATGCTTCTGCGGTACCACCTAAATTGGTGCAAAACACCCACTCATATTACGTACTAACATACGTATTCCCTTGATAACGGGCGGAAATCCCGTCGGGCATTACTCAGTCAAAAGACCTTTCCTCCCGCCTTTATGAGCCCATTCCATACCGGCTTTCCCGCTGCAATCCCACCGCCTGCAGCTCTCTGGAAGGAAACGCAAGATATGTACTCTTCTCAATCAATAGTTTGTTGTTTTTCAATTTTTTGTCTTAAATTACCATGATATTACCACAGACATTTTCTCTTTGCAAGCACTTTTTTCACACTCTTCTGTTAAAATTTGTTCAATCGAGTCTATAACAAAATAACCGTAATTATTTATGATACGGCTCGCCCCGCAGTATTTTAAAGCCCCTGTAAAGCTGTTCAAGCAGGATGAGTCTGAATAACTGGTGAGGAAAAGTCAGGTCGGAAAAGGAAAAAACAGCATCCGCTCTCGCCAAAACCTTTTGCGCCAGTCCTGCGGCGCCGCCGATAACCAGAAACACTTCTTTGCCGCTCATTTCACACTCGCCGAGCCATTCTGCAAACTCCTCGGAAGTAATCCTTTTCCCTTTTGGATCCAAAACACATACAGAGGCATTATCCTTTAGCGCTTTCAGTATCCTTTCTCCTTCTTTTTCCTTTGCCCCGGAGGAATCCTTTGCCAAGGTAAAATCAGGAAGCTCGATAATCTTGAGCTTCACATAAGGGGTTAATCTTTTTTGGTATTCGGCAATCCCTATGCGCAGGTAATCTTCTTTAATTTTTCCCACTGCCACAATAGTAAGGTGTAGCATTTTTACTCCTTTCCAAGCCGGCCCGCACCGGCAGTGTTTTTAACCTTATACGAATAATTTTAAGCAGGCGGCTTTCAATACCGTCTTTCGCCGCTTAAATACCCGGTCTTTCCTGCAACCCGGCAAATATTGTGTTTTTTGCCGCCTGTACAGCCGGCAAAGCAGAGTTTCACCGGCTTCTTTCAGCCGCTGCAAACTTGACAAAACCGCTGTTAAACGTTATCGTTATGCTAGCCAAATATATAGGATATCCGCTCCGAGTTTGCAATTCTAAAGGCCTGTCTAAAGGCGGCCCATGATTGTAAACGACAGGGTTATATTGGAAACGATATAGCCTCCCATGGGAAAGGAGTGAGGTTAAAGCCATTTCCGCTGACTGCGGTATTAATGCCTCTTCTCTGTGGGAAGGGGCATTTCCGGTTTATTTTATTGCCGGTTGGCAGTGAAAGCAGTGCAAAGGAGGACAAGAGACTTGAAAAAAGCTTGCCTCGTGCTTATTATAGTATTTTTGCTTCTTGCTTCCCTGGCAGCCTGCAGCAACAAGCAAAATACAAAAGAACCGGATAATGACGGGCAGGTACAGAACGGTGCCAATGATAAAATTATTATCACCGGTCCGGATATTGGGGAGAAAGATATAACAGTATCCGAAATCCGGGAACTGCCCACCGTCAACAAGGATGTCGTTGTAGTGGATTCTGCCGGTAAAGAAAGCCATTTTAATGTTACGGGCTCGCTTTTTGCCGATATACTCGCTGCCATCGGCAAAAAAACAGCAGGACTTAAGCTCGGTGCGGTTCGTTGCGGGGGACGGCTATATGATTGAAGTACCGCATGAAATACTGGCTGCAAGGGACATTATTTTTGCCTATGAAATTGACGGCAAACCGCTTGCAGAAAAAGCTAAACCAATAAGAGCGGTTATCCCCGAAGAACGGGCAATGTACTGGGTTCGCAATCTGAAAACGGTTGAAATCCTGGAGGACAGGCCTGCCCAGGCGCTGGACAAACTCTTGTTTATTGAAAGCGCTGCCGCATCCCTGGAGCAGCATGACTATGCGTACTATGAATCCCTTGACAAAGCTGTCCTTGGCAGCGACTTGTTTGCCGGTGAAACATTAAACGGCCCGGTGGATACGGTCCGCTTAAAGCCCGGTGACGGGCTGGAGAAAAACGAAAAGACAGAGGTCTTTAAACAGGGTTATCTGAAAATTACCGGTGAAGAAATCCCGGCATTTGTTTCGCCGGATATCCCCAAGGGTATGCATGTAAAGGACATCCTCTGGCTCTCCTGTGCCGATGTGGGCTATTTCTCCGTGGAAGAAGGATATTCCTACTTTACTTCGAAACAGTTGGAAGATAAAAAGGGGATTGCCGTAGCCTAAGTTATGGCTGAAGTAAACATGTCCCAAAGCAGCAAGTATTTGTTTACTGCAATTGACGGGTACGCCGTTGAAATTGAAGCGGCAGATATGGAAAAGGGAATTTTGTAATATGAGCGAAAACGGTGAAATCAATGTATTTTTTGCCGGACTGCCCAAAAATACTCATATAAAAGGCCTCCTGTCAATCGAGGCTGTAGAAGTAGAATAGGAACGGAGGAAGAAAAATGAAAAAACTGTCGTTGCTTTTTGTTGTTCTGCTTGTGGCTGCTATGGTAATGGGGTGCGGGGCAAATAATTCTAATTCCAATTCGAATTTAGAAAATGATGAGTCGTTTAGTTGGAGCATTACTGTTGAGGGTATAGATGACGGCGCAGTCGAGTTTACCAATCTTGATGCTGCAAAACTAACCACAAGGAAAGTTGAAGCCGTACTCACCAAGAAAGACGGTTCCGAACAGAAACAAAACTGGGAAGGCGTAGCTTTGAAAGATGTTTTGGAATCGCTGGGTGCCAAAGATTATCAAAGTGTGATTGTGGAAGCAACCGACGGCTATTCCCAAGAATATTCACTGGAAATCATCAACCGTGAAGAAACTCTTTTGGGACTGAAGTTAAACGGAGAGCCGCTTGATGAAGAAAGCGGCCCTGTCCAGGCTGTACCTACAGGGGAGCCGGGCAATCTCTGGATTAAGAATGTCACCAGACTGATTGTCCGGTAACAGGTGAGTAGAATGCTCAGACGACTGTTAAGTCGCTTTTCAACATTTGATCTGATTCTGCTTGCGCTGATGGCCTGCCTGGGCATTGCAACCAAACCTGTTATTGTCCCCTTAACACACATCATAACCGGTCCTCTCTTTATACCCGGAGGTGTGATTGCAGGCGGCTTTTACATGATGTGGCTTGTGATGGGAGCAGGTCTGGTGGCAAAGCCGGGGGCAGGCACACTCACGGCGGCCGTTCAGGCCGTCATGGTTACAGCACTGGGGATATACGGCACCCATGGAATTCTCAGTCTGGCAACATATTTGCTGCCGGGGGTAGCAGTCGACCTGGTAATGCTGCTTTGGCGTTACAGAAGCAACAGTATAACCTGCTGTTTTGCCGCCGGCATTGCAGCTAATGCCAGCGGTACCGTTTTGGTAAACTTTGTTTTCTTCAGGTTGCCTTGGATACCCCTGATTTTAAGTGTGGCCAGTGCCGCCCTGTCCGGCGGCCTGGGCGGCATTATTGCCTATGGCGTGATCCGCCTGCGCAGTAGAATCGGCAGGAGAGGATAATAATGCTGCAAAAAAGCCCCCTTAAATTGGTTATCCTGCTAATAGCCGGTATACTCATAGGGTATTTTGGGCAGCCGGCCTTGCAGAAAATTTCGTCCGAGCAGAAGGCCGGCGGGTATATGCCTGCATGTTTAGTGAGTGGTAACGTACAAAATCCGTTTGCGCTGCGCAGCGACGGCACGTTTGCACAGGTAAAATTCAACTACAAAGGGGAATACTTTCAGGGTATTCCCCTTGCCGGTGTTGTACAGCAAGCAGAGCCCTTGACTTCGGCCTTTGATATTTTGCTTGTCGGCAGTGACGGACTCAGCGCCGAATTCAGCGGTGACAATCTTACGGGCTGCATCTTGCCTTTACATCCCAAAACGGCTGGGAAGCCATTAATATCAATCACCCGGTCAGCAGCAACATAAAAATGCTTGCGGAGATAATTATTATGGCAAGAGAGCCGCTTGTGGAATACGGTGTCAACATCACCACACAGACAGAGAACCTGCGTACGCTGATGCCGGGCGGCATTTACCGTGAGACAATGCCGATTGTCCCCTACTATGAGGGAACTTCTACCGTCTCCCCCGCCGGTGAGGAGTACAGCGCCTCAATTTATTCTCGCAGGAAAATGTTTTCCCTCCGGGACCTCCTGCAGGGGCAGGACGCGAAAAGGCTCATCGCCATGGGGCGCCGGGGTGAATATGCTTATATTGATACGTCAGGCTATCTCCAGCTAACAGAGAATAGATTTGATTATGTTCCTGCAAACAGAAAAGGCGGTATTACTGACCTGGCCGGAATAATCATCAATCCTCCGGCCCGCAGCATAACAGATCTTTACCATGATTCACTTTACTATTTAGAGCGCGGTGAAAAAGTGCTGGTACTTTTTCTTGACGGGTTCGGGTACCGCCAGTATCTTAAAGCCACAAGCGAGGGTTTCGCTCCCTTCATAGCCGGACTTCCGCCGGCGGAACCGGCTTTGTCCGTTTACCGGCCTGTAACCAATGCCGGTTTTGCCGCCATGATTACGGGAACTACACCTGAGGAAAACGGCATTTATTCCCGCGAGCATAAAGATTTAAAGGCCCCTTCGATCTTTGCCGCTGCTGCGGAGCAGGGCAAAAAAGCGGCTTTAATTGAAGGCCATATTAAAATTCTTAACACGGAAACAGAACCTCAACTTAACATAGATGAAAATAATGACGGCTATACCGACGACGAGATTTTTGCTGCCGCTCAAAAAAGCTTGCAGGAAAACTATGATTTGCTGCTGATCCACTTCCACAGCATCGATGATGCAGGCCACAGCTACGGGGACATTAGCCCAAAAACGCTTGGGCAAATCAAGATTGTAGACGGATATGCGCGGGAACTGGTGGAAGACTGGAGCGGCAAGGTTATTATTGTGGCGGATCACGGCATGCATGCGGAAGGAGATGCCGGAGGACACGGACAATTCAGGTATGAAGACCTGATTGTACCTTATATCACGGCAGAAGGAGGTCAAAGCCGATGAAAAAAGTTGCGATTATTCTCATACTGCTGATTGTGATTGTAGGTGTGTTTGCATTTTTAAACAGGGAAGGACTAAAAGACAAAAAATTAAGCCAGGAAAATGCGATCATAACCATAGTCGCCGACGGAACAGAATATGAAGTCAGCTTTACGGAAATTCAGGAACTGGAGGAAGTTGAATTTCCGGCAGCGCTGAGGAGCAGCGGCAAACCGCCGGTAGATACGTCCTATACCGGCGTGGAGTTGAAGGATATCCTTGAAAAAAAGGGAATTGAAACCACAGGCAAAACCCAGGTTATTACCAAAGCCATTGACGGATACTCAGTGGCGCTTTCCATGGAAGAAGTATTGGCAAACGACAATGTTTATGTTGTTTACAAGCGGGACGGCAAAGACTTGGGGACAAAAGAGGAAGGCGGTTCCGGCCCTTACCAGATTGTCATCAGGCAAGATGAGTTCGGCCAGCGCTGGAATAAATTCTTAATGGAGATAGAAATTAAGTGATACCCATCAAAGCAGAAAATCTCTCCTTTCAATACAGGCAAAATTCCAAAATTATTTTACAAAATATTGACCTGACGCTGGATAAAGGGGAAATTTTAGCCGTTGCCGGTTTAAGCGGAGCCGGGAAATCTACGCTCTGCTACTGTTTATGCGGGATTATTCCCCATGTCTACAATGGTCTGATGACAGGCAATGTCTATATAAACGGTAAAAATACCCGTGATTTAACACTGCCGCAAATTGCCACGATGCTCGGCATAGTTTTCCAAAATCCCGATAACCAGCTTTTTTCATTCAGTGTGGAAGATGAAATTGCTTTCGGCCCGGAAAACTTATGTGTTCCCAGGAGCGAAATTGAACGCAGGGTCACGGAAACATTGAAAACAGTTGGCATGCAGGAGTTTCGCCATGCCGGGCCGCAGCAGCTTTCCGGCGGCCAGCGCCAGCTCATATCTCTGGCGGCTGTTTTAAGCCTGCAGCCGGAAATTCTTATTTTTGACGAAGCCATGTCGCAGATTGACAGTGCCGGCAAAAAATTGGTCCGGGACATGATACTGAAATTAAAGGAAGAAGGCAAAACCATTATTATGGTTGAACACGATTTTGAGAATCTTGCTCTTGCCGACAGGATTTTAGTCTTAAGGGACGGTCGGCTTGCCCCCTTTAACGGTCAGCTCTTATAGCTGAAAGGGTGAAAATGATGATTGCACTAAATGCCGTCAGCTTCCGCTATCCCCGGGGCGACTGGATTTTAAAGGATATCAACCTGCATATAGAAAGTAAAAAATGCACCTTCATGGTCGGCCCCAACGGCGGAGGCAAAACCACTTTGGGCAAACTGATGACAGGCATCCTCAAACCCACCCTAGGCGATGTGTTTGTTGACAAGCTGAATACAAAACAGGCGAAACTTTACCAGGTTGGCACAAAAGTAGGTTATTTATTTCAAGAACCCGAAAGGCAGATTTTTGCGGCAACGGTAAGAGATGAGCTTGCCTTTGTCATGGAACTCAAGGGCATTGAAAAAGAAGTTATTGAGCAGAGGGTCGGGGCGGCGCTTGTGCGATTTCAACTGCAGGAAGTGGCAGATTCCTTCCCCTTTCAGTTAAGCCGCGGCGAAAAGCAGCGCTTGGCCCTGGCTACCGTTTTAATGAACAATCCCTCCTTTTTAATACTGGATGAACCGACAACGGGCCTGGATGTTGAAAGAAAAAAGAGATTGTCTGAGATAATCAGGGAATTGAAAAAGCGCGGCACCGGCATGGTAATTATCAGTCATGATGAAAGATTTGTAGAAAAGCATGCCGACCGGATCATTATAGTAGCCGGGGGTGGTGTAA
>FZPS01000052.1_pt81 | contig 14355 bp, 15 predicted proteins | sample 1817821 | NCBI WGS metagenome assembly FZPS01 (sample SAMEA104158645, study PRJEB21678) | metagenome | place: Germany | collected 2015-04-21 | reverse complement strand
AAAAATTACCGACATAAGGTTATTTTATCGGCGACGAATATTCAAAACAAAATAAAATTGGGTTTATTTGTAGAAAATACAAAAACAATAAAGCCCACATTAAACAACGACATGCACGATAAGGAAATAAATCGTGTTTTTGAGACCGTGGAAAAAGTCTTACAAAAATATAAAATACTTGCCTATGATGTGAAAAACCCTAGAGGTATTATGAAACATATCTTTATGCGTAAATCCTTTAAAGATCAAACAATTTTAATTTGTTTTGTTACACAAGGATATTTGTTGCCAAACGTTAAAAACATCATAAAAGATATTGTTTCGATACATCCAAATGTTGTCACTGTTACACAAAACATACATTTTAGAAATACGCCCATTGTTTTAGAAGATAAAGAGAAGATTTTATATGGAAGCGGCTATATTTTCGATGAAATATTAGGTTTGCGCTTTAGACTATCTACAAAGTCTTTCTATCAAATTAACCCACGACAAATGCTCAATTTATATGCGAAAGCACTAGAACTTGCCAATATACAACCAACAGATATTGTACTGGATTGTTACTCGGGTATAGGAACAATGTCGATTTTATTTGCTTCAAAAGCGAAAAAAGTTATAGCAGTTGAAAATAATCCATCAAGTGTTCAAGACGCAAAATATAATCAGAGATTAAATAAAATACAAAATATTGAGTTTGTTTTAGATGATGCAACAAACTACATGAATAAGTCAACTCAAAAAATGGATATTCTTGTCATGGACCCACCAAGAAGTGGTTCAACGCCTGAATTTTTAGATGCTGTGTTAAAACTTAAACCTCGTAAAGTTGTGTATGTTTCTTGTGATATTGAAACACAAGTCCGCGATATAAAACAACTATTAAGTGTTTATCATATTAAGGAAGTTATACCTATTGATATGTTTTCAGATACAAAACATATTGAACTAGTAACGTTATTGGAATTGAAGTAGTCTAAATACAGATGATTTTAAGGGTATAATTAAAGTATCTAAAGGAGATCGATATATGTACAAAGTAATTGATTTTAAAACATATGACCGTTTTGATCACTTCAATCATTTTATGACAATGGAAAATCCGTTTATTAACATCACTGTTGATGTTGATATTACGAATTGGATTCAAAAAGTAAAGAATGAAAAGCGACCATTTTTCTTAAGTTTCTTATATGAAGTTGGTAAAGCTGCAAACGGTATTAAAGAATTACGTCAGCGAATCCTTAATGGAAAGATTATTGAATTTGATTCTTGTGGTTCAAGTTATACCGTAGCATTACCAAATGGTACATATAGATATTGTAATGTTCAAACAAATTTAGATTTTGATAGATATTTAATAAATGCACTTAATGAGCAAAAAATTGCACAGGAAAGTGAAAATCTCGTTGAGCATGAGAATCCCTTAAGTTACTTTTTCATCTCATCATTACCATGGTTAACTTTTAAGTCTTTAAATTTATCGTATGCTAAAACTACATTTTCTAATCCATCCATTACGTGGGGTAAATATTTTACAAAAGACGTGATTAAAAAAAATCATGATCATATAAATGTAGAAACGAGAACGTATATTCCAGTGTCACTTATGGTTAATCACGCTTTAGTTGATGGCATACATATTTCAGCGTTTTACGAAAGTCTTGAAAAAAATTTAAATGAAATTTAAGTAAAGGTAAGGTATGAATAAGGATTAAATCAAATGCACAAACCATTGATGCGTATATTCATACATTTGATGGTGATATTAAAGAGCGATTAATGAATATAAGACAGGTCATTAAAGACTCGTCACCTCAAGCTACTGATAAAATAAGTTACCAAATGCCAACATTTTATTTAAATGGTAATCTTGTTCACTTTGGAGCTTTTAAAAACCATATTGGTTTTTATCCAACACCAAGTGGTGTAAGTGCAAATATAGAAGGACTAGATCACTATCAACGCTCTAAAGGTTCAATTATATTTCCACATAGCAAACCAATACCTTACGATATAATCAAAAAAATCGTTGAATTACGAACAATTGAGAACTTAAATAAACGAAAAAAATAATGTGAAAATAGACAAAAATATCCTTTTAAAAATAACGCAAAGGGGCGAAAGCCCTTTTACTCTTATTGTGGCTATAAATGATAACGATTTTATGTAAAAATGTCTACAAAAGGATATTTTATGATAAAATTATATATGTCTTATTTTAAATATGAGGGGACTTTTATGAGTATAAAAAATATTGTCATGCCTTTTGAAGGTACTCGACATGAAGCGACAATTATGATGTTACCTTATCGACAAGATACATGGCGTAACAACGCAATTTTAGCATCAAAAGCATATTTTGATGTTATTTTGGCAATTGCAAAACATGAAAAAGTTTATGTGTTGGTTGATGAAAAAGTAACATATAGCATAGATCCAATAAAAAACAATAGAAATATCATTTTACTTAACATCAATTACAACGATGCTTGGGCGCGTGATACATCACCAATCTTTGTATATGAAAATGATGAACTTATCGGTGTAGATTTTAGATTTAATGCCTGGGGTGGTTCAGTTGATGGCCTCTATGAAGATTATAGTGATGATGATAAAGTAAGTGCTAAAATATGCGAAGCTCTAAACTTAAAAACGCGTTATGTAGAAAATTTTATTTTAGAAGGCGGTAGCATTCATGCAAATGGTGAAGGTTTATTTATGACTACTGAAGCATGCTTGCTTTCGGAAGGAAGAAATCCACATCTAACAAAAGAAGCTATCGAAAATAGTTTAAAAAAATATTTAGGTGCAAAAAAAGTGCTTTGGTTACCTCGTGGTATTTATAATGATGAAACAAACGAACATATTGACAACATTGCTTGTTTTATTAAACCAAATGTTATCGGTATTGCATGGACAGATGATGAAAACGATCCACAATACGCACTAAGTAAAGCAAGTTATGATTATTTAAGTAAAGAAACGGATTTAAATGGGAACCCGCTTGAAATTATAAAAGTAGTTTTACCCAAGCCGTTATACTTAAGCAAAGAAGAATCAAGCGGTATCTTACCAACAGATTCAAGTAAGCCAAGAAATGAAAATGACCGACTAGCTGCAAGTTATATTAACTTTTACTTAGGACAAGATTTTGTTATCTTACCGAAATTTAATGTATACGAAGATGAAATTGCCTATCGACAATTTAAGGCACTTTATCCAAATAAAAAGATTTATCAAATAGATTCAAAAGAAATATTATTAGGCGGTGGAAATATTCACTGCATTACAATGCAAATTCCAACAAAGGAGATTAATAAACAATGAAAGTTAAAGTAGCAGCAACGCAAATGTCCATTACATGGGATATAGAAAATAACATAAAAAAAGCAAAAAATATGGTAAGAGAAGCAGCACATGCTGGCGCTAAAGTTATCTTACTCCAAGAATTATTTAAAACACCTTATTTCTGTCAAGTAGAAAAATATGAATATTTTAAATTAGCAGAAGCACCAGACGCACCATTTATTAAAGAATTTATGGAACTTGCTAAAGAATTGGATGTTGTACTTCCAATTAGTTTTTTTGAAAAAGCGGGTAACGTATATTACAACTCACTCATCATGATTGATGCTGATGGGTCGAATTTAGGCGTTTATCGTAAGACTCATATTCCAACAGGACAATCCTATGAAGAAAAGTTTTATTTTGCACCTGGTGATACAGGGTTTAAAGTTTTCCATACAAAATACGGTAAAGTAGGTATCGGTATTTGCTGGGATCAATGGTTTAGCGAAGTTGCTCGCGCATTAACATTAATGGGTGCGGAAATGCTTTTATATCCAACAGCTATTGGTAGTGAACCAGTGTTGCCAAAGGATAGTAAAAATCATTGGCAAAATGTAATGACAGGACATGCTGCAGCAAACATCATTCCTGTAATCGCATCCAACCGTATTGGAACTGAGAAAGAAGACAACTCAGAAATGACGTTCTTTGGTTCATCTTTTATCGCAAACGAAGATGGCGATAAAGTTGTTGAAATGGACCGTATAAGTGAAGGTTTTATTACCTATGAATTTGATTTAGATGAAATAAACTTTAAACGTCGAAGCTGGGGTATTTTTAGAGATCGCAGACCTGAAATGTATGAAGCTTTAAAATACATGGATTTTTCAAATAAGAAGTAGATGAGGTTTATACTGTGCGAAAAATAAGAGTTGGTATTGTTGGTTTTGGTTCAGCAGGCAAAGGTTTTCACTTTAATGATTTAATTAATAGAAGCGAATACGAGGTTGTATGTGTTCAAACAACCAACAAGGAACGAACGGAATACATAAATAATTACTATCCAGTCGTCAAAGTGGTTACAACTTTTGACGAATTATTAAGCATGGATATTGATTTAGTCGTTATTGCAACAGCAAACAACGCCCATTTTTCATACACAGAACAAGCACTCTTAAACAATAAACATGTTGTCTGTGAAAAACCATTTGTTGAAACCTTAGAAAAAGCCAGTTACCTTTTTGATCTTGCAAAACGAAAAGGTCTAGTTTTAAGAGTGTTTCACAACCGTAGATATGATGGTGATTTCTTAACGATTAAAGCGTTAATTAATCAAAACACTTTTACGGATATTTTTACAGCGTCGTTCCGATATGATCGACTTAAAGAAGGACCATTTGATAATTGGCGTTTTAAAAAAGACGTTATGGCGGGATTATTTTATGATTTAGGTCCGCATGTTGTTCACCACGCTCGAGAACTTTTCGGGTTACCTAATCAAGTATATTTAGAATTATTTAGTGAGCGAACAGAAGATAATGTTGATGATCATTTTGAACTAACACTTTATTATAAGGATAAAGTTTGTCGTATCGGTGGACATACGTTTAGTCGTGAAAATCAGCCGAAAATGATGGTTGTCTCAAGAGACAAAACATATTTGAAATATGGATTTGATAAACCAGATTCAAACTATAATCGAAGTAATACAGGGTATCAAAATCGTGAGCCCGGATTACTTATAGATAATGAAGGAACAAAAGAGGTTCCGTTATATTACGGTAAGCATTACATGTTTTATGATTATGTATATCAAGATATAACTAATGGAGATGCACATCCAGAATTCATTGATTATGCGCTTGATGTCATAAATATTATGGAAAAAGCTATTGAATCTTTTGAAAAACAGCAGCGAATTAATTTATAAAGGACTGATACTATGTGGTTTTGGTACATCATGTTTTTCTTTTGTCTGCAAATGCCTATTATTATGTTTAGTGTTGGTTTTGTGTGGCGTAAAAACCCACCTAAACATATTAATGACTTTTACGGATATCGAACAAACCGATCTAAATTAAATCAGGAAAATTGGGATTTCGCGCATCGCTATTTTGGCGATTTATGGTATAAATTAGGAATTGTTGTATTTCTTAGTACAGTTATTGTCTATTTATTCTTATATAAATTTACATATGGACATACAGAACGAACTTCTTATGTAACAATGGTTATTATATTCATTCAGTTGTTTGCTATGCTTATACCAATAATACCAACTGAAATTAAACTTAAAAACAAAGATTTAGAAATTAAAGAAGATTAGAAAAGAGGAAAGAAAAATGCCAAATGCAATATTACTAAAAAAATACGCAGAGCTTACAGTTAAAGTTGGCGTTAATGTTCAAAAAGAACAACCAGTAGTTATAAGAGCTACAACAGAAACAAAGGAATTTGTTCGCGCATTAACAACTGCTGCATACGAAGCAGGTGCAAAATATGTTTACGTTCAATGGAGCGATGACTATGTAGGTAGAGATACTTACTTACATGCCAAAGTTGAAGATTTAGAATATGTTCCAAACTATGTCATTGAACAACAAAAATATTTCTTAGAACAAGGCGCATGCTTTATTTCTGTAACTTCACCTGTTCCAGGATTAAATGCAGTTTTAGATCCTGTTAAAGTTCAAAGAGCTTCAGTAGCAAACCAAAAAGCTTTATCATTCTTCCAAACATTTGTTATGGGTAACAAAACACAATGGGTTGTTGTCGCTGCACCAAACCAAGTTTGGGCAGAACAAGTCTTTACAAATCTAAAAGGAACAGAGGCTGTTGAAGCGTTATGGGATGCCATTTTTAGTGCTTCACGTGTTACTTTAGAAAATGATCCAATTGAAGCTTGGAATGAGCATAATAAAACACTTGCAAAACATAGTGAATTATTAAACAAATTGAACTTTAAATCTCTACATTTTAAAAACAGCTTAGGAACAGACTTAACTGTAGAACTTGTTAAAAATCATATTTGGGCAGCTGGCGGGGAAGTTTCAGCAACTGGCGTATACTTTAACCCAAATATTCCGACAGAAGAAGCATTTACAATGCCTTATAAGTTTGGGACTAAAGGTCGTGTTTACGCAACAAAACCATTAAACTATCAAGGACGCTTAATTGATGGCTTCTGGTTAGAGTTTAAAGATGGCAAAGTTGTTGACTTTGATGCGGAAAAAGAAAAAGATACACTTAAGAACATTATTGAAGCTGATCAAAACAGCGCCTATATTGGTGAAATCGCACTTATTAGTCATGATTCTCCAATCTCAAATACAAACATTTTATTCTTAAATACATTGTTTGATGAAAATGCATCATGCCATATGGCGTTAGGTCGTGCTTATCCAATGAATATTAAAGGTGGATTAGAAGCATCAATTGAAGAATTAGAAAAACAAGGCTATAATCACTCAATTGTACACGTTGATTTCATGTTTGGAAGTAGCGACATGGAAATTATTGGAGAGCAATATGATGGCTCAAAAGTGAAAATTTTTGAAAACGGAAATTTCATCATCTAATTAGAAATAAAACTCAGGATTTCCTGAGTTTTATTATATATAAAAAGCACTTAAAGTTTAAACCTTAAGTGCTTTGTTCATTTATCTTACGGTTGCGCCACTTTCAATTTCATCATCTGTAAATGTATATGTGCTGAAGACGCGAACATTTTTTCCGATTATAATACCGCCTGGTATTACGCTATTTCGCTCAATAACTGAAATGCCTGAAGAAAGTAAATCTGGACGTTCCCTGTTTGGAATATTATCGCCAGCACCAATTTTTGTTTTTGAACCAATAACAACTTTTTTATCAATAATTGAACGCTCAATATGACAATCAGTACTAATAATTACATTATTCAAAACAACACTATCTTTAACAACAGAACCTTTACCTACGCGAACACCTGGACTTAATACAGAATTTATAACCGTACCTTCAATAACGCAACCATTTGAAATTAAACTGTTGTGTACTGAAGCACTGCTACCAAATTTGACTGGAGGCAGGTCTTCACTCTTTGTAAAAATTTTCCAAGTTGGGTCATATAAATCAAGTTCAGTATAATCTTTAGTCATTGCAAGATTCGTTTCAAGGTAAGCATCATATGTACCAACATCTTGCCAGTATCCATCAAATTCATAAGCATAAACTTGATGTTTAGTCGTATCAATTAAATAAGGTATAACATCATGACCAAAATCTAAGTTATCTTTCTTAATCGTCGTTAATGATTTTTCAAGTAAATCAAAATCGAACAGATAAATACCCATAGATGCTAAGTTTGAAGTTGATTGTTTTGGTTTTTCTTCAAATTCAATAATTTCTTTTTCGTTGTTAATTGACATGATTCCAAATCTAGAAACCTCATCAAATGGGACTCTTTGAGTTGCGATTGTAAGTTTTGCTTTTGTTTGAATGTGTTGGTCGATCATTTTGCGGTAATCCATTTTATAGATATGGTCACCAGAAAGTAGTAGAACACGTTTTGGATTTTTACGTTTAATATATTCTAAGTTTTTTAAAACAGCATCAGCAGTCCCTAAATACCAAAAATCGTGTGGTTGAAGTAATGTAACCGAAGAGTCACGTCGGTCTAAATCCCACGGTTTACCGCTACCTATATGTTCGTTTAGTGATAATGGCAAGTATTGTGTGAGAATGGCAATATTATAAAGACCGGATTGTGTACAATTACTTAAAGAAAAATCAATAATTCTAAATTTTCCTGCAAAAGGCATTGCAGGTTTACTACGACGTTGTGATAGAATATCAAGTCTTGAGCCTTTACCACCGGCAAGTATTAAAACGAGCGTTTCCATATTTTTATCCTCCAATAATTGTTTGATAGAGTTTTTCATATTCTAAAGCCATTTTAGAAGTGCTGTAATCTTTCTTCATGGCATTTTTTACAATCAAATCAAATGTTTCTTTGTCGTTATTATATAAATTAATAGCCTCAAAGATTTTATCTTTAAATTCATAGCGGTTATAGTTTGCAAATGTGAATCCTGTTCCGCTTTTTTTATAGAGATTAAAAGGCTCAACCGTATCTTTTAATCCACCAGTTTCTCTAACGATTGGTAATGTACCATAGCGCATGGCAATCATTTGGCCAAGTCCACATGGTTCAAACAAGCTTGGCATTAAGAACAGATCGGCTCCAGCATAAATTTCATGGGCAACTTGTTCGTTATATCCGATGTAACATGCAGCTCTATCGGGAAATTTATGATTTAAATATTCAAAGTATTCTTGATAACTTTGATCACCAGAGCCCATGAGGATGACTTGAGCGTTTGAATACTCCAAGACTTCTTCAAGTGTTTGTTTCATTAAGTCGATTCCTTTTTGATGTGCAAGTCGTCCAACAAAACCTATTAATGGCACTTGATCTTCGTCTAAGAAAAACTTTTCTTTAAGATATGTTTTATTTATAAGTTTATTTTTTATTGTTCTGCTCGTATAGTTTTTGTGGATCATCGGATCATTTTTTGGATCGAAAATGTCATAATTAATACCATTTAAAATACCGGTATATTGAGATTCACGATTTCTTAGTGCACCATCAAGTGTAAATCCAAAATTTTGAGTAAGTGTTTCATTACGGTAAGTAGGACTCACTGTATTAATAAAAGAAGCTCGATGAATACCTGATTTTAAAAAGTTAACTGCAGAAAAGTGCATGTAATCAAAACTAAAATCGGTATTAAAAAAGCGACTTACATATGGGTCGAATACACCTTGGTATTCTAAGTTATGAATTGTTAATAATGTGTGTATACGATAATAATCAAAGCTACGATGGCGATAATGATGATCCAGCAAATATGGAATCATACCGGTTTGCCAGTCGTTTATATGCAAAATATCTGGCATGTAGTTAAAAATAGATAAACCTTCTAAAATTGCATAACTGAAGCATGCGAATCTTTCAGCATCGTCATTATAACCATAAAGGCGATCGCGTTCAAAATAGTGCATGTTTTGTACAAAGATAATAGGTAAATCGTTATGTACAAGTTCAAAATAGTTTACAATTGTCTCAATACCACCCATTGTTATACTTGTTCTACCAATAAAAGTCATTTTGTCGTGGTATTTTTCAAGGGATTTATAATACGGTGTTATTATTTTTACTTCATGACCTAATTTCATAATGCCATGTGGTAAAAAAGATGCAATATCACCTAAACCGCCAGTTTTACTAAAAGGAAATACTTCTGAACTACAAAATAATATTTTCATTTAATCATTCCTTTTTATTTTTTTATACTTTAATTATACCTTATGGTACCGGTTTTATCAATTCAATTTACGTATTAGAGCATATAAGTTGCTTTTTTAATCCATTGTAACTACAATAGATACAAAGGTGGTGATTCTTTGAAAAAAAATGAACGCTTTGGAGTGGCAATTCACATCCTAACTTATTTAGATACATACGGTAAAGGTAAACTTTCAACATCTAGCGCTATTGCTGAAAGTATTGATACAAACCCTGTAGTCGTACGTAGAATATTACGTCATTTAAATAAAGCAGGTTTTGTTTCCATAGTCCGCGGAGCTGGTGGAACAAAACTTAAAGTTGATAGCAGCCAAATCACATTGGATGTTATATACAAAATGTTTGCTGATGACATCTATCATCTTCATCCAAATCCAAACGAGCAATGTCCATTAGGACGCGTTATGAATCAATCAATTAATGATGTGCTTAAGCCAGCGGTTGAAACGTTTCATGATGCACTCAAGGAAATTACCATTAAGAATATAGTTGAAAAAATAGAACAAGATAACAAAGGAGAATGATTATTATGTCTTTAAAAGTAGGAATTGTAACAACATCAGTAAGAGAAAACAGAGTAGGTTTAGATGTAGCGAAATGGGTTTTAAACTATGCAAATAGTAGAAAAGACCAAGATGTTACTTATGAAATCGTTGATTTAAAAAACTTTGATTTACCAATTTTAGGCTTAACGCCAACAGAAAAACAAGGTGCTGATTTAGGTAACTTCATGTCAACAATGGCATCATTTGATGCATATGTATTTGTTGTAGCAGAGTATAACCATGCACCAACAGGGGCTATTAAAAATGCATTAGACTTCTTAAACAGAGAATTAAACAACAAAGCAGTTGGTTATGTAGGTTACGGCGGATTAGGCGGTATTCGTGCGATTGAACACCTAAGACAAATTCACGCAGAGTTACAAATGGCGTCTGTTCAAAAAACAGTAAACTTCTTATTAGCTTATGACTTTGAAAACTTTAGTGTATTCAAACCAAGTAATGTACATGAAGGTAATGCAAAATTACTCTTTGACCAATTATTAGCTTGGGGTAAAGCTTTAAAAACGATTAGATAATTTGAAAATCGCATGATATAATATAACCCACTATGTGGGTTTTTTATTTAAAAAGGACGGTGCAATATGTCTAAAATAATAGAACCATTTCAAATTAAAAATTATGTACTTAAAAATAGAATCATGATGGCTCCTATGTGTATGTATCAAGCACAAGATGGCTATGCCAATGACTTTCATTATGTTCATTATGCTACTCGTGCACAAGGTGGTGCTGCTCTCATCGTTTTAGAAGCAACCGCAGTATTACCTGATGGAAGAATTTCAGTAAATGATTTAGGTATTTGGAGTGACCAACATATTGAAGGTCTATCGAAAATCGCAAGACTTATTAAAGAAAATGGTGCTCACGCAGGTATCCAAATTTCACATGCAGGTAGAAAAGCGAGAGTTGAGACATCTTATGCACCAAGTAAACTTGCTTTTGAGGGATTAAAAGAACCTAAAGAGTTAACACTAGAAGAAATTGAAGATACGATTCTTGCGTTTAAAGAAGCAGCAGTAAGAGCAGATAAAGCTGGGTTTGACTTTTTAGAAATTCACGGTGCTCATGGGTATTTAATCAATCAATTTATTTCTCCGCTTACAAATAAAAGAACGGATAAATACAAACAAGGAACCACATTTTTAAAGGAAATTATTAAAGCAATCAAATCGGTATGGCCTAAAGAAAAAGTTATACAACTACGCGTATCAACAAACGAGTATGATCCAAAGGGGTTAACAGTAAAAGACTATGCAGAGTTATTAAAAGATATTGATGTCGATATGATTAATGTTTCAACGGGTGGTGTTGTCTTGCGGAAGGTTGATGCATATCCGCTGTATCAAATTGATGATGCAAAATTTATAAAAGACCACATAAATAAACCAGTTATTGGTGGTGGCTTATTAACAAATATTGCAGATATTGAAAAAGCTCTTGAAAGCGTAGATTTAGTCTATTTAGGGCGCTTGCTATTACGTGATCCATTCTTCATAGCACGCAAATTTGAAGACTTTTTAATTAAGCCGTACGAAAGAGCAAAACAAAAGCGATAAACAAATTGTCAAACGATATCAAGCTGTGATATAATGTAGTTCAATACAATACATGAGGTGAACAAATAATGCAAAAACCCCCTAAAATCAAGTTTTTAATGATCCTTTTGATTGTGTCAGGTATTGTTTTAATTGGAACATTGTTATCACTCGTTTATGCTAGACAACTAGAAGAGGCCTTTGGCGGTAATTCAGGTACTATCGGTATTCGTATTGCGGTACTTATTGTTACTTTCGCGGCGTTTTTATCATCAACAGTATTTAGTTTCTTAGTGTACAACCACAATAGAACTGTTTCAAAAATTAATGATGACACGAATAAGAGAGGCGAATTATTTAGAAATTTACAATTTACGTCAACAAATTATTCGATTATTGAATTTATGGATCGTATGTTGATTTATACAGAGTCAAGCCGGTATGTTGATAAATTTATTAAAAATCGTGATGGTAGTTTTCATATGTTTGAATCATCAATTAATGAAAACGATGTATTTAACCATCCAGATAAATATCAATATATTTCTGTAAAAATCCCATTTAAGGTTGTTGAAGGTAAACAAATTTCTAAAATTACGTTTAACCGTTTAAAATATGAACGAGATAATGTGAATTATGAATTTATTCCACCAGCAGAACACGAAGAAACAAGAGCATATCTTTTATACAACGAATATACAAAACGTAACAACATTATTGTAAACTTAGTTGTTAAGAAAGATTCAAACTTTTTCGATCCAAAGAGTATCAACGTTTTTTCTAAGATTAAAATATCCTTAAATATTACAAGTCTGTTAAGTGTTACTGTAAAAGGTACATCTGAATTGTATTTTATTAACCCTGAACAAATTGAAGGTGACGGTACAAATACATATCGTATCAACTCTTCAAACTTTGTTATTAAAGGTATGCCATTCATTGATGAAAACTTTGATGATGCAAACTAAAAATGAAACTTGCACAACCGTGCAAGTTTTTTTAATGCTTTTTTAGTCCAAAAAAGGTATAATAGTAATGATTTTATAAATGGAGGATGAATCATGAGTAAACACGACATAGGATTGATTGGCTTAGCAGTCATGGGTTCTAACTTAGCACTTAATATGGCTGACAAAGGTTATAAAGTTGCCATCTATAATAGAACTTATAAAGTAGGACAAGCCTTAATGGAAAGCAATCCTCACGAAAACTTATTTTTATACGAACATTTGAAAGACTTTGTTCAAAGTCTAGCAAAACCTAGAAAAATTATTTTAATGGTAAAAGCAGGTTCAGCTGTTGATTATGTAATGAATGACCTTATACCACTTCTTGACAAAGAAGATATTGTTATTGATGGTGGTAATTCAAACTTTAAAGATACCATTTTGCGTACAAAACGATTAGAAGAATTAAATCTTCACTTTTTAGGTGTTGGTATTTCTGGTGGTGAAGAAGGTGCTAGATTTGGTCCAGCAATTATGCCGGGTGGAAACAAAGAAGCTTACAAACATGTTCAACCAATTTTTGAATCAATCGCAGCTGTTGCAGAAAATGAGCCATGCGTGACATATATTGGCACGGATGGTGCAGGTCATTATGTAAAAATGGTTCATAATGGTATTGAATATGCTGACATGCAATTGATTGCTGAAAGTTACGCATTATTAAAACACTTGGGCGGATTTACAAACAGTGAACTTAGTGATATTTTTACAGAATGGAATAAAGGCGAACTCGATTCTTTTTTAATTGAAATTACTGCACAAATTTTTAAAACAAAAGATCCAGAAACAAATAAAGATTTAATTGATGTCATCTTAGACCGTGCAGAACAAAAAGGTACAGGTAAATGGACAACAGAAGAAGCTTTAAATACAGGTACTGATGCTTCATTATTAACTTCTGCAGTTTATGCAAGATTTATGTCAAGCCAAAAAGAAGCACGTATACATGCTTCTGGTGTCTTGAACTATGAAAAACCAGCGTTAAATATTGATAAAAAAATGTTAGTTGAACAAGTCCGTAGAGCCTTATATGCAAGTAAAATAATTGCATATGCACAAGGTTTTGACTTAATGAATCGTGCAGCGAAAATGTATAACTGGGATTTAAACTTTGAAGCTATTTCCAAAATATTTAGAGCGGGATGTATTATTCGTGCGAAATTCTTAAATTTAATTAGTATTGCATATAAAAATGATAAAAATTTATCAAACTTGATGCTTGATGATTACTTCAAAAAAGTATTAGAAAATTATCAAATTTCACTCCGTCAAACGATTGCTACTGCAGTTATGGCAGGCGTAAGTATTCCTGCATTTAGCGCTGCAATAAGCTATTTTGATGCATATAGAACAAAAGATTCAAATGCAAATCTTATTCAAGCTCAAAGAGACTTGTTTGGTGCTCATACATTTGAACGTATCGATAAAGAAGGGTCCTTCCATCATCATTGGTAATAATAAAGCGGTTCAATTAGAACCGCTTTTTTTATGGATTAAATTTAATAAATAGTTTAGTAATATTCCACTAATTGCTGCAAGCGCAAGTGCTGGAAAATAAACAACATTGCCATTTACTTTATATAAAGGAAATCCGCCATTAGGTAAGG
>FZPS01000024.1_pt98 | contig 14355 bp, 11 predicted proteins | sample 1817821 | NCBI WGS metagenome assembly FZPS01 (sample SAMEA104158645, study PRJEB21678) | metagenome | place: Germany | collected 2015-04-21 | reverse complement strand
GTTTGGCTTGGGGACGTGGCCCGACTTCAGTTATACAGGATATGCAAGAGATCAAGCCCACCTTTATGGTAATGGTTCCTCGAATGATGGACAGAATCTTAAAAGGACTTCGTCAAGTTTTCGCAGCCACTCCTGAGGGTGCTGCTACTTGGGACTGGGCTATGGATGTGGCCATGCGCGCCGTTGATGCTCGTATTGGTGAAGACGGCACCTTTGATGCCAGTGTGGATTTTCTCGATGAATTAACGGGAGAAATCCGGGAGGAATATATCAAGGCCAAAGCAGCCGTATTTGACAAAGTTCACGCAGCCATGGGCGGGCGTCTCCGGTGTTTTGCTTCTGGGGGAGCAGCCATCCTGCCCGAACTACATAAACCGTTTTTAGGCATGGGTTTCTTTGTTGCTAATGGATATGGTCTCACCGAAACCCTTTGTGGTGTGGGGGTAGGACGTGCTACCAGTGTTAAAGTGAGTTGGAATGCGCCGATTGCTCCAGGAATTGAATGGCGGCAGGATGAAGACGGAGAGCTTTTATTGAAAGGTGCTGGAATTATTAAGGAATATTATAACGATCCGGAATCTAATCGGGAGTGTTTTACGGAAGATAGTTTCTTTAGAACTGGTGACATAGTGGAATTTGATGAACACGGGATTATGCGTGTTGTTGACCGGAAAAAGGCCCTGATTGTTATGGATACCGGGAAAAATGTGGCACCGGCTAAAATAGAGGCTTTGCTAATGCGTAATGTTCTCATAGATCAAGTACTTATAATCGGTGACGGTAGGAAATATATCACGGCATTGATTTGTCCTAATTGGGATGAAATCCTTAAGCTCTGTGATGCTAACGGTGTACCCTATGACAAAGAAAAACTTCGTTACGAACTGGTTAACGGTATGAATATCTGTGTTGAAGTAGGTCCGGAACTGGCAAACTCTGAATTGGTTAAAAAGATTGTTGGCGATACCGTTGATGCAGCCAACCAGGAACTGGCGGATTTTGAGCAGATTAAGAAGTTCAAGATACCCCAGAGAAAGTTTTTACAGAGATTTGATGAACTCACCCCAACCTCCAAACCCAAGCAGCGAATGATTATGAATAACTTTACAGCAGACATCGATTCCCTGTATCAATAAGAATAGTTTTTTGACAATAAAATACTTAAAGGTTTGCCATGATAAACAATCAACCCACCGGATTTCCGGTGGGTTGATTGTTACTACAGGACATCACTTTTCAAAGCATAAATTATACAGAGAATCGGCCCCCTTGCCACTGTTAAAGCAGAATTTCCACATTACTAATAGGATAGGCAGCGCAGCTGTGGATATAGCCGGCTTGACGGTCGGATTGGCGTATCTTGGCGCTGCTGGTTTGAAATACTTTCCCGTTCAGCAACTTTACCCGGCACATACTGCATTCACCGGAGCGGCAGCTGTTTTCTACTGCTATGCCGGCTTTTTCCAATGCTATCAGCAGTGGTTCATCGGCTTGGGCCATAATTTCGCGGTTATTATTGAGTTTTACGGTAAAAACTGCTTCCGGAGCAATTTCTTTAGGCCAAGCCGGATCAAGATGAATTTGGCTGGGAGAGCCAAATACCTCCCGGCGAATACGCCTTTCCGGCACCCCCAGTTTTATTAATTCAGGAATGCAAAAAGAGTACATTTCCTGGGGACCGCATAAATAAAAAGTCTTTCCGGATACATCGCCGATTTGGTTGCGGATTAAATTAGCATCCAACAGCCCGGTTAGTGTGCCATCATCAACATTTTCATCTGATATCACCAAATCATAAGTAAAGTTTGTATAATTGGCAGCCCGTTCCCGCAATTCTTCATGGAAAACGGCTTCCTGCTTAGAACGGCAGCCATACAAGAGATGGATTTTTCTATCTAAAAGCCGGTCAGTAACCTCGCGAATCATACTCATAAAGGGAGTGATGCCACTGCCTCCCGCTAGAAACACCAAATCTTTGCCATGATTGAGAGGGTTATAAAAGAAATTCCCGGCGGGTCCGGTGGATTCCAATGTATCTCCTACCTTAACCCGATCAAGCAAATAGCTGGATACGAATCCGTCAGGAACACGCCGTATAGTAATATCGTAATAAGCTATTTGATTAGGCGGTGATGAGATACTGTATGGCCGGGCTGTACGCACCCCATCTATCTCTACGAAAACATTGATGTACTGGCCAGCTTGGAAGGGCGGCAGGTAACCGGAGTCGGCTACCAGGCGCAGAGTACTGGTAGAATCAGTCTCTTTTATTATTCTAGCTACTCTTAACTGGAGTCTTTTGGGGTGCAGCCTTTCTACCGCAGTTTTCCACTTGCCTTTTTGGGCGGTATAATCGATACCGTATTTACGGCATATTTCTAATTCGCGGGAGATTTCGTTGTAACCGGCAATTGATTCTTTTACCTCAGCCTTCATTCTCTCACCTCCGCTTTCTTTTTCCTATCCCTTAGCACAGCCCGTGCTGCGGCAACTCCCGAAGATAAAGTGGGCTGAAAACCTCCCATTCCCGCCCATGCTCCGGCAAAAAACAGTCCCTTGATGGGAGAGCGTGGCGAAACGAACATATTGGAATCTTTAGCATACTGATCAAATCCATAGATGGCACCTCCCGGAGTACCCAAAAAGCGCATATGGGTTATGGGAGTAGCTACCTCTATCTCTTCAATGTGTTCACGGAAACCGGGGAAAAGCTTTTCTATCCTGTCCAGCAGTTTATTGGCCAATTCATATTTCTTGTCATAATACTGATGAGGGGGGATTTCCAGCCAGGGTTCCCCATATTTGAGATCTACGATAACCACTTGAGAAGTGCCGGGCGGAGAACTATCCGGATCTGATATGTTATAGCAGGTTAGCAGAACATATTCGTCTTCAATATCCACTTTCTTAGTGGAGGAGAATACTTTATTGGTATCTGTGGTGGTGCCTAAAAAGTTGGTGGTTTCGTCAATACCTACCTGTGCAGGTTCGCAGTCTAAGCCTATGAAAAGAGTAAGAGCGGATGGACCTATGGTACTGCCGCCCAATATTTTTAACTGGCTATCGGGAACGTGCTCGGGATCTATTAATTCTGTGTAAACTGAAAGGGTGGAGGCATTGGACACCACATAATCTGTTTTAATAGTATCACCGGCTTCAGTAACCACGCCGGTTACTCTACCGTCTTCCACCAGTATTTTGCTTACGCCACAGTTGAAGCGAGCTTCGCCATCGGCTTCATAATACTTTTCCAGAATAGCGTTGGACAAAGCCTGAGAGCCTCCCTTTATATGGAAGGGCTTAAGTTCAATATAGGCAAATAAAAGTATAGCTATATCTGAAAAAGAAAGCTGGGCGGGGGGAACCCCTACATATCCCCAGTAAACGCTAACTGCCATCTTTAATAGCGGATTAACAAAGAACTGATCTAGTATCTCCTGGGTGGTTTTCAAGGCATACTGAAAGTAGGTGGGATAGGTTTCCGGATTAGCATTGGGATCTCGGGACATGCTAAAAAATTCTAAGCAGAATTTGTAAACCAGATCAAAGAAATCCTTTATCCTATCGCTTTCATCAGGGAATTTTTCCTGCAGGGTGGTGATAACAGCTTCACGGTCTGCCTTCAGGGTTATATCCAATTGGCCTGGTATCAAAACCCGGTATAGATTTTCCATGACTACCCATTCCACACGGTCTAAAACCCCAAGGTTATCCAACACAAAGCGTAGTGGGCCGGGTTTATCTGCTGTACCCAAACCGCTCAATTGATGTAGAGCAACCTCAAATTCAAAGCGGCCCCTACAAAAACTGGTGGCACACCCACCGGGAATATTGTGCCTTTCCAACAACAGTGTTTTCATACCTCTCTGAGCCAGGCTACAGGCAGCAGTTAGACCGCCATTGCCTGCTCCGATGACTACTACATCATATTCTGACAAATCTCATCACCCCTTTAATTTACTGGATTATTGACCTGGGACTTGGTTTAATCACCATCCTTTCAGCTAACCTTATTAAGGTCCATACTCATGTATTAATTACTGGCATAAGTATCCGTAAAACTGCAAGAGGTTCTCTGCTAAATACTAGCTATGCCCCGAAGCTGATGGCAAACAAGGCGGATTTTATTTGGCATATAATGCTTTTCATATACTTAGTCAGTGATTTGAGAACAATCTGTTCTTTGTAAGAGCATGAGCAAAAATGATGATAAAGCATTTCGTAGCTGAGTATGTTCAGATGATTTACACAGTACTGCCGGGTAGTTTAAGAGGCTATAGGCACTTATGTTGAAAAAATGAGGACCGCTTTATGAATAGTTGTAAACCAGAAGTTAATTAAGCGTAACCCACAATACCTCATTTCGATATATGCTGGTATGATTTATTATGTATTGCTGGCTTAATAGATGTCAAGTTAAGGAAAGGAACAATTATTTAATTATGGGAACACATTTGCCCATTAAATAATGATATTATACTGACTAAAGTGCCTGGGACAGGTTACTATATAAACAATTAGCTAATATTAAGAATTTTTGGTACAATTTTTTTCAGGCGAAGAGGCATATGGAAAGAATACAAAAAACACTTTGCATAAATCCCGGGAAATGTACATGCTTCAGGAGGTAAAAGTTTGACAGTATCGTGGCAGGCTGTGCTATTCGCATTCTTAGGTGGTTTAGGGATCTTTCTCTTTGGTCTGCGTACTATGTCTGATGGTTTACAGTCCGTGGCGGGAGACCGCATGCGCAGCATATTGGAAAAAGGCACTCGCAGTCCGGTTAGAGGAGTATTTACCGGTATAATAGTGACCGGTCTGATTCAAAGCAGTAGTGCTACCACCGTACTGACGGTAGGACTGGTTAATGCTGAATTGCTGACTTTAAGACAAGCTATTGGTGTAATTATGGGAGCCAATATCGGGACTACCGTTACTGCTTATTTAATTGGTTTTAACCTAAAAGACTATGCTTTGCCGATCCTCGGAGTAGGAGCTCTAATATTTCTCTTTGCCCGAAAAAAGAAGCTAAAAAGTATTGGCCAAGCTATTTTTGGCTTTGGACTCCTATTCTTTGGTTTAACCATTATGGGTGACGGCATGAAACCGTTAAAAGACCTCAGTTTTTTTGCAGATCTAATGAGCAGTATAGATAATAATGCTTTAATCGGAGTAATCATAGGTGTTGTTTTTACGGCGATAGTACAGAGCAGCAGTGCCACTATTGGGGTACTGCAAGAACTTGCTAATCAGGGGGCCGTTACTTATTTGCAGGCAGTGCCCATTTTATTTGGAGACAATATCGGCACTACCATCACCGCGTTACTGGCCGGTCTAGGAGCCAGTGTAGCTGCCCGGCGAGCCGCTTTAACCCACTTTTTGTTTAATGTCTTCGGTACTCTGATTTTTCTGCCATTGTTTATTATTGGCTTTTTCCCCAAAATGGTGGTTTTTGTCACCAATACCCTATTCGCAATTGTGCCCGGTTATACGGGCAGCTGGGAGACACTGGGTATAAAGCTGCAGATCGCCCAGACCCATGCGATCTTCAATATTTCCAATACCTTAATACATCTGCCGTTGGTTGCTATTTTAGCCGCTATCGTTACATTTTTAATTGCTGATCGTGAAGAGGAAGGTACAGAGGAATTTAGAGTTCGCTTTATAGACCAACGCTTCCTCAGTAACCCTTCGGTGGCATTGGCTCAGGCTACTCGGGAAACCTTGCGCATGGGTGAATTAGCCCGACAAGCTTTTGAAAACGCTATAGAATATTTTTATACTCGTGAGGAGAGCTTGGCTAAACGGGGAGTAAAGCTGGAAGAGATAGTAAACCATTTGGAAAGACAGATTACCGATTATGTGGTTACGGCTTCAGAAAAGCAACTGTCCCCTGAAGACTCCAGTCAATCCCATCTTATTCTGCAATCGTTAAATGATATAGAGAGAATTGCTGATTTAAGTGAAAATATTATTCAAGGAGCTGATTACGCTACCGAACATCAGGTAGTATTCTCTGGAGAAGCTGAACAAGAGTTATCGCGAATGATCGATTTAACCCGGCAAACGTTGGAATCGACTCTGTTAGCTTTAGAACGCAAGGATAAAATATTGGCACAAAAGGTTATGGCTTATGAAGAACGCCTTGATGAAATGCAAGAACAGTACCGCAAAGCTCATATACGCAGACTGAATGAAAGGATATGCAACGGTAATAACGGTGCGGTTTTTCTAGACTTGGTCGGACATTTAGAGCGTATCGGCGACCATTGCCGCAATATAGCCGAGTATGTTTTCCCTAAAGAGGAACAAGAAAATGTGGTGGTTCCATCCGGCAAGTTCCTTTAATACAAATCAGAGCCGTCTATTAAGTAGGCGGCTTTTTTTATTTCTCTAGCCAACCCTCTAAAAGTCAAAGGTTATCCACTCTGCAAAATCAATTCCTATTTTTAAGATTGTCTCTTATGGGGTGATTTCACCAACAACTGTGGCCTGTCTAACCAAGGCAGGCATTCTTTTATTCGCATATCTGCCATAGAGTATACAAAATCCTATAACCCATATCCCTGTCTTACCGGGATTTAGTCCCTCTTTTAAGGCTGGCATAATGTTTGCGTTATAAGTAGCCAGCGAAAGTAGTGCCAGTATTCTATGCCATCGGTCCATCAGCTGGTTAGTTCGCTGAGCGCAAAGATTGCCTGGAGAGGAGGAGTGAAATGGAACGTCTTTTGACCTTTAGCCCTGAACATGAAATGTTCCGCAGAAGCCTGCGCAGCTTTTTGGAAAAAGAAATAGTGCCTTATTATGAACAGTGGGAAAAAAACGGTATTGTTGACCGGGATGCCTATCGCAAGATGGGAGCTCAGGGTTTTCTGTGTCCCTGGGTGGAAGAAAAATACGGAGGATCTGGAGCTGACTTTCTATACTCTCTGATAATTGGTGAGGAAATGGCTCGCTTTAGTCTGACCGGGTTTTTCGCATTTCTCCACAGCGATATTGTAGCACCCTACATTGCTTCCTTCGGGAATGAAGAACAAAAAGCGCGCTGGCTACCCGGTTGTGTCAGTGGGGAAAAGATACTGGCCATTGCCATGACTGAGCCAGGAGCAGGGTCAGATTTGGCAGCTATGCGTACTCGGGCCGTGCGCGATGGAGACAGCTATATATTAAATGGCTCCAAAACCTTTATTTCCAATGGCATCCTGGCAGATTTAGTAATTGTCGCAGCTAAAACGGATCCTCAGGCAGGAGCCCGGGGGGTCAGCCTGTTTGTAGTGGAAAGGGGAACCGAAGGTTTCGAACGCAGTAAACCTATAGCCAAAATAGGTATGCATGCCCAGGATACTGCGGAATTGTTTTTTGATGACTGCCGTATACCGGCTGCTAACTTACTGGGGCAGGAAGGATATGGCTTTTACTATCTGATGCAAAAGCTGCAACAGGAGAGATTGGTAGCTGCCATGATCAATCAAGCGGTAGCTGAGCACTGTCTGGAGATTACACTAAATTACGTAAAGGAACGCCAGGTATTTGGCAAACCCTTGAGCAGTTTTCAAAACACTCAGTTTTGCCTGGCTGAGTTAGCTACTGAAATTCAAATTGGCCGCACTTTCGTAGATGCTTTAGTAATGCAGCATATGGCCCAGCATAACATTGTTCAGGAAGTCAGTATGGCTAAATATTGGATATGTGAAATGGTTAATCGGGTGGCTTCCCGTTGCCTGCAGCTTTTTGGCGGCTATGGATACTGTTCAGAGTATGAAATTTCCCGGTTATTTGTAGATGCACGGGTTCAGACCATTTATGCAGGTACATCGGAAATTATGAAGTTAATCATCAGCCGAGGTTTAGGTCTTAAATAAACACCAGGCCTGACAGTAAGTCGGCCTCAAAATGGAAAGGAGGATATGGTTAATGAGAAAAGTGGCAGTATTAGGTATGGGCCACAGCCAATTCTGCTTTAACTCACCGCGGACTCAAGTAGAACTCCTCTCTGAGGTTTGCCTTGATGCGATCACTAGTTCTAATTTGACTACTAAAGATATCGAGGCCGCTTTTATCGGCAATGCTTTGGGTACTATAGCGGAAGGGCAGGCTACCATTCAACAATTTGCCGTTAATGATATGGGATGTCTGAATATCCCGGCCTTGCGTTATGAAGGAGCTTGTGCTTCGGGCACCGTTGCTGTCCGAGAAGCTTTCATGCATGTAGCAGCCGGCTATTATGATGCTGTCTTGGTAGCCGGGGTAGACAAAACTACGGCTATAGGTACACCCTTAGCTACCAGGTGTTTTTCCATGGCCGGTGATTCCCGTTATGAGTTTCCTTCAGGCTATACCTTCCCAGCAGCCTTTGCACTATTAGCTCATCTCTATGCCAGTCATTACAATATACCTCTTCCTAAATTAAAGGAGCAAATGGCTGCGGTATCAGTACAGTCTCACTTTTATGGTAATAAGAATCCTTTAGCTCAGCTGCGTTTTGAAATAACTGTGGAAGATGTGCTTAATAGTTTTATGGTCTCCACACCTATCCAGTTGCATGATTGCTGTCCCTTTACCGATGGTGCGGCGGCAGTAGTTTTGGCTTGTGAAGAGGTAGCGAAAAAGGTTCACGACAAACCCTGCTATATAACGGGAGTAGGTATGGCCACTTCTGGAAAGCTGAGTAGTCAGTACCGCTACCTGCCCCGCTTAAGAGCCAGAGAAATTTCCGTAGAAAAAGCCTATAAAATGGCTGGTATTGGACCTGAGGACGTAGATGTGTGCGAATTACATGACTGCTTCAGCATAGCCTCGTTAATCGCTGCTGAGGGATTAGGATTTTTCGAATTCGGTACAGCTGGGGAAGCTTGGCAAAGAGGGGAGACTAAAATTGAGGGCAAAATACCCATCAACATTTCTGGAGGCTTAAAAGCTAAAGGACACCCTATTGGGGCCACTGGTTTATCGCAACTCTATTATATCTGCAAACAGCTTCGCAATGAAATGGTTGACCTTGGACTCCAGGTAGAAGGAGCCAAAACTGGGCTGGTAGACACTTTGGGTGGAGATGGATGTCTGTGTCACTTGGTAGTTCAGAGGTAGAAGGGAGGATGTCAAATGGAATATAAGCTTCCATTTAAGGAATATAATAGGGCCTTACGTAAGTCAAAGCTGCTGGGATTGAGATGCAACTCATGTGGGGCAATTACCTGTCCGCCCAAAATGAGTTGTCAGGAGTGTACCGGATTGGATCTGGAGGTTACTGAATTAAGCGGCAAAGGATTTATAGTAACTTACACCACCAGCTTTAATGCTCCCCAGGGCCGGGAAAATGAGCTACCTTATACCATAGTCATGGTGCAGTTGGATGAAGGTCCTTGGATTATGGGGAACCTGATTGACATGGAAACCGATAAAATCACTTTTGATATAATCGGCCGGCGAGTCAAAATGAGCAGCCGTGTATACCCAGGAGATATTTATTCTGCTGGTAGTTCGGCTCGTCCGGTTTTCAGTTTCGATGATTAATACCCTTAACAAAAGTTGTGGGAAGGGGGAAGCAATATGTCCCAGCCCCTGGAAGGAGTCAGGGTATTAGATTTATCCATGTATTTACCTGGTCCTTTTTGTACCCAGATACTGGCAGACTTTGGCGCTGAAGTAATCAAGGTAGAGCCAATGGGCGGAGAATGGGGACGTCAGATTTATCCAGCGTTCTTTTATGCGGTGAATCGCGGGAAAAAAAGTATAGTTATTAATCTAAAAACTGGCCAAGGCAAAGACATATTTGTAGATCTTGCCAAGCATGCTGATGTCATAGTTGAACAGTTTAGACCTGGTGTTATGGAAAGATTAGGATTGGATTATGGGTCTTTATACCCAATAAACCCTCGCCTGATTTATTGTTCTATCAGCGGTTATGGACAAAGTGGCCCTCTTAAATATACAGCTGGACATGATATTAATTATTTAAGCCTGGCTGGAGTCACAAGCCTGACCGGGAGCAGAAATCAACCGGGGATGTCCGGAGTACAAATAGCTGATGTGGCGGGAGGTTCTCTGCAAGCGGTAAATGCCATTTTGTTGGCTTTAATAGCCCGGGAAAAAACTGGACGAGGGCAGTACTGTGATGTGGCCATGCTGGATGGTGCTATAAGTCTTGTAGCCTACAGTCTGGCAGAATGGTCAGGTCAAGGTAAGCTGCCGGAGTGTAATGGGGGACTGCTCACTGGGGGCTATGCCTGTTATCAGATTTATGCTACGGCCGATAATAAATTTGTCAGCTTGGGAGCAGTAGAAGCTAAGTTTTGGCAACAGTTTTGCGAAAGAATCGGCCGGCCGGAATATATACCTTATCAATGGGATAATAGCCGCCAGGATGAAATACTGGCTGATATTCAAAGTATTATGGCGGGAAAAACCCGCCAAGAGTGGGTGGATTACTTTGCCAATGATGATATTTGCTTTACACCCGTGCTTGATTTACAGGAAATGACCCAACATCCTCAGGTTAAGGAACGCAACATGGTCATGGTGGTGGAAAATATTCCGGGAAGTGGTAAAGACATGGTCTTGACCGGCTGCCCAGTTAAGCTTTCCAATACACCAGCGATCGCAAAGCCGGTTTTCCCCAAATTGGGAGAACACACCGATGCTATTTTGCAGGAAATCGGTTACTCTCCCCAGGAAATTGCTGACTTAAAAAAACAAGGGATATTAGCATAATAGAAATGAAACCAGGCGATTTTCCCCCCTGAATATTGGAGCTATAGCTGTGTTGGCTATAGCTCCCTTTTCTTTATAGGTCAATTTCGTATTTTTTAGCTTTGCGATATAGCGAAGACAAATTAATATTCAGATACTTAGCTGCCAGTACCTTATCACCTTGGGTATCTCTTAGTACTTGCTGGAGTACCTTCTTCTCAAACTCATTGACCATGGTTTTAAGATCCCTTATTTCGCCGGGTTCTTCTTCCAAATCCTCATCGGATAGCAGTTGGGGATGAGGGGGAAGAAAAGAAAGATGACGGGGCATCAATACTGATATACCTTCCACATCAGCAAGTATCATGCCCCTTTCAATAACATTTTCCAATTCTCTAACATTTCCCGGCCAAGTATGTTTTATTAGCATCTCCATGGCCTGATCAGATATGTTCTCTATAGCTAAGCCTAGTTTTTGATTGGTCTTATTTATGAAGTGCTGGGCCAAAAGGGCAACATCACCTTTACGCAGCCGTAAAGGGGGTACTTCAATACGGATAACGTTGAGGCGGTAGTAAAGGTCTTCGCGAAATTTGTCTTCATGCATCATTTTTTCGAGATTGCGATTGGTAGCAGCAATAATACGCACATTTATGCGTAGGGGCCGGTTAGAACCGAGTCTTTCTACCTCGCGTTCTTGTATAAATGTAAGAAGCTTGCTCTGCATGGACAGCGGCAGTTCCCCGATTTCATCAAAAAAAACAGTACCATTGTGGGCCAACTCCAGCTTGCCAGCCTTACCGCCCCGGCGAGCCCCGGTATACGCTCCTTCCTCATAACCAAATAGTTCAGATTCCATTAGATTGTGGGGAATACCGGCACAGTTTATGCGAACAAAAGGGAAGGCACGGCGATTACTGCTTTGATGGATTGCCTGGGCAAATAGATCCTTGCCGGTACCGCTTTCTCCGGTGATAAGAACAGTAACATTATCGTGATAAGCAATATTTTGGGCAACACATTTAAGGTTAACAAAACCAGGGTCTTTGCCGATGATAGAATCAAAACTGTACCGGGTGTAAAATCCTTCCTCAGGGAAATCCTTATTGCCGATAATGTCCATTAATACCTGCTCCCGAAGCTTCTTATCCCAGATATCCAAAAATATGCTGTAGGCAAAAGCGCCGATTACCTTATCATTTTCGAATAAAGGAACTGAACAGGCAACACCTTGACGACCGTGTACACTCCAATTGTAAGCTAATTGAGGTTGTCCGGTTTCAATGGCTTTGGTGGTGCGCGAGTAGGGAGTAATTTTTCTTATATCCTGACCTATTACTTGGTCAGAGGACATTTTTAGTGCTTTGAGGTAGGTGTCATTAATGAAACGAACAATACCGTCCTGATCAACTATGATAGCAGCGATATGAGGATTCTTCTCTATAACCTCGGCTATCAACCGTTTGATGTTCACATTGATCACCTCTCCCCTTTCCAGTGGTTTTTCCATGGCATTATTAACCCTTGTACTTAATATACTCTAAAAAACGAAAAGAAAGAATTGCCAAATAAGAGAAAATATGTACATACTTTGAAATTTCGCATTTCTTGCAATTCGCTTGGCAACTGTGCAAAAGGCTTTAAACCGCGAGTTTATCTCCATATTCAAGTAAGATATTAATCATTTACTTTTAAGCATTGTCTATTTTGCGATTACCAGCAGGTAATAATACGCCCGTAAGGCCGATAAACAAGGATTGGACTTCTGGCATGAGACTTGCACTTTGTACAAGGTATAGCTTTTCCCGCTGCTGCCGGGAGATGAATATCTGTGAAAGGAGGTCAGAGATGAATCTGGAGGATTTGTATAAGAGTAAACTCATGTCTGCTGATGATGCGGTAAAACTCATTAAAGATGGATGGTCAGTAGCAGTTCCAGTGGCAGTAGGGCAGCCAATGGTGCTCATCAATGCTCTCGCCCGCCGCAAAGAGGAGTTAACCCGCGTAGAACTCTTTACCGTTGTAGATGTGTATCCCACTGAGATGATGAATATGAGCCGAGAGGATCCCTTCCTATTGGATTACAGCTATTGCGTGGTACAGCGGGCTGGTGTTCAGGAGGGAAGATTTGTCTATACCCCAGGAAGGTTGAGCGAAGTTCCCCGTTTTCCCGAATATAACCGTCATTACCAGGTTGTCATGCTACAGGTAGCACCCATGGATAAAAATGGTCATTTCAGCATGGGATTATCCTGTGATTATATAATGCCCCTTTCGCGGCACGCGCAGAAGATAATTGTCCAGGTCAATGAAAATATGCCACGCACCTTCGGACGAAACTTTTTGCATATTAATGAAATCGATGCTATTGTGGAAGCCACCCATCCTCTCACCGCTTTGCCTGATATACCACCCAATGAAAATCAAACCATCATCGGTCAATATATAGCCGATTTAATCGAAGATGGCTCCTGTATCCAACTAGGTATAGGGGGTATTCCCAACGCAGTCGCCTATGCCCTGGGAGACAAAAAAGATTTGGGCATCCATACGGAAATGTTTGGAGATGGCTCCATGTGGCTGCATGAGCAAGGTGTAGTTACGAACAGGAAAAAAACTTTTATGCCTGATGTATCAGTGGCTACTTTTGCACTGGGCAGCGAAAAGCTCTACAAATGGCTGGACAATAATGTTTCCGTACATTTTTACCCCTGCGATCTGGTGAACGATCCTTTCATTATAGCTCAGCATGACAATCTCATTTCCGTCAACAGTGCCATTGAAACAGATTTATCCGGCCAAATCTGCTCCGAATCCATCGGCCCCAAGCAATACACCCATACAGGCGGCCAGGCTGATTTCGTGTTAGGAGCACACCGTTCCCGGGGGGGCAAGACCATAATCGCCTTTGAGTCAGTAACTGAGACCAAAGATGGGCTTGTTTCTAAAATCGTTCCTCATCTAAAGTATGGCTCCTTTGTGACAGTGGGTCGTTATGATACCAACTATGTTGTGACTGAATACGGGGTAGCTGGGTTAAAAGGGAAAAATCTCTGGGATAGAGCCAAAAGCTTGATTGCGATAGCTCATCCTGATTTTAGGGATCAGCTCACTTTTGAAGCCAAAAAGGCCCATTTCATTTAAGGGAGGAGATGACATGAGCGATCAAGTGCTGATAGTCAGTGCGGTTCGCACGGCTGTGGGAACCTTTGGCGGCAGCCTGAACGGATTTCCTATTCACCGGCTGGGAGCAACAGTCATTGACGAAGCCGTTAAAAGGGCTGGTATCAAAGCTGAACAAGTGGAGGAGGTGATTTTCGGTAATGTAAACTCCCCTGCCATCTGTTTGAATGTAAGCCGGGAAGCCAGCTTGCGAGCCGGTATTCCTGTAGAAGTTCCAGCATTTACAGTGAATAGACAGTGTGGTTCAAGTTTGCAGGCTATAAATCTGGGAGCAATGATGATTATGGCTGGAGAAGCCAGCATCGTCGTGGCTGGTGGTGTGGAAAACATGAGCAATTACCCCTATTCACTCTACAACGCTCGCTGGGGGTTGCGCTTTGGAGACGCTCAGTTGATAGATGATGCAGCTGCTACCCTGCGTGATCATGAAACCGGTATGACTTCTGGTGGTGCCGCCGAACTGCTGGCTGAAAAATATAGTGT
>FZPS01000027.1_pt593 | contig 14378 bp, 12 predicted proteins | sample 1817821 | NCBI WGS metagenome assembly FZPS01 (sample SAMEA104158645, study PRJEB21678) | metagenome | place: Germany | collected 2015-04-21 | reverse complement strand
ATAATGGGGGGGTATATCATCAAAAGAGTAGCATCTGCAATTATCACAATCTTTGCCGTTGCGACCATTACTTTTTTTCTGATGTTTCTTGTTCCAGGAGGTCCTTTTCTGGCCGAAAAGGCACCGACTCCTCAGACTATTGAAGCCCTTGAGAAGAAATACGGCTTGGATCAGCCTGTTGTAGTTCAATATGCTAATTATATGAAACGCTTAATATTTAAGCTTGATTTGGGTACTTCACTTAAGAAGCGCGGACAGGAAATAAATGATATTATCCGGGTAAGGTTTCCTGTATCCGCAAGGCTGGGCGCAATATCAGTTTGCACAGCAATTTGCCTTGGCATCCCCTTAGGTTCGATAGCCGCGCTAAATCGTGAAAAATGGCTGGATAGAACTATTATGGCTATATCTACGGTTGGCAACGCGATACCATCTTTTGTCGTAGCTACCGTACTGATGTATGTCTGCGGCGTTGTATTACGCATACTGCCTACTTTTGGCCTTACTTCCCCGGCACATTATATTTTACCGGTTATTTCGCTGTCATTTTATCCAACAGCGTATATTTCCCGGCTCACACGAACCAGTATGCTGGATGTGCTTGGACAGGATTATATGCGCACCGCGAAAGCAAAAGGGCTTTCCCAGTTTAAATCTTTGTTCAAGCATGCTTTAAGAAATGCGGTTTTGCCTGTTGTTACCTACCTGGGTCCGCTTCTTGCTTTTATTATGACAGGTAATTTTGTTGTGGAAAGAATATTTACAATACCGGGTCTTGGCAGTGAATTTATCAGTTCAATAACCGATCGCGATTATCCGTTGATTATGGGCACAACAATATTCTTAGCGACTTTATTGATTATTCTTAATGTTTTCGTGGATATTGCCTATAAAATCATTGATCCGCGTATCAAGTTGAAGTAGGGGGTGGCAGAATTATGGACGATAAAAGAAATCCTCTCAGTTTTCAATTGGATGTGTCGGATTTTTTACCGGCGGAAGAAAGCGAAAAGCAGAGCCTTGTTGTTATGCGGGAAAGTGTTAACTTTTGGAAGGATGGATTCCGCAGATTAAAAAAGAACAAGGTTGCCATGATATCATTAGTAGTGATTATCCTTATAATGATATTTGCGTTTGTTTTGCCGTCGTTTTATCCTTATTCGTATGAACAGCAAATTCGAGGCAGTGAAAACCTGGGGCTTTTGCAATATTCCGAAGATGAACTTGCCAGAAGAGCGGCGGGCGAAAAAGTTTTTCCGCATTTTCTCGGAACCGACAGTTTAGGCCGGGATACTACAATAAGAATTATGATGGGAAGTAGGATATCCCTTCTTGTCGGCCTTATAGCAAGTGCGATTATACTAATTATTGGTTCGACTTATGGAGCTATCTCCGGTTATTTCGGCGGAAAAATAGATATGATAATGATGCGTATTGTTGATATCATATATACAATTCCGGACATCCTTATTATTATTCTGCTTTCGGTTACGCTTAAATACCCGCTCAAAGATTTGGCGGCCAATGTAAAGGGATTTGCATGGATTGATATAGTAGGAGTAGGATTAATAAGTATATTTATTGTATTTTCATTGTTATATTGGGTTGGCATGTCGAGGATTGTCCGCGGCCAGATCCTGTCTTTGAAGGAACAGGATTATGTAATCGCTGCAAAAGCATTAGGCGCTTCAAGCGGAAGGATTATTAGAAAACATCTTCTGACAAACACAATCGGAACACTGATAGTAACTACTACACTGCAAATACCATCGGCAATATTTACCGAAAGCTTTCTAAGTTTTATCGGGCTTGGGGTATCGGCGCCGATGCCAAGTCTTGGGTCGATGGCATCACAGGCGCTAAACGGGATTAGATCATATCCCCACCGTTTAATGGCTCCCGCAATAATGATAAGTATCATTATTTTGTCATTTAATCTTCTCGGTGACGGATTACGGGACGCTTTTGATCCTAAACTTAAAGATTAGGCGGTATAAACTATGAGTAAAGCATTATTGAATATAAACAATTTAAAAGTTTCATTTTTTACACCCGCCGGCGAAGTAAAAGCGATTAACGACATATCTATCCGTATGGAAGAAGGAGATGTTTTAGGTATCGTCGGCGAAAGCGGCAGCGGAAAATCCGTTACGGCTTATTCTATTATGGGTTTGATTCCGTACCCGGGAAAAATTGTAAACGGCACTATTGAATTTAACGGGCATAATATCCATGAAATGGCTGAAAAAGAGCTGCAGAATATCCGCGGCAATGAAGTCAGCATTATTTTCCAGGATCCGATGACATCGTTAAACCCTGTATACACTGTAGGAAATCAGATACAGGAGGCTCTTTTCCTGCATACAAATATGGATAAGCAAAGGGCATATCAAAGATCACTTGAACTGTTGAATCTCGTAGGGATTAACGAACCTGAAAAGCGACTTAAACAATACCCCCATGAGCTTTCGGGCGGTATGCGGCAAAGGGTAATGATTGCTATTGCGCTGGCATGTGAGCCGAAACTGCTGATTGCGGACGAACCCACTACGGCGCTTGATGTTACGATTCAGGCTCAAATAATTGAATTAATGATGGAATTGAAGAAGAAAATAAATATGTCGATTATTGTCATAACCCACGATCTTGGTATTGTAGCAAGCATGTGCGATAAGATAGCTGTTATGTACGCGGGTAAAATTGTAGAATCGGGAACAATAGATGATATATTCTATAGTCCGCAGCATGAATATACAAAAGGGCTTTTAAAAAGTATTCCTAAGCTGAATAAAAAAGAGCATGAAAAACTGGTTCCTATTAAAGGAGTTCCGGTGGATATGCTGAATCCGCCGGCAGGCTGCCCATTCGCCCCGCGCTGTGACAGCTGCATGAAAATCTGTTTAAAGAGGATGCCGGAATACACGAATATTTCCGACGATCATAAATGCGCCTGCTGGCTGCTGCAGAAGAAAGAATACGAAGCTGCAACGGGAGGTGAGCGTTAATGGATGCAAAGAATAATAAAACACTTGTTGAAGTTCAGAATTTAAAACAATATTTTCCTGTTGGAAGCGGTCTTATTACAAATAAATATATAAAAGCGGTGGATGATATCTCTTTTCATATCGAAAAAGGAGAGACCCTTGGCCTTGTAGGAGAATCGGGATGCGGTAAAACTACGGCGGGCCGAACGATTCTTCGCCTTTATGAACCTACCGCGGGCAAAATTATATATGACGGCACAGATATTACCCATGCCGATATGATGCCGTACCGAAGGAGAATGCAAATTGTTTTTCAGGATCCTTATTCTTCGCTTAATCCAAGAATGACGGTCGGAGATATAGTAGGTGAGCCGATTGATATCCATAAGCTTGCTGATTCAAGGAAAGAAAGGAAAGATAAAATAATTCAAATACTGGAGTGCGTGGGTCTTAACAGCGAACATGCAAACCGCTTCCCTCATGAATTTTCAGGCGGACAACGCCAGAGGATAGGTATTGCCCGTGCACTTGCCGTTGATCCCGAGTTTATTGTATGCGACGAGCCAGTATCAGCGCTCGATGTTTCAATACAGGCACAAATTGTAAATATGTTTGAAGAGCTACAGGAAAAAATGGGGCTGACATATCTGTTTATTGCCCATGATTTATCTGTGGTAAAGCATATAAGCAGGCGTATCGGTGTAATGTACCTTGGAAAGCTGGTAGAACTTGCCGAAAGCTATGAGCTTACTTTCAATAATGTACATCCGTATACGCGTTCATTGATTTCCGCCATTCCGATACCAGATCCGGCTGAAAGCCGTGAAAAGAACCGTATTGTACTTGAAGGTGATGTTCCAAGCCCTTTGAACCCGCCAAGCGGCTGCCGCTTCCGTACAAGATGTCCATATGCGGATAAGCTATGCGCAGAGCAAGAACCGGAATTTGTTGAAATATCAAAAGGACATTTTGCAGCCTGCCATCATTTAGACAGAGTAGCGGACTAAATATTTGGCATCATATTGGTATTTCCCACATTCAGTACCAAAATTTTTTAACATATACTATATTGGTTTTATCCTGTTTGTGATAATATGTTATCATACCAGGTGTTGCTTGGTTAATTCTATTGCATTTATGCAAAAATAAATAGTAAAAAGGAGAGGAAAAACATGAAAAAAATCGCTATTCTTTTAGCGGCAGTTATGCTTTTCGGAATTGCAGCCAGCGGCTGCACAACACAACAAACAGCGACATCCGAACTTGCCGTACATGTAGGTTCGGAACCGGACATTATCGACCCGGCGTTGAATTCCGCGGTTGATGGCGCCACACTCCTGGTTCATGCTTTTGAAGGACTGATGACCCTTGACAGGGACGGAACACCTGTAGAAGCACAGGCCGAATCCTATACCATCAGTGATGACGGGTTAACCTACACATTCAAACTCCGCGATGGTTTGAAATGGAGTGACGGTAAGGAAATTACGGCGGAAGATTTCGTATACTCCTGGAACAGGGCAATTGATCCCGAAACAGCGGCTGACTATGCGTATATGTTTGAATCGATTGATGGCTATGAAACAGGGACTCTTAATGTATCTGCTCCTGACAGCAAAACAATTGTCGTAAAACTTAAAGCTGTTACGCCGTATTTCCTTGAATTATGTGCGTTCCCAACATTCTTCCCTGTTCGTAAGGATATCGTTGAAGCAAATCCCGACACATGGACGCTTGATCCGAAGACTTATATAGGCAATGGCCCGTATATGCTGGATGAATGGGTACATGATTCACATATGATTTACAAAAAGAACCCGAATTATTGGAATGCTTCAGCTATAACAGGCCCTGATCGCATTAAATTCCTGCTGATGGATGACGCGAATGCTATTCTTACCGCGTTCGAGACCGGAGAAATCCTGTTTGCCGATGATATGCCTAACGATGATATCAGCGCATGGAAGGATAAGCCTGAGTTTTATATCGAAGGGCAATTGGGAACATATTATGTCAGCTTTAACGTAACAAAACCGCATCTGGACAACCCGAAGGTTCGTCAGGCTCTGACATTGGCGGTAGATCGCGAATATATCTGCGTGAACATCGGCCAGGCAGGACAGCAGCCCGCGGGCGCATATGTTCCGACAGGTTTGTCTGATGCCGATCCGACGAAGGAATTCCGTGACGTTGGCGGCGACTATTATGATCCTTCATCCGCGGCTTACGAAGCAAATCTCGAAAAAGCAAAGCAGCTTCTTGCCGAGGCAGGGTATCCGAACGGCGAAGGCTTGCCAACTTTTGAATACCTGTACAACGAAAATACCGGGCATCAATTGATCGGTGAAGCGCTGCAGGATATGTGGAAAAAGATAGGCGTTAATATTTCTCTGGTTTCACAGGAATGGAATACGTTCCTTAACACCCGTAAGAACGGCGAATACGAAATCGCCCGTAACGGATGGCTCGGAGACTACAACGATCCTATTTCCTTCCTCGATATGTGGATAACCGGCAGCGGAAACAATGACGCGCAGTGGTCGAATTCTGACTACGACGCAATAATTACGAAGGTTAAGAGTTCGTCTGACAGAACTGAGCGTATGTCACTAATGCATCAGGCAGAAGACATAATATTTGACGAATGGATGCTTTGCCCCATTTACTATTATGTAGATATATATCTTAAGAGTGAAAAGCTTGACGGATTCTATTCATCACCACTGGGCTACAAGTATTTCATGTATACAACAATAAAGGACTAAAATCATTTATACTATAAAAAGGCGGGGTTTTTTTCCCCGCCTTTTTATATTTGGCCTTTTGTATAATGGTTCATAGACGAATTTCCAAACATTATTCCCGCGGGTTAACGGAAACTATAGCGAACATTTTCTTCTGAAAACGTATGCAAAATAATGTTATAATTAAGTATATCGAGTATATTATTGACATTACAAAGCTAATATGCTTTATAATGATATTACTCAGTATATTTGAACATGAGGTGACAAATGAAAACAGTATCTAAGCTTTGTCTTACAGTGATTATTATTATACAAGTATTGCTTATGGTTTCATGTGCTTCTCCGGCAGATAAAGAAGACGACAAATTAACGGTCGCCGTATCAATCGTCCCTCAGGAAACCTTCGTTAAGGAAGTTGCCGGTGACACAGTTGATATTATTACGGCAATCCCTCCCGGAAAAAGCCCTGAAAACTATGCTCTGTCGCCTATGGAGCTTGAAAAACTAAGCCGTTCATCAGTTTACTTTACTATAGGGGTTCCTGCTGAAACAGGCATAATTGATAAGCTTAATGATATTAACGGCAGTATAAAAATTGTGGATTTAGCAGATAAGGTAAAAGAACAATATCCTGAAATTGAAGTTGCACCGGGTCATAGAGATCCCCATATATGGCTTTCACCGAAACGAGCTTCGGTAATGGTCGATATCATTTCACAGGAGCTGTCGGATGCGGATAAAGAAAACAGCGGCAGATACCGCGAAAACGCGCAGCTTTATATTGAAAAGCTTATTGAACTTGATAAGGAAATAAGCGGGTTATTCAGTAATCTAAAAAACAGGACATTTATTATTTATCATCCGTCCCTTGGCTACTTTGCCGATGATTATGGGCTTAATATGGTTTCGATTGAAGAAGGAGGCAAGGAAGCTGCTCCTTCAAACCTTCAAAAAGTTATTGACATTGCAAGGGAACAGAATATAAAAACAGTTTTTTACCAGTCTGAAATTGACAGCAAACAGTCAAGTGTACTGGCTGATGAGATAGGAGGAAAACCGGTGCAGGTGGCTCCCCTTGCTCCAAACTATATTGACAATATTAAGAAAATAGCCGCAGAAATAATCAACTCATTTGAATAAGTATGAAATAAGGTGCAAAAAATGAATTACGCGATAGAGATAAAAGACCTTACCGTTTATTATAACAATACATGCGCTTTGTCGGGCATTAATCTCACGGTAGCCAAAAATGATTTTCTTGCAATTATCGGACCAAACGGTGGAGGAAAAAGTACACTTGTTAAGTCAGTTCTCGGAATAGTGAAGCCTCAGAACGGAGAGATTAAAATTTTTGGTCAAAGACCTGAAAAATATACTGTTCCAATTGGTTATGTCCCACAGTTTTCACATTCCATTCACGACTTTCCAATTATGGTTATCGATGTTATATTAACGGGCAGATTGCAGAGAGGAACAGGTTTATTCCACCGCTACTCAAAAAAAGACTATGAAATTGCTGAAAACATGCTTGATAAGCTGAATATCACTCATTTGAAAGATAGACAGATTTCTGAATTATCCGGCGGACAATTTCAAAAAGTAATGATTTTAAGAGCTCTTGCCACAGAACCTGAATTATTACTGTTGGATGAGCCTACCGCTAATATCGACAACGATTCAAAGACACAGATATATGAGTTTTTAAAAGAAATAAACCGCTCGGTGACAATTATTCTTATTACGCATGACACTGCGGCAATATCCTCATATGTTAAAAATGTGGCATGCCTTAATAAAAAACTGTTTTATCATGGTGAAATTGAGCTTGATAATGATATTATACAAAAAACTTTTGGGTGCCCCGTTGATTTGATTGCGCACGGCGTTCCCCACAGAGTTTTAAAAAATCATGGGGAGTGACGGTATGTTAAAAGCACTGTTTGAGTATAATTTTTTACAGAACGCATTTTATTGCTCCATTCTTATAAGCATTGTATGCGGAATTATTGGAACGGTTATAATTCTAAAAAAGCTTGCAATGATGAGCGGAGGAATAGCCCATACCTCTTTCGGAGGTGTTGGTCTGGGTTATTTCCTTGGAATTGAGCCTATTATCGGTGCCTTCATCTTTGCCGTTGCAGCCGCAATAGGGATTGGTTATATCGGAAAAAAATCACATCGCAATTCCGATATAGCAACGGGAATCTTCTGGTCGGCGGGGATGGCTTCAGGTATTCTTTTTATATCGTTCACTCCGGGTTATCCGCCCGATATGTCCTCCTATTTGTTCGGAGATATCTTAACGGTGTCAAAAACCGATTTGCTGCTCACTCTTATTCTTGATGCCATTGTAGTTTTCTTCATAATTGCGTTCTACAACTGTTTCAGGGCATATTTGTTTGATGATGAGTTTGCCGCCGTACTTAAAATAAATGTAAACTTAATAAACAACATTTTGCATGTAATAATAGCATTATCGATAGTTATTCTTATACGTGCGGTCGGGATTGTACTGGTACTTGCACTATTAACCGCTCCCGCGGCTATAGCAAAGCTTTTTAGCGGCAATTTGAAGATAATTATGCTTTTATCGATACTCATCAGCTTATTATTGTGCTTTGCCGGACTATGGATATCATACCAATTCAATATCGCTTCCGGCGCAGCAATTGCACTGCTTTCATCTTTATTGTATTTTGCGGCGCATATATTCAAGAAAATTTTAAAACTAAAAACAGGCAGAGAAATACAAAACCAGGGAAGCCGACTCTAATATACACTGACTAACATGTTTTTAGAGAAAAGCAGTGTATATATGAAATTAACCTTTCACACCGCCCAATGTAATACCCTTGACATAGTATTTCTGAAAAAACGGATAGATGAACAGTATTGGTATAACACCGATTACTGCAATTGCCATTATAACAGAATCCGTTGGCATTGTTGCAAGCAATTCACTGGCCATATCTCCAAAAAAACCGGACTGTAGATAACGAATATCCAACAAAAGACGATTAAGAACATTTTGAATATTGTAATATTTTGTATCCGTCAAATAATACAATCCGTTCAGCCAAGAGTTCCAGTAAGCCAATCCTTGCATTAACCCGACAGTAGCTAAAATAGGTAGAGACAGGGGCAGACAAATCCTGAAAAACACGCATCCTTCACTCGCTCCATCTATACGAGCCGCCTCATAGAGTTCCTGTGGTATGTTAGTTCTAAAATAGGACCGCAGCAACATTACGTAGAATCCGTTTACCAACAATGATGGAAAAATCTGCGCCCAAATCGTATTCTTGATATGAAAAAGCTGTGTATACATCAAATAGGTAGGAACCAGACCGCCATTAAACAAGATTGTAAATAAAACCAAAAAGTTTAGTGTTCTGCTTCCCTTCAAATTGTTGTGCACCAAACCATATGCAAGCATTGCAGAAATAATCAGTCCTAAAAGGGTTCCAAATGCTGTTGTAAAAATAGTCACCAGATAAGCATTTATCATCGTTCCTAAATCTTTCCCCAAATATTCGTAGGCAGCCGCACTCCATTTTGATGGAAAAAAACTGTACCCTTCATTAATAATGACATTGTTATCGGTAAAAGAACCGATCAATAATAAAATAAATGGTATAATACAGCTGATTGATACAACGGCAAGGATTGCACATGCAACTAAAGTATTTATTTTTTTCTGCATCGATTTAGAACTCATGATTTAATTACCCTTTCTTTTTGTATGCAAATACTTTAAAATAAAGCATTCTCTTTATTGAATTTCCGGATTATCAAATTGGAGATTATGATCAAAATAAAGCCAACAATCGACTGATAAAATCCGGCAGCTGCGGACATGCCGATATCTCCTATCTGAAGCAGCGCCCTGTATACATAAGTGTCTATAACATTTGTTGTGCTAAACAACGCTCCTGAATTCATCGGGACCTGGAAAAACAATCCGAAATCCGCATAGAAGATTCTCCCCACATGTATCAGGAAAAGGGTTATAATGGTGGGAACAAGCAATGGCAGCGTAATATGAATAATCTGCTGATTCCTGGTAGCGCCATCCAATGTAGCCGCTTCATAATAATCACTGCTAATTCCTACAATTGTTGCCAGATAAATAATACTATTAAACCCTATAGTTTTCCATATCTGCATAATGGTAATGATAAACGGCCAATATTTAGGCTCTGTGTACCATGAAATCTCCTTTATTCCCAACAACGGCAAAATTCGATTATTAATCATACCTTTATCAATACTTAATAAAGCATATACAAAATAGCTCACAACGATCCATGAAACCAATTGAGGCGAAAGAATAGTTGTCTGGAAAAACTTTAAAAGGCGCTTACTTGAAACCTCATTCAGTAAAAGTGCGGTAATAACGCCAAACACTATACCTAACAGAATGAAAGCAGCATTGTATAACAAAGTGTTTCTTGTAATTATCAGAGCATCTTTGGTTTTAAATAAATACTCGAAATTTTTATAGCCGATCCAATCACTTTTTAAGATACCCTTTCTAAAATCAATATCTTTGAAAGCAATAGCCAAACCGGCAATTGGAATGTAATTATTAAAGAGTAAATAAATTAATCCGGGAGCCATCATAAGATATATCGGAAATCTACGCATTAGTGATTTTGAAGACTTATTGGCTTTTGAAGAATTTAACATCATAGTGATAACCCCTTTTTAACAACAGTTGATCTGCAGATTGTGTCAAAACAAAGACGTCAAAGCAAAGCTGCAGACCAACTGTTTTTTCATGTTTATAAACCTAAATCAGGAAGCGGATATTATTACTTATTAGCCAGCCAGGCATCAAGCTGAGCCTGCTTTTCCGCAAGAATCTTATCAACGCCGGCTTCCTTCATTTTGGCAACATATTCTTCAATTATGCCGCTATCAGGATCGCTCAGACCGCATTCAATAAGCATTCTGTACTGTGAACGCACAGAGTTAACAGCAGCCAGCTCTGTCTTTACGCTTTCACTGTTGAAAGTAAACCCAAGCGCTTTGGAACGCCCTGCAGTTTCATTATCATTTTTCATCTGTTCCCACAGATCGGGCTGCTCGCCTCTCCACAGCGGAGAAAGGAACTGGTTGCCCATTGCATAACCCATGTTAAGCGTCCATCCGCTGGAATCTACGTCAACGCCTTCCGGATAGTAAGCAAAACCGTCTTCGTATATCTTATAATGCTTGTCTTCAATACCCCAGCAAAGCAAGGTAACAAGATCCTTGTCGGAGTACATCAGATTCAGATATTTAGTAGCAGCATCAGGAGCTTTGCTTGTTACGGATATACCCCAGTTAACCTGGGTCACACTGGCGGTATTTGCAATGTAAGGAGTCAGCGGTAATGTAAGTATCGGAGCACCGACATTCCTCGTAGCCTGCTCGGCATATCCTGCCTTGGCTCCATTCAGATACGCATATCCCTTTCCGGCTTTCAACAAAGAGGAATATCCTTCCTGGGTAGTTGTGATATCTCTCATGATATATCCGGCTTCGTACCAGTCATGTACCAATTTAACAAGATCACGATATTCTTCGGTTTCTTCATACAGCACTACGTTTGTATTATCCAATCCGTCGTTTAGCAATACACCGATTGCGTCTCCGAGCGGATCATATGTTACGTAGTAGCTCAGAATCGATCTGCCTGAAGCAGCTGTTACGAGAGGATAGAAGTTCTCTCCCTCACCCTCCTTGACTTTTTTCAGGACAGGAGTTAAATCGTATATATCTTTTATAGCGTTGGTGTCAATATTATATTTGTCAGTAAGATCCTTACGCATGTTTACAGCATAGCATTTTGCGAGGTCACGTATAGTGGGAACGATATATAGTTTTCCATCGATAGCGGTAGCATCGAGGTAGTCTCCAAGTGCCTCGCGGATGCCTGATCCGTATTGATCTATCAGATCATCCAGTTCTATTAGCTGATTGCGGCTTACATACGACGAGTAGTTGGAATTGTTAACAAAAATCAAATCCAGCGGCTCATTCCCTGACAGCATCAATGTAATCTGTTGATCATAGCTTGAGTATGGAAAGAGCTGCAGTGATACTTTTGTATTGATCTTATCAAGAGTAATGTCATTGATCGCATCTTCAATCAGCGGAGCGTCTGCCGTACGCGGAGAATTGTCAGCGCACAAAGCCATAACTATCTCAGCCGGTTTTTCCTGCTTGTCGGGTGTATCCGCAGGATCGTTAGTATTTGTCTGAGGCACATCGGTGCCTGGTGTTGTGCTGTTGCCGCATCCTGTAACGAGGACCATCAGCATTAACACTGTTAAAATACAGGTAAATATACGTCTAAAACCTGGTTTTTTTATCATTGTATTCTCCCCCTTCATTGTCTTCTCACTTTTCATTGTCTTTTCTCCTTTTTTAGTTTATAAAGAACAGCAAACATTAGAATAGTATGTAAACCTATTCATAAATTTATCTTTTGTTTAATTACACCCCCCCCTGTGTTTATTATGTTTGCTTCAAAGACCCAATGTCTTCAAAAGATTACCGCCCATGATTTTTACTTGATCATCGGCTGGTAAATCTTCAATGAGCGCTTTGTATTTGCCGACGCATGCATGCATGATATCAAAAGGAGTATCGCTTCCATAGCATACTCTATCAGCGCCCAATTGTTCGATTGCCTTCCATATCGCTTTTGTTCTAACCATGCTGCCAATAAGCATAATGTTTGGGCATTCCTGTGCGACTTCAATCATCGCATCTGTCAGGTCGGCATGACCGACGCCGCCCATGTGAGCTACCAATATTTTCATTTCAGGATACGCCTTCGCGATCTTTTTCACGCGAAACGGATGTGTAAATTCAAATGCGTCTGCTCCTACATGAAATGCTAAAGCCTTTTTAGTTTTCGCAATCTCTTCAACTACTGGAGCATATTCAGGATTATCAATATAGTAGCTGTTTTGAGCTCCGTTTAGCTTTACACCGTGAAAACCGTATTCATAAATACACTTTTTCACCGAGTCAATGGCTTTATCAACTCCAAGGTTCGGATCAGCCCAACCAAATCCCAGGAAGCGATCAGGATATTTCTGTGTCGCTTTATAGATATAGGCATTGGAGTCGTCAATGTACCTCAGATAGGGCGGGATCAACCATACCAATGCCTGATCCACCTTTGCGCGATCCATTTTCATAATGGTGGTTTCTATACTTGCATCGATCCCTTGTTCTTTTATAGGTGCAAGATGTACATCCGCATCTATAATTCTCATTTATATCAGTCCTTTCCTGCTTAAAATTTGAACTCGTACGTTTTTCCAGCTTCCGTATTAAAAGTAAGCATCTGGTCCTTTATTTCGAAGGGGACACCGGCACCGTTTTCTACAATAACCGGCTCCTTCTTTTCAGTCCATTTTATACAACATATTCCCCCCGCCGTACTCTCAATCTTCAATGCTATAAGATTGTCTTTATCCTTCTCGGCCGATACAAAGAAGCCGCCGCGGGCTCTCAGCCGCTCAAATTTCGCTGCGTTATTCTCCGGCCAATATGGGAATAAGCTTATTTTATTGCCTTGTGACTGCAGCAACATTTCGGTTATACACATAATGCCCTGGAACTGGTTTTCAACCATTCTCCAGTTATTGCTTACCCAAACGAGCAATTGTCCATCCGCATATGAAACTGACGAGTATAAACCATTGTCAAAGCGATGGTTCAACAAAGCGGTACGGATCTCGTCAAACTTCTCTTTTATTCCCAGACGGACAAATGGCATCATGGCAGAAATCGCATGCAGCGGTGCTGGCGTGGATGTACCCTTTGGACGTAAGATACTGGTTCTTCTCAGCATATCACGTACTACCTCGGCAAGGCCCCCCTCTTCATCTCCGTTCAAGTATTCACCAGGATACACCAACCATCCGCCGCACCCCCAACGATTAGTACGGGCATACTCCAGCCGCCAGGCCATATCTGCAAATTCCGAGAGTCGTTTTCCACGGATAACGGAATCAAATTTATCCCAATCTTTACAAAAAGCGTACCAGCCCTCATTATCTTCTGTCCATCCATACTCTATTTCCGGTATTTTTTTAAGAGCCTGCGCCCAGTCTTCACGTTCTTCTTCATCCACTCCAAGTACTTCCGATGCGCTGATAGCGCACTCAAAAGCTTTCCTGAACATAACGATATCGGTCACGTTGTTTCGGTTTCCCACAAAACCCTTGCACCATCCCGGTTCTTCCAGACGCATCGACGGATATATATCGCCGTCCTCCTTCTGATATTTCTTCAAATATTCGCTGTAAAATACCGCAGCTTTTTTAATGTAATCATATGCGTTCTCCCTCAGCCATTCCGTATCACGCGTGAATTCCCAATGCTGCCACAGCATCAAAGAAAGCCAGCCGGTATGAGATAGCGCGCGCCCCCATTTATTATTCACAATGGCACGATGAGGCGGAGCATAGGGAATACTGCTGAGATCGCAGTAAACACCACCCTTTATCCCGAATATCATCTCAGACAGATATTCAAATGTCGGCATGTGCTGGCGTATCAGATCCGCAAATACGTCATACCATTCCAGACGGTTGACCGGTAACGCAGCGGCAAACCATTTTTGCACATTATGGTTCCAAGT
>FZPS01000059.1_pt211 | contig 14379 bp, 13 predicted proteins | sample 1817821 | NCBI WGS metagenome assembly FZPS01 (sample SAMEA104158645, study PRJEB21678) | metagenome | place: Germany | collected 2015-04-21 | reverse complement strand
CGCCAAAGTATCCCATGCCACAGATTAAACGAAACACTAATTCTGAGGTTGAAGAGATATGAGGATAAGACATTGTTATTCTACAAAAATCCTCCGGGTATGGATGATGGTCTATTAAAATTTTACGAGCCGGAGTCTGTAGAAGGATATCTTCCATCATCACAACTCTACTTGGAGTATTAAAATCCAAACAGACTAAGATATCTGCTTCTTGAATGAAATTATCACATTCCTCCTTCTCTTCCTCATATATTAATACTTCACTGCTGCCCGGCATCCATTTAAGAAATCCGGGAAAATCATTAGGCATAATGACTTTCACCTCTTTCTTTTGACTGGAAAAGAAATGAAACAAACCTAACGAAGAGCCAATGGCATCCCCATCAGGAGATATATGCGAAACAATTGCTATTCTTTCACATCGTTCAAACCATCGAACGAAATGATCTATTTTAGAGGATTCTATGACTTTTTTAAGCATCTTAAATCTAGCTTTCAATTTTGAATAGGCAAAAATACAAAAATCTTTAGATTTCAGATAGAAAAGCGATAGGAACCTTTAGCCGATAACAATATACACTGGATTCGTTTTTCCATACTTTCAGCTACAATTCGATTCTGTAAATAATAAGGTAAACTTGAATCTACAACTAGGACCGAAGAAGAAAACACTGATAACAGGTTAGTTAAAGAGCCTCTGAATCCACTACATAAATAGATTAAATCAACCTCTAAAGGAGTACTCGTTTGTTTTCTACAATATAGAACCGTATCGATTACTGCTACTTTATAGCTATGAAAAACAAGTAATGGTTTATTATAAAAAAAGGAAGTTTGCTGACACGAATCCTTTATACATTGTAGACGCAGATGGTAATGACTCCAATACCGATCCATCGTACGAACTAATTTATCCGGATCACTTTCTTTCTTTACTAAGGTTAAATAGCTTTCGCGATTAGAGTCAATACAATGTATTACAGGACAGTTCTTCATATCATAAAAAACTACACTGTTTTTTAATCTTACATTCTGATAATTATAAAAATGCACGGAAAGAAATATTATTAGACTGCTTAAAAAAGTAGCCATAAATTGAAACTTAGGCTTATACAACAATATAGCAAACAAAATAAGGATTATAAACAACCACAAAACTTCAGTACTACTAATCCAAATGTGATTGATTGTTGAATAAGGCAGCTGTCCAATACCTCTTACCCACAACAATAACAAATTCAATGTCTTTTCCAATAGAAAAACAATAATCCTATTTACTACAAAAAGGGGGAAAGTAACTAATCCTAAAAAAGTGAGATAAATGACAAGGGTTATCAAAGGAACGACGAGCAAATTTCCAACCAAGAAATAAAGAGGAAAAGACATAAAATAATAGAGGACTAAAGGAAGGACTCCTAGTTGAGCCACCATAGATAATAGTCCTACATTCCAGAAATAGTTCATTATTTTGGAGCGAAAAGAGACTTTATTCTGTAGTATCGGAAACAATATTAATATAGATAAAACCGCCACAAAAGAGAGCTGAAATCCTACATCGAACAACCACAAAGGATTATATAACAACATGATAAAGAGAGTAATACACAAATTCTGCTTTGAATTGGATTTCCTTAAGATGAGACTAGAGAAAGTTAACAAAGAGAACATAAAAACAGAGCGAATAACAGAAGAGGTACTACCAACAACAAATGAAAACCCCCAAAGCATAATAATCAGCAAAAGTTTACAAGGAACTCGTAAGAATCGATTATTTCGACTAATTCTTTCAACAAAAAAGTTAAAAAGTAAAGCAATGAATCCTATGTGCAATCCGGATAAGGCTAAGATATGTCCTACTCCGGCTGAAGAAAAGGAACTTCTTAAATCTTGGGATAAATCCACTCTATAACCTATAGTCAAAGCGGAAAGAAGCGCATAAGCTTCCTCCTTCAAATGCCACTTCTTATACAAGCCCACAATTTTCTTTTGACAGGCTAAGCTCTTATGCTTCAAACTGTTCTTTTTGAATGATTTCAGTTGGATCCAATCCCCATTGTTGACATAACCTGTACCCGAAAAACCTTGATAAATAAGATAACGTCCATAATCAAAAGCTTCATAATTATTTGCTGGTTCTGGAGGTTTTATTCTTGTATAAATCAACAATTCATCATCGCACTGCAAATGAAAAAGTAAAGAATCTTTCTCGAAAAACAATTGAACATGTTTTTTTCGTGATGGCTTTAATCCTACAGAATCTCCTTCAGATAATAGTATAGCCTCAACCCGATGAGCGTTTTCTGTTTCATGGACAGAACTGATTAATCGCACCCTATAATAGGATACTGAAGAGGAGAAGTCGTTTTTTGTCCGTTCTAAATGTAAAAGAGAGAGGGTAATTCCTAAAGAAGTAAAAAAGAGGCAAATCAAAAATCCATAGAGCCATCTTTTCCCATATCCTAATAAGGAATAAGCAAAGAGCATGAACAAAAGCAACAACAAACACAAAAGTAAACCCGAATGGGAGTAAATGGTCCACGCTAAGAAAAAGATCTTCTTACCAATATAAATTCCTGCTATAAGCGATATGGTTGGAAGAAGTAAGGGATATCGCTGAAATAATGTTGATATCCCCATTCCTAAACAGCATTATTTGAGATTTTTCATATCTTGAATCATCTGCAGAGGATTGGGTGCAGAGAATATAGCACTCCCGGCAACTAATATATCAGCTCCGGCTTCTATCATCTGAAAACCGGTTTCTAAGTTTATTCCCCCATCAACTTCAATTAAAGCCTTCGATCCTGTTTGATCTCTTAACTCTTTCAACTCCTTCATCCGTTGCAAAGAATGTGGTATAAAAGCTTGGCCACCAAAACCGGGATTGACACTCATAAGCAACACCAAGTCTATCTCCGGCAGTATATCTTTTAACATCGCTATGGGTGTAGCAGGGTTAATAGAAACGCCCGGACTCATTCCTGCTTCACGAATTTGCTGCACTACTCGGTGTAGATGTAGACAGGCTTCGTAATGTACCGTCATATATTTTATTCCAATTTCTTGTAACTCCTGAATGAATTTTTCAGGATGAACAATCATTAAATGCACATCTAATGGTTTCTTGCTGTATTTCTTGACAGACTTTATTACCGGAAAACCAAAAGAGATATTGGGAACAAAAACCCCATCCATAATATCAAGATGAACCAAATCACTTGCACTTTCATTTAGCATTTCAATGTCCCGAGCTAAATAAGCAAAATCTGCAGATAACAACGAAGGGGAAATCAACGGCTTCATCATCTTTTTCGAGTGTTTAAATTAGTATTCAGTTAACATATAAAAATCGTTCGTAATTTCATAACCTCTTAACAATTCTTCTATATTCAAACGTTTTTTTCCGGGGAATTGAATTTCCAGAATAGAGATGAACCCATCCGGGGCAGCAATCCATAAATATTCTTTGCCATCGGTCAAAACAGATCCGGGTGCATGATTATGTTCTTGTACAATCTTTTCACTGCTAAAGATTTTCACATCAACGGTTTTTTCATCTTTAGGTATATACATTGAGCTCCAGGCTGAAGGATAAGGAGCAAGACCACGGATCTGGTCATAAATTTGCTCTACTGACTGTTTCCAATTCACCTTACAATTCTCTCTGAATAACTTGGGGGCTTTTTTTAACTCCCCTTCAATTAAGTGTTCTTGAGGAATAGAATCAATGCTATCGGATAAAATGGCATCAACTGTATCTACCACTAAATCAGCTCCTAGCTCCATCAATTTATCGTGAATGATTCCCGTATTATCGGTTTCATTTATAGGAACTTTTCTCTGCAATATAATTTTACCTGTATCAATATCATGATCCAAGAAGAAGGTTGTAACCCCGGTCTCTTTCTCACCATTAATCACGGCCCAATGAATTGGAGCTGCACCACGATATTGAGGGAGTAAAGAACCATGTAAATTGAAAGTACCCAAGCGGGGCATAGCCCAGACAACTTCCGGCAGCATTCTGAAAGCAACGACAATTTGTAAATCAGCCTTCCACGCTTTTAATTGTTCCAGAAAATCCGGATCCTTCAACTTGACCGGTTGCAACAAGGGCAAGTTTTGACTTACAGCATACTCTTTTACAGCGGAAGGACGGACTTTATATCCTCTTCCTGCCGGACGATCGGGAGAAGTTATAACCCCAACCACAGAATATCCTTCTTCAACCAAACGTTTTAAAGGAGCTACCGCAAACTCGGGAGTTCCCATATAGACTATTCTTAAATCTTTTTTTTCCATATCCTTAATCTTCTGAAAAATGGACTAATACCCGGCGATACGTATTAAATATTTTCGATTTGGAGACAAAGCCAATATAACGATCTTCATCGTCAACAACCGGTAAATTCCACGCTTTTGTATCATCAAACACGTTCATTACTTTCTCCATGCTATCTGATATTCTCAGACGGGCCGGAACTTCCGTCATCAATCCTCGAACCGTAAACCGATGATATAATTCCTGACGGAACATGATATTCCGGATATCATCTAATAGAACAACACCTAATAACTCTTTCTTCTCATTTAAAACCGGAAACATATTTCGATGAGAACGTGAAATAGCAGTAACTAATTTGCCTAAATCCATATCCGGACTTACCGACACAAAATCTGTTTCCACCACATTCTCCACTTTCATCAAGGTCAATACGGCTTTATCTTTATGATGAGTCAACAACTGTCCTTTTTTAGCTAACCGCATGGAATAAATACTATGAGGTTCAAAGACTAAAATGGTAAGATAGGAGCTAACTGAAATAATCATCAATGGTAAAAATAGATCATATCCCCCCGTAAGCTCAGCGATCAAGAACACTCCGGTCAGAGGAGCATGCATAACAGCACTCATTACTCCTGCCATCCCCATTAATGCAAAGTTCTTTTCTGGCAGATTAGGCACAAAAGAGATATCGTTTGTAAAATGGGAAAATGCAAACCCTACAATACATCCCAGATAAAGTGAAGGAGCGAAGATTCCTCCACAACCTCCTCCTCCATTCGTGGCACTGGAAGCAAAAACCTTAAACAATACAATTAATATTAAGTAAGGAAGCAATAACTTACTATAGCCATAAAAAAGCGAGTTATTCATAACTGTTTCCCACTCCGCATTACTCGTCCCATTAAGTAACAGTTCAATCGTATCATAACCCTCTCCGTATAGTGGGGGAAATAAAAAGATTAAAACACTTAAGATGACACCCCCAAACATAAACTTTTTATAAGGATGATTGAATTTACCGAAAACACCCTCAATCCAACTCATAGCTCTTGTAAAATAGAGTGATACTAAACCACACACAATACCTAACAGAATAACATAAGGTATACGGTTTAATTCGAAGGGCTGATCTAAATTGAATTTAAAAATGGCCTCTTGACCGGTAGCGATATAGGAAACTACAGCTGCAGTTACAGAAGAGATCAAGAGTGGCATCAAAGAGGTCATGGTAAGATCCAGTAAAAGCACCTCTAAGGTAAATACCAATCCGGCTATGGGGGCTTTAAATATACCGGCTATGGCACCGGCTGCTCCACAACCAATTAAAAGCATCAAATTGCGATGTTCCAAATTGAAGCGCATCCCTAAGTTGGAACCAATGGCAGAACCCGTTAAAACGATAGGCGACTCCGCTCCCACTGACCCTCCAAATCCAATGGTTATAGAACTGGCAATCATAGAAGACCACATATTATGCGAACGTATTTTACCCTGTTTCCTCGAAAGAGCATATAATATCTTGGTCACTCCATGGCTAATGTCATCTTTAACCACATTTCTCACAAACCAACCGGATATAAAAATACCGATGACAGGATAAACCAAATACAGCCAATTGGCACCTGTTATGGTAAAATTATTCGTCAGAAAATCCTGGATTATGTGAATCAGGTATTTCAATATCAATGCCGCACAGGCAGTAAAAACACCTACTAAAAAGCTCAGAAGCAAGACAAATTGACTATCTTTTATATTTTCCTGCCTCCAAACCAGAATTTGATTAAACCACCCCGATTTTACTTTTTCCATATCTCTCTATCTCTTTATGGCACTTAATGAAATGCTTATATTATTCACGTAAAACTTTAACCACTCCATTAGCTTCTAATTTAATAATGCTAGAGGGAACAGAACGAGATGTATCTTCTTGACGATAAGATACAATATAATCTACTTGATTTTTAATTTCTTCACTAATTTCATCGAATGTAACGGGAGCAGGTTCACCACTCCTGTTCGCTGAAGTAGAAACAATAGCTTTTCTAAAACGGAAACAGAGTTGTTTGGAAAACTCTTCATTCGTCACCCGGATACCAATGCTTCCATCGGGAGCCATTAAGTTATGCGCCAAATTTCTTCCATTGGAATAAATAATAGTCAGAGGTTTTGTCGTAAGCTCCACCAAATCCCATGCAACGGAAGGTACATCAGACACATAAAACTCAATTTTCACTGGAGAATCCACCAATACCAACATGGCTTTCTGATCCATACGGTGCTTTATCTCATAAACCTTCTTCACAGCCTCAGGATTGGTTGCATCACAACCCAACCCCCAAATGGTATCCGTAGGATATAGTATCACACCTCCCGCCTGCATCACAGCACAAGCTTTTTTAACATCATCTATCATTTCCTATCACAATTCTTTAAAGAATAACACACAAAAATAGTATTTTTGCTTAAACATTTAAAACGAAAGGTAAAACTTATGTCAAACATTAAATTTAACCATACATTATCCATTCAGTTGCGATTTAATGATATAGATAAATTTGGGCATGTAAATAATTCGGCATATTTCACTTATTACGATTTAGGGAAAACTGAATATTTAAGCGAAGCTTATCCCCAAGTAAACTGGAAGAAAGAAGGCATTGTCGTGGCACACATCGATGTAGATTTTCTTCAACCTATTTTTGCTTCCGATACCATAGCCGTGCAAACAGCAGTTACAGAAATTGGAGACAAGAGCTTCCAGCTCTATCAACAAGTAATAGATACTCAAACCAAAGAGATAAAATGCATCTGCCGTTCTACTATGGTGGGATTTAATCTGGAGACTCAACAATCGGTTCCTCTTTCAGAAGAGTGTAAAAAATCACTTTGTACTTTCGAGGGAAGAGATTTACGCAGAAAAAAAACAACCCCTTAAACCAGGGGTCACATAGCCTAAAATGAGGCGAAATGTTCGGTCCCTGACCGAGTGCATGTTTAACCCAGACCGACGACCACTCTAACCCAGACCGAAGGGCTGTCGCTCCCAGACCGACAGAAAAAAGCAGAAAGCCAAAAAAAAAGTAAATCAAGGCATGCTAAGAACACAAAAGAATAATGCTTCTTTTTTGAAGCATTATTCTTTATAAATCTGTTGCATCTGGAACCTAATCATTCGATTCTTTGAGTTGTTTTCCTTGAACTGCAACCCTCCAATCATTTCCATCTCAAATTACAACCAGTAAAAGACAATCAGCTACACCGGCCATTGCTCTTGTTGATAGGCCGCAATCCAAAAAAGATGTTCAATCTTTGCAGAAAGCACATAAGCATCTAACATCTCTTGTCGTTGAGCTTCAGTACATCCTTCCGCTATTTCATCACAAATAGCCACTGCTGTCCGTACAGACTCAATATGCTCTTCTCCGGCATACGTGTCAATCCAATTCTTATAGGGGTTATCTGTTGATTTTTGATTAGCATAGATATACTCTCCAACTTCCTTATAAATCACAAAACAAGGCAATACCGCAGCAAGCATTTTATGCAATGGGGATATAGCTAAATGTTTTAACAGGTAAGAAGAATAAAGCAGGCAGGTGGGTGATGGATGAGCGGCATTGAAACGGGTTATCTCTTTGATGAAAGAGTCATGCAACTCTTTTTCCTGTTTCATGTTTTCATTTGCAAACGTTATAAAAGACTGAATATGCTCAGGATTATTCAATTTTGTGGCAATCCCGGTCAATAAGCGTCCATAACTTTGTAAGTATAAAGAGTCTTGCTCAATATAATACAAGAATTTCTCTTTGGGTAAAGTGCCATCCATCAATTCCTGAACAAAAGGCAGTTGTATTGTTTTTTCGTATATCGGTTGTATAGCCAACCAGGCTTTCTCGCTCCAAGTCATCTTTACTCTTTTTTATAACCACAAATAGCCACATAATCCCCCCGATCATAGCCCTCTATGGGCTCCTCAACACTATCATTAGAATAAAGGGGATGACGGGTTAAAGTCTGATAAAAGCTAAAATCGCTCAAACCCACACGTTGCATAAGCTCTACCTTCTCCTGCGTAGTACGCCAATTGGCCTGTGAAACCAATTCTATGGGATAAGGATCTCTGGGATATATCTCATTCAATAAGGTGTGGTTCCAGTGCCCGACCGATTTAGCCAAATTATATAATAGACCGTAACCACTCTCTTTAGGAACATCAATCAACACGATCTTCCCACCGGGTTTCAAGGCACAATAACTTTTAGATAATGCCAACTCTAAATCAGAAATATAACAAGGGCATCCATTATAAAGGATGGTATCATATAGTTCATGATTATAGGTGGCATTCTCAGAAGTGCAGATATCAACCTTCAATCCTCTTTTAAGAGCAATCTTCGCCATATCTTTAGAGGGTTCCAGTCCGTTCTCTATATGAATGCCAAAGCTTTCACTCAGAATGCGTTCAAACAATCCACTCCCACATCCTACGGAATAGATTCGCCCTGCATCTTTCAAACAATGAGCCACTAACTTTACTTCTGAATAAAGCATATTTTTATTTCTCAAAAACCAAGAATCATACTTTTGTGCGTATTCATCGAATGCTACTTTCTTTACTTTTTCCATTTTTTTCAATAAAAAAAGCCGTTTCAAAAATGAAACGGCTTCAGTATAGGTTTTAATATCTTCTATAACAAAACTACCGTTTCCCTACGATGTCATTATAACATATCAGGTTCAAAGGATTTTATCTCAGCCTCATTCAGGAGACACTCCTAACAGTTGCAACAAAGATAGGTAAAACAATATTGTTATCACTATAGGTTAACCAACATTATAAAAAACTTCTATTTCATCTAAAAACCCAAAAAAAGAGGCTACATAAATGAAATGTAGCCTCTTAACAAGAAAATAGCACTAACAATTAGACCTTAGTTTATTTTAAAGTTCACATAAGCCTTGAATTCATGGGCAGGAACTATGATCTTTGAATCTCCTCCATAGACTCTTTCCACACTATTCTCCATTAAATCGTACCAATCTCCCGAAGAATTAAAAGGATTATCTACTTCAATCTCTTTCTCAATGAAATTACCAATCACAAGTAATTTTTGCCCATTCCTTTCAAGTGTAATGAATCTACCCGATTCCCAATCTCCCTCTTTAACCTTCCATTCAAAATTTGCATCCTCTTGGAATAGCTCTGAATAATCCTGTCTGAAATTCAAGAGTGCAGTATAGGTCTTATGCAAATAAGTACGTTCTTTAATATCCAAATACTCCCAATGAAGAGGTTTAGGTTCGGTCTTTTCATCCCCATTCCCTCTAGTTACATCATACCCCATTTCTCCAAACTGCCACAGCATTTTAGATCCCGGAACCATAAAGCAGAAAGCTGCATTAGTACCCAAGCGCTTCATGCGATTAGCAAGGTTGACCTTTATATCCCAATTCCCCCATTGAGTTTGTTTATATGCAACACGTTCTTCATCATGACTTTCCATATAACTTACATATCCCCCAAAAGGCATATCTTGAACATCACCCGAATAAAAACCGGTCAAGCTACTACCTTCACTGTACCCCATACCTGTTTGACAAAATGCATCATTGTAATTTCTCCAAAGTTTCATCCCCGCCTTGGCTAATTCAATTTCTTCCTTATTTTCACAAAAATGCTCCAAGATGACGATTGCATCCGGATTGGTTTCTTTTATGGTATTTTTGTAATCCATCAATATAGCAATTCTAGTAGGATCTTTCGCAGAGCTTTCATAATCGCTATTCGTCTCTTTTTGTGTAAAACCTTTAGATAAGTCGAAACGGAAGCCATCGAACTTATACTCCTCCAATAGGAAGACTAAGTTTCGTTTGATGAAATCTCTTACCATAGGTTCTTCGTGATTGAAATCGTGAAAAAAGGCATTCGGGTGAGGAGCCTCTACATTAAACCAAGGATTATTAGGAGCTGTTTTATCTCCATCCCAATACAAACGGGCAAAGGGGTGTGCTCCGGTAGCGTGGTTATAAACTACATCTAAGATAACGGCAATACCTTCCTTGTGACAGGCATCGATAAACTTCTTGTAGTCGTTCTTTGTACCATAAGCTTTATCCATTGCAAAGTAGAAGCAAGGATTATATCCCCAGCTATCGTTACCATCAAACTCTTGTGTCGGCATCAACTCTATAGCATTGATTCCCAATGATTTCAAATAAGGGAGTTTTTCGAGAGCTCCATTGATATCGCCGGATTGCGTAAAATCTCTGAGTAAGAGTTCGTAAATCATTAAGTTATTCTCATCTTTAATTTTGAAGTCGTTTACCTGCCAGTTATATTCCGGTTGTTTGGCTTGAAATACAGAAACAATCCCCACAGCTTCTTTAGGATAACTCTTAAAATTAGGATAGGTAGAGGCATCGATATATTGATCATTCCACGGATCAAGGATTTTCTCACTATAGGCATCAGCAAGGAACAAGAAATCCTTCTCTTTTCCCAAGAAATATTGAAATGCATATTCTTTCGTAGGTTCTAAGTTGTTTAACGTGAACCACCAACAACCGGTAGTTTCATCACGCTTCATTTGAAACTCCGGTTTCACCCCCCAGTCAGTAAAGTCGCCCATTAAATAAGCATACTCCCAGCTTTTACCCTGCTTATCTCTATCATAGAGGACAAAGGTCACAGAGGTTCCCCCTTCATGATAGTTTATACCCTCTTTAGTATTTGCCGGCTGTGGTTCGTGAATGATTTTCCCTGGCTTGAAAGAGTTGTCTTCAACCTCTAGGAATTGATCTTCTTCATATCCTTTCTTTTGTCCGGTTGCGTCACGAAAGACCAGTCCAATCTTAAAAACAGGAGTTTTAGCTCCAAACCATTCCTTGATGGAAGGCTCTAAAGTAAGACTCCATAGATTATCATCAATTCTATTCATCTTACATTTATCTATGTTCTCCCCCCATTCAGCCGGAACATAAAGCCAGGATTCTCCGGAAACAACCCCAATATGGACATAAATATCGGCATTGAATTCGTAAAGGGGCGATCCTTTTGGAGGAGCAAAATAAATAACTGCACTTTGTTCGGCTTTTTGAGCCTCTTCACCAAACCAAATGCCCTCTTCCAGCATCTCAGATGGAGGATTGGGTATAAAAGAATCTCTATTATCATCAGAGCACCCTATAAAAAACAGAAGGCTAAAAAGAAAAAGAACAGAGTAAATCTGTTTTATTGTCTTCATTAGTAAATTAAATTTAAGAATTAATAATTTGTTAACTATTATAAATATTACATAAATAAACAAATTAAGAGACAGACCTTCACCCTGTTTATCAATAAAAAAACGATATATTTGGCGCAAACGATTGCATCTGTATTCGACTGAATATATGTATACATTTTTTATGCTTTTATTAGAAAAGTTTAACTTTGGATAACCTACTATACAATACCATGAAACAACAAACATCGATTACCATAAAAGATATCGCAAAGGCCTTAAATATATCTCCATCAACTGTATCTAGGGCACTAAGAAACAAACCGGGCATAAGTAAAAAAACCAAAGATCAGGTTCAGCAATATGCCAAAGAACACAATTACAAGCCGAACATAATGGCACTTAATTTGCGAAAAAAGCAATCGAATACCATTGGAATCATCGTACCCCAATTAATTCATCACTTTTTTTCCTCTGTACTAAGCGGCATTGAAGAAAAAGCGTATGAAGAAGGCTATAATCTATTGGTGGCACAAAGCAACGAGCAATATCAAAAGGAAGTAGATATAGTCCATTCTTTCCTTGAAGAAAGAGTATGTGGGGTTATTACCTCTTTAGCAAAAGAGACCAAGAAATACGATCACTATCAGGAATTGATAGACCACAACATCCCTATTGTTTTTTATGATAGAATCTGCACCGAAGTACAAACAGAGAGAGTGGTTGTAGATGATTACGCCGGATCATTTGCAGCTGTTGAACATATGATTCTAACAGGTTGCAAACGAATTCTATTCTATAGTGCTGCTCCCCATCTTGAAATTTCAAAAAATCGGAGAAATGGATATATCGATGCAATGAGTAAATACAAGATTCCTGTTACAAGCGAGATGATTGTATTCTGTGATAATAAGCAACAAGCGATGCAAATCACCCCCACTATTCTGGAATCCGAACATAGACCTGACGGCTTCTTTGCCATTAATGACGAAACAGCCTCAGGGATATTATGGAGTTGCAAAGAAATGGGATTCAAGGTTCCGGATGAAATTTCCATTTGTGGTTTCACAGGAGGTGCTATAGCACAGAACACAGATCCTCCTCTAACCACAGTAGATCAGCACGGCGAAGATGTAGGTCGACAAACCATAGAATTATTATTGAACAGAATAAGACAGGGAGACCAAGCAGAAACCACAAATCGAATAATAAGAACCGAATTATTAATAAGAGGAACAACAAAAAGTATAAAAGATAAAATCTAACCCTATGAGAACAAAACCTAATTTAAGTTTTTGGAAATTATGGAATATCAGTTTTGGTTTTTTTGGAGTGCAAATTGCCTATGCTTTACAAAGTGCCAACATAAGTAGAATATTTGCCACATTAGGTGCAGACCCACACACCCTTAGCTATTTCTGGATACTCCCGCCATTAGCCGGTATTATAGTACAACCTATAGTTGGGTCAGCAAGTGATAAGACTTGGACCCGTTTTGGAAGAAGGATTCCCTATCTTTTTGTTGGATCTTTCATTGCAATAATTGTAATGTGCATGCTCCCCAATGCAGGAAGCTTGGGTCTGACAGTAAGTTCGGCGATGATCTTTGGGTTGGTTTCTTTAATGCTATTGGACACCTCCATAAATATGGCTATGCAACCCTTTAAAATGCTTGTGGGCGACTTAGTCAATGAAAGACAGAAGGGGTTGGCATATTCTATACAGAGTTTCCTATGCAATGCGGGTAGCCTTGTGGGGTATCTTTTCCCTATCTTTTTTACCTGGATCGGCATCAGTAACATTGCAGAAAAAGGAACTATTCCTAATTCAGTGATCTATTCCTTCTACATTGGAGCAACTATTCTTATTCTTTGTGTAATCTATACCGTAGTAAAAGTCAAAGAGATGCCTCCCAAGGAATTTGAAGAATTCCATGGCATAACAGTGGAAGAGAAAAAAGGAAAAACTGACTTTATCAGCCTACTAAAAGAAGCCCCCAAAGTTTTCTGGTCTGTAGGGCTGGTCCAATTATTCTGTTGGGCTGCCTTCATGTATATGTGGACCTATACTAACGGAGGCATAGCAGGCACCGTATGGAACACCACAGATCCTCAAAGTGCAGGATATCAGGAAGCAGGTAACTGGGTAGGTGTTCTGTTTGCCGTACAAGCCATTGGGTCAATTCTTTGGGCAATGGTCATTCCTCAATTTAAATCACACATTCAAGCGTACTCATTAAGTCTTTTCTTAGGTGGAATAGGATTTATCTCTGCTCTCTTTTTCACAAATCAATATCACCTATTCATTTCTTATCTATTAATCGGTTGTGCCTGGGCTGCTATGCTTTCCATGCCGTTCACCATATTAACCAACTCCATTTCCGGAAAGAATATGGGAGCCTATCTGGGGCTTTTCAACGGAACGATATGCTTACCGCAGATTATTGCCGCACTTTTGGGTGGATCGTTGCTTAAATTGGTAGGAGGACAGCAAATCAACATGCTGGTGGTTGCAGGTGTATTTTTGATCATTGGCTCGGCTTTGGTATTCTTAATTAAAGAAACCTCCATAGAAGATGAGATGTTAAAAAAGTAACGCCTAAATAGAATTACTCATATAAGTAAAAAAGCTCTAATCCGAATGGATCAGAGCTTTTTTTTGAATGTTGGGCTACCAGGATTCGAACCTGGAAAGTCAGGACCAGAATCTGAAGTGTTACCATTACACCATAGCCCAATATACTTTTCTTTATATAAGTACAAAGTTAAATGATATTTTCTGAATTAAAATAATAAATCAAAGAGTATTTCAATTCAACTCAAAAAACACAATGACAAGCATTAACAAATTAGTAAAAAAACAAAAAAA
>FZPS01000009.1_pt62 | contig 14381 bp, 10 predicted proteins | sample 1817821 | NCBI WGS metagenome assembly FZPS01 (sample SAMEA104158645, study PRJEB21678) | metagenome | place: Germany | collected 2015-04-21 | reverse complement strand
TTGCATCAATACTACGAAGTATGACTGAGGTCTATCAGGAGCGGTATACGCGGTCCGTACGTACCGTTCTGTGAGAGGAAAACCGCTAGGCTGATCACCTAGCGGTTACCTACTCGATAAGAGGAAGAGGTGGTGTTATGCGCCAAAGACTTCTATATGTGCTCGTGATTTTGGGACTATTGGTAAACTCAGCAGCGGTCTCTGCTCAAGTGAAAGTGGTTGCGACCTTTTCGATTTTGGCAGATTTAGCAGCTCAGGTCGGTGGGGATTTGGTTTCCGTAGGAGCGATTGTTCCCATGGGAGGAGACCCCCACAGCTGGGAACCAACGCCAAGAGAGGCGCGGATGATTGCTGGTGCTGATGTGATCTTTTGCAATGGATTAGGGTTAGATACCTGGGTGGAGCGGTTAATTGACAGTGCGGCCAGTGCTGCTGTGCCGATCATCACTTTGTCCGACGGTTTACCGGCGCTGCCGTATGGAGACGACCATCACCATGAACAGGATCATGATCACGGCAGTTATGATCCTCACATGTGGCTGGATGTTACTTTCACCATGGAGTATGTACGCCGCATCGCTGACATTTTGGGAGAGATTGATCCTGGAAATGGAGCCTATTATCAATCCAGAGCAGCAGCTTATATTGAGAAGTTGGCAGAACTTGACGCTTGGCTTTTAGAAACGGCAGCTGAGATTCCTCAAGCAAACCGCAGGATAATCACTTACCACAACACATTTTCTTATTTTGCCAAGCGCTATGGGTTTTCGGTGGAGTCGTACTTGGTACTTAATCCTGATCGAGAACCGAGTGTGAAAGATATGGTTGAGCTGACCAAGCTGCTTTCAGCGCATCCCCGGAGGGCGATGTTTACCGAACCGCAGGCAGGCATAGGTATTCGCTACGCTGAAGCCGCTGTGAAGGAAGTGGGAGGCAGGCTCTTTACGCTTTATACTGATACTTTAACAGAAGATATCCCTACGTATATAGAGATGATGCGCTGGAACGGAAAATCTTTATTGGAGGCGCTACAGTGAACTATGCCATCGATGTTCAAAACTTAACGGTTGCTTATGATAACCGCGTCGTGTTGAGTAATGTTTCGTGGCAGGTGAGAGCAGGCTCTTTGGCGGCAGTGATTGGGCCGAATGGGGGTGGCAAATCAACTCTGCTAAAGAGTCTGCTGAACCTGGTCAGTCCCGCAGCAGGTACCGTTAAGATTTTCAATCAAAACCCAAAGCAGGCTCGGCCGCGAGTTGCCTACCTTTCCCAGGCTGATGAGGTTGATTGGGAGTTTCCCATCAGCTGTTTTGATGTGGTGCTCCACGGTCGGCTGGTTCATTTAAACTGGTGGCAGCGTCCATCCAGGCAAGATCGAGATGCAGCTTATCAGAGCCTTAAGCTCGTGGGAATGGAGGAACTAGCTAACCGCCCTATTGGTAATCTTTCGGGTGGACAAAAACAGCGCATATTTATTGCCCGCGCCCTTGCCCAGCAGGCAGATTTGATCATCATGGATGAACCGGCGGCAGCCCTTGATGCGGCAGCCCAGCATCAGCTGTTGGATTTGTTTTTTAAGCTGCAGCAGATGGAACATACCGTCGTGATCGCAACCCATGATTTAAACTGTCTGGCAGCAGGCTTTGACAGTGTGCTGGGACTGAATCAAGAAGTAATTTTGGCGGGAACTCCTGGCGAAGTCCTTAACGGCGAGAGTTTAACCAAATTGTTCGCCAAACATTTTCCAGTTATTGGACCGGAAGGCGAGGTGGCCATGCATGACTTTTCAGTGGATAACTGAACCATTTCAATTCTCGTTTATGACCAGGGCTTTTATCGGTACTTCGCTGATTGCAATCTTAGCTGCCATAGTCGGAGTTTTTATTGTGCTGAAAGGTTTAGCGTTCATCGGAGATGCGATTGCGCACACATCGTTTACCGGATTGGCTGCAGCCCTTTTATTTGGCTGGCCGCTGCATTTGGGAGCATTGGTGCTGGCTTTTGGTACAGCTGTCGGAATAACTATTCTCAACAGAACAGCCAAGGTTCGTCACGACACAGCTCTGGCCATTCTCTTCACCGGCGTGTTTGCAGTGGGAATCCTGATAATGGCTCGGATGCCAAATTTCGCCGGTGATTTATCATCACTGCTGTTGGGATCGGTTTTGGCTGTTCGTATGCAAGAACTGTATTTAATCGCAGCCACAGCCTTAGTGGTTGCCGGACTGGTTTGGCTGGTTTTTCATCATTTGGTATTTGCGGTCTTCGATCCGGTTGGAGCAGAAGCCGCAGGACTGCCGGTAGTCGGGCTGCATTTACTGTTGATGCTGATGCTGAGCGCCGCGGTAGTTGTATCGATTCAAGCAGTCGGAGTGATTCTAGTTATGGCTCTGCTGATTACTCCCGCTGCTGCGGCTGGAATTTTTACTAAGAATATTGTTAAAATGATGCTGGCTGCTGGAGTCTTAGGATTAGCTGCCGCCTGGATCGGTTTGTATATCGCGTTTTATTTTTCCCTGCCGCCCGGGGCTGTAATTGTAATTATCACAACCGGCGAATTTGCACTCGCTTTGGTGATGAAACGCTTGATAGTGAAATTCAGCCGCATGCGGCATGGAGATAGTTTAAAGGAAGGATTTAGCAGTGAAACCTGATTTAGTAGAGACTGTTTTGCCCCATGAAGAAGGCTTAATGATTAAAGAAATCATCTACGGCCGACTGCGCCTAAGCAGGGGTCTTCTGCGGCGGATGAGGAACGGGGGACAGGTCTGTTTAAACGGCCGATGGGCTCATATTACCCAAAGGGTAAAGACAGGTGATAAGATAGAAATCTATTTTGCTGACTCAGCAACAGATCTTGTACCCGAACCAATGGAGCTGGACATTGTTTACGAAGATGACAGCCTGCTAGCTGTTAACAAAGCACCGAATATTCCGGTGCACCCAACCGGCGGGTATCCCAGCGGCACTTTGGCAAACGGAATTGCCCACCTCTGGCAGCAGCGGGGACTAAAGCGTAAGATCCGCCTGCTCCATCGTCTTGATCGGGAAACATCAGGGGTAATTCTTATTGCCAAAGAACCGTATGCTTATCATCAGTTGGTGAGGCAGCTGCGCAGCCGGCGGCTGAAACGCAAATATTTGGCAGTTATTAAGGGCAAACTGAATGATAAGCAGGGGATCATCGACCAGCCGATCGGTATGAGCAGCCAAGCTGACCACGGCTTAAAGCGAACTGTGACCGATTCCGGCAGACCAGCCTGCAGTCATTACCGCGTGATTCAAGAGTATGCCTCTGTCTCCCTGGTAGAGCTGGAGCTGGTCACGGGACGAACTCATCAGCTGCGTGTTCATCTTTCGTGGATGGGCAATCCTATCGTGGGCGATGAAATGTATGGCCAAGCCAGCAGTATGATCAACAGACAGGCGCTTCATGCCTGGTCGCTAGACTTTATTCATCCGCGCACAGAACAACCTGTGCAGATAAGGATACCGCTGCCCGGGGATATGAAATCCATTTTAAACCATCAATTACAGCAATTACAATAATTATGCATAATAGTATTTCTTGGAGGTAACAGGAAATACTATTTTCAATGCGAATATAATATTTAAGAGAAAAGGCAAAATTTTAGGAGGGGTAGCATGAAAAAGGCAGTATACGCAGCAGTATTGGTATTAGCTTTGGTTTTGGCGGTTCCAGCGGCTGCATTTGAATTGTCAGGAGAGCTGTGGTCAGTATCGGAACAGGAGTTCATTCCTGAAGGTCAGCTGACCAATATCTACAGAGCAGAGCTGACTTTAATGCAGATTGGACCGGTTCGCTTAATGGGCGGCGCAGATTACGGCGGAAAACCAAATCATATCACAGACTTTATTGATTTAATCCGCGATGATCTGGACGATGAAAAGCTGGCTGATTTAGATGATTTTTATATTTTGGGCGGCCTGGATGGCAAGGTGAGAGTAGATTGGCCGGTGCTGGGTCAGCTTGATATAATTACTTCTGTTGGCTATCGCGTTTTAGGAAACGTCAGCAAGGCAGAAACTGGCATTGATGGCGGTCTGTACGGCGGCATTGAGTACAGCGCAGGATTGGGAATCGATATCGCACCGGGGTTGAGGCTGTCCGGCGTCTATGAGTACGCACCCAGTCTCATTACACTGGTTGGCGAGGAAGACCAGGGCAAAGTAGAAGGTATCGATATCAGCATCGAGTATCAAATTCCATTGGTTCTTGCGAAAGCAGGTTATCGCTCCCAGTTCTTTGAACTTGAAGAAGCTCAAGGACACCGCATCAGCGGATTCTATGTTGGCGCAGGAATTCATTTTTAGAACCTGTTACCAGTAAAAAAACCGGAAGGGGAAAACCCTCCGGTTTTTTTAGTATACAGGCTCAGCAGCGATAGCGCTGATTTTCCAGGTTTCGCTATCTGGGTACAAGTTTAGTGTCAACTTTAATCTGGCGCTAAACTGCGTTTTGATCATAAAAACAGCTTGGTCTTCAGAAGTGCTGACAGCCGACGCAATCCACTCGATTTCAGACCGGATCGCCTGCAGCAGCTTAACAGCCTGCAGTTTATTATGGGTAATGTGATAATCGAGCCAAACCAGGTCAAACTCTGTTACCGCAGTGCGAAAATCATCAAGCCACCGCTGAAGCTCGGAATTTCCAATTCTCAAGTCAAATTCATACTCAGCGGGAATCTGGGACCACTCAACCAAAAACCAGTTTGTGGCTGAGTTCTGCCAGAGACTGTATACTTTCGACGTTAACAGATCATTTTCATACAGATCGCAGTAGACTATAGATCCTGACTCAGTAGGTCTAATTTCTACAACTTGATTGGTAATGGTGCTGTCGTGAGGCCGCGAAATCAAATAAGCAATGAACTGCTCACGATCAGTAAAGTCAGGGTGAATCAAGGCGTTTAGGTCGTCCCGGCTGCTGAGGGAAATAGCTCTGACAAACTCTGTAACCGCTTCATTTATGAGTTCTTCATCTGTACTTTCCACTAGGTCTTGCATCCAGTCTAAGCCTTGACCATCTTCCAAATCTTCTGCTTCGGCCGGCTCAAGTGGCTCTGGTTCTTTGTCTTCGCTGGTGTCAGGCGAATCTTGCTTTAATTCATCGCCAAGTTCTGATGTGTGTTCCGTCGCATCGCTTGGGTCCGGTTCATCAGTGGGATCTGGTGTGTCCGGATGTTCCGGTTCCTCATCCGGTTCTGGTGTTTCATCCGGCTCCGATTTGTCAACCGGTGTCCCTCCATCAACTGCATCAAGCTCGTCTTCCGGAGTGTCCTCCTGATCCCCAAACCAAATCACTGGGTAACCTTGGTTTTCAACCAACCAGGTATAGGTTGCAAAAGCAGACTCGCGTACATCCAGCAGTTTTCCATCCAGCTTAGGCAGATAGTCTCGTGAGAGGGAAAGCTTAATGCGGTAATCGCGGTTTGGCTGTGATTCAAACAGGGGATACCACATTAAAGTTTCGTCAAGAGCCTGCATTGGCTCTGATTCATAATTGGGAAGAAAACCTTCATAGCTCAGGTCTAATGTCTGCGCAGCACTATCAGGCTGAAACACAGCAGATACTACCGCTGCGGCAGTAGTGTTGTTTACTTCATATGTAAGCAGAGTGGGAATCCAAAGCGCAGTTACATGGGCTTTGGGAAATAGTTTAAACTGAATTTGATCCTGCTCTGCAGGAACGGAGATCCTGGCATTAACACGGATAAAACCCTGCTCCGGGATAAAGAAGACCTCAACTACATCTTGTTCTGCAAAAACACAGGCAGGAAAGGCAAGTATGACGATAAGAACTGAGATTAAGCTGATTTGTTTCACGAACAACCCCCCTATTCAACTATAACATTTCTTGGATTCATGCGTTATTCCTCTCTTTTTTCGGAGTTTTAGTTAGGCATTTTTGTTGTAATTTCCCTGCGTTCTTGGTATAATACCCATGTGCACAAAAGTGTGTACATAAATAAGGGAGGTAAATCATGCATCCGTATATTGATTTTGTCAATCCCAATTTGGGAGATCTGTTAACCAAGATCGGTTTAGACAAACGCTATGTCAAGGGACAGGGGTGTTACCTCTACGACCAGGAAGGAAATACATATTTGGATTTAATCGCAGCCTATGGTGCGCTGCCTTTCGGCTTTAATCCAGTGGAAATCTGGGAAGCGATTCGGGAGGTGGAAGTCTCCCTCGAGCCCAGTTTCGTTCAGCCTTCATTGCTGACACCAGCAGGGGAACTGGCTAAAAGACTGATTGAAATAGCGCCACCCGGCATGGCTAAAGTAACATTTGCCAACAGCGGTGCGGAAGCGGTTGAAGCAGCAATCAAGCTTGCTCGATCCAAGACCGGTAAAAAAGGCATAGTTTCTACCAAAAACAGTTTTCACGGCAAAACTCTCGGTGCGCTGTCAGCGACAGGAAACAGAAGCTATCAACAAGCATTCGGAGCCCCGATGGAAGGATTTCACTTTGTTCCGTACGGAGATGCTGCAAGCCTTGAACAGCTGCTGGCTGCTGCGGCGGATCAAATTGCCGCGGTGATTCTAGAGCCCATTCAGGGAGAAGGGGGTATTGTCGAACCTCCAAGTGGATACCTGGCTGAGGTGCGGCGGCTGTGCACGGAATATGGAGTTCTGCTGATTTTCGATGAGATCCAAACTGGCTTAGGCCGCACTGGGACCATGTTCGCAGCCGAGGCCGAAGGTGTAATGTGCGATATTATGACTCTTGCCAAAGCGTTGGGTGGCGGACTGATTCCCATCGGAGCTGTGCTGTGCACAGATGATGTTTATAATGAGGAGTTTGCAACCAAGCACTCGTCAACTTTTGCCGGCAATACCATTGCCTGTCGAGTAGGCGCTAAAGTGGTTGAACTGCTCGCAGCCAACGATCAATTCTTAGTTAAGGAAGCTGCCCGCAAGGGAAGTATTCTAAAGGCTGGTTTGGAAAAAATCCAAGCTCAATATCCAGATATTATTAAAGGTGTTCGGGGCCGTGGTTTAATGCTCGGATTGGATTTTGGAAGCAGTCGAGAAGTTTATCCTAACAGCCTCCTTGGTATAATGGCTGAGCAGAAAGTGCTTACGCCGATCATTGCCAGCCACCTGCTGAATGTGGGTAAGGTGCGAGTTGCGCCGACTTTAAATGGTGCCAGCGTAATCCGAATTGAACCGCCGTTGATTATCAGCGATGAGCAGATCGGTCATGCCCTGACCGCTATTGAGAAAACAGTTAGGGTGCTGGCACAGCGGAACACAGCTGCTTTGACGGCGCATTTGCTGTCGATAGATCTGAAGACAGATAGTCAGCCGCCGCAGGTAGAGTTAAGTCCTTCAGCAGAGCAAAGTCTCGAACAGGAGGACGGCCGATTTGCATTTTTAGTTCATCCCCTGAGTATGAAAAACTACTCAGATTATGATCGCAGCTTGGAGGCCTTCTCCGATGAGCAGCTGGCTGAACTTGCCGGCCGCTGGACTGATATGCTGGAACCATATGTTATCTCCAGCGCCAGGATCACATCCCAAACCGGGCAGAGTGCTTTTGGCGATTTTATAGTAGTTCCGTATACGGCGGATGAGCTGCAGCAAATGCCCCGAGTAGAAGCGGAGGCAAAAATATTGGAAGCTGTAGAATTGGCTGTACATCGCGGTGCCAAAATTGTTGGGTTGGGTGCCTATACCTCGGTTGTTACTGGAGGCGGCCGCTCTTTGGTAGGTAAAGCACCGGTAGCGATTACAACCGGCAACAGCTATACGGTTCTTTCGGGAATTGATGCCCTAACCATCGGAGGGACCAAACTAGGATTGGCTTTAGACCGGTCAACGGCTGCTATTGTGGGTGCTGGTGGCGCAATAGGTAAGGCTTCTGCTATGCTTTTGGCAGAGCAAGTGGCTCGCCTAATTTTAATCGGCAATCCGGCGCGTCCGGAAAAGAGCCGCTTTAGGATGCTTAAAGTCATGGCCGAGATGTACCGCTATCTGCGCGAACAGCATTTCGCCGGACGGGAATTTGCAGCTAACAGTATCGGTGCGGTGGTTAACAGATTACCTGATCTGCCTGCCTTGGACGCAGGACTGAGTAAATGGATGGATTACTGCGAAAGCCAACTTGAAAAACCGGGATGTCCAGTTACCGTCACTGTCGACCTGCGGTCGTATTTACCTGCGGCAGATTTAGTTCTGGCAGCAACCAGCAGCACGGATGATTTAATTACTCCGGATATTATCAAACCAGGCGCCTTAATTTGTGATATGTCTCGGCCAGCGAATGTAAGCGGTGATGTGCTTACACAGCGTCAGGACGTGCTGGTGATAGATGGAGGGGTTATTGAACTACCGGGTGAGGTAGATTTGGGCTGGAATTTTGGTTTTGACAAGGGTCAGGCTTATGCGTGCATGTCGGAGACAATCATGTTAGCTCTCGACCGCAACTATACAAACACCAGTATTGGCGCGGATCTAAATATTGCCTATATGAACGAACTGCGGGAGTGTGCCGAGCGGCATGGATTTAGGCTTGCCGGATTTCGCAGTTTTGATCTGCCCCTGCCGGAATCAGTTTGGGAGCAAGTTGTGGCCGCTCGCCAAGAGTTAATGGTAGGAGGACAGGGAGCATAGCTGCATAGACTGAGTTATCGTGTGAACCTGTGGAGAACTGCCGCAGGTTCTATTTTATTTGCTTAAGAATATAAATTAGACAAACAAAGGATCTCGGCCAAGGTGGTGTAACCCGTGCATCGTGTAGTTGTGGCAGGTGGTACCGGACGAACCGGGAAGGCTGTAGTTCAGTATTTAATCGGTTGTGCTGGCCTGGAGGTAGTTGGCATTGTCAGCAGACAAAACGCAGGGCGGTATTTAAGCAGTTTGCTGCCTGATTTAGATGTAGAGATTCCCATCTTTGGCACTTTAGAACAGGCGTATGCAGCTGTTTTGCCAACAGATGTCGTTGATTTTACAGTGCCAGAGGCAGCAGTAAACCATTTTACCTTCTGCATAGAAAAACGCATTCATCCGATTATCGGTACCACGGGCTTGAGCAGTAAAGACCAGCAGCTGTTCGCAGATCTCTGCCGTGAGCATAAGCTTGGAGGAGCATTAATCCCAAACTTCGCCCTGGGTATGATAGTTGTCAAGAAAGCACTAGCCGCAGCAGCTGAGCTGTTTGCATATGCAGCGGTAATTGATTATTATTCAGATCAAAAAAAGGAAGTTCCTTCGGGAACTTCCAAGCAGTTAGCTGCAGAGCTTAAAAAATACAAGAATTACAGTCACGAATCCATACCGGTTTACAGCTTTCGCATCCCGGGTCAGACCGTCAGCCAGCAGCTGAAATTCGGCGGGATGGGTGAAACGATTACAATTAGTCATGATGTGAGCGATCGGGTCTGTTTTGGTCCGGGGGTATATAAAGCAGTGGTCAACATTGGCCGATATGAGCATCTAGTTACAGACTTAGGTTTTCTGCTTTAGCTGTTCTATGGGTTTTTCGGTACTGCATAGGTGAGCAGCTGGTAAATTTCCGGAATACTCTGCCAAAATGCGAGTGGCTTTCATAACCCACCTGCTCAGAAATGGCGCTGATCGGCAGATCGGTAGTACGCAGAAGCTGCTGCGCTGCCTTAATGCGGGTGTTGTTTAAGTACTCAGTTAGCGTCAGCCCAGTAACTTGTTTAAACATTCTACTGAGATAGTAAGGACTGATATAAAATTCATTAGCGATAGCAGTGAGAGTCAGCTTTTCCCGATAATTCTTTCTGACATGCTGAACAATCTTATGGATGGTCAAGTAAACCGGATTAAGCTCGTTGAGATGGTGATAGACCAGATCAAAATTTAGGCGATTAGAAAACAAGAGAAGCTCTGTTAACAGAACTCTTTGATACAGCTCACCGCCAGGTTGGTGGTTGCTGTACTCGTCTGCCAGCTTCGTAAGGAGTGATTCAATAAAGTTCTGCTGTGCGACAGTCAAGTGGACTACCTTTGTGTCGTGGTAAAAACAGGACAGCAGTTCACTAACTTGAGCTTGGCTGAGCAGCTGTCTGAGAAAAGTTTCGGTGAAGTAAACCACATAGCGGGCGTGCGCTCCCATGCTGCTGTCCGCCTCGGTTGTCCGGTGAATATATCCTTTTGAAATGAACACCAAATCCCCCGGATGAACATGAAAAATTTGATCCTCAATGAAATAAAAACGCTCTCCTGAAACCAGATAATATATTTCATAATGATTATGCTCATGCTTCTGGGGCATTGTATACGAAGTGTCCAGTTTATTATAATGAATCGAAAAATCTACTGTATTCAAACATCTCACCCCTATGGATTCAATTCTAGCATAGATTCTGGATGCAGCGCAAAAAATGTCGAAAAAGTTATGTAAAAGCAAAAGAGGTAAAGAAACTTAGCCTTCCTTGCTGTATAATAATTAAAGATGGCACAAAAATCAACGCTGATTAACAGGAATTTAAAATAAGTTGTCGAATGTTTCTACATGATATACTTTTGATCCGCTGTTTAACGCAGGCAGAGAAGGGGTAGGTTAGGATGAAAAAAAGATTAGCTGCACTGTTAATTATCATTACTATCAGCTGGTTGGCTTTATCAGCAGGAATCTATGCTGAGAGCGAGCCGGAATACACTCTAGGGGATATTACTGCATATGTACGCGAACGAGGATATCTGGATTATCTGGAACAGTATCCTGATGCTGTGCGTCCTGACGCAGAGATTATCATTCCTGCTTCTGACTACTCTGCTTCAGATATGCAGTTAGAAATTATCTCAGATTTTGCTGGCTCTGATCAAGAGGTCTTGATGACTGAAGAGACAGGATATGTCGAGTGGACTTTTGAGGTGGAGCAAGCTGGATTGTATAATCTCGCCATAAAATACTATCCACTTGAAGGACGCGGGGTAGACATTGAACGAGAGCTGTGGATCAATGGCGAGCGTCCCTTTGATAATGCCCAATATCTGAAGTTCTATCGTGTTTGGGGCGACGAAGGCGACTTTATCGTTGACTCTTTGGGCAATGAAATCCGCTCCAAGCAAATTGAAAAGCCGGAGTGGATCTACGCAGATGTAAAGGATCCGCTTGGTTATTTTCAAGAGCCATACAGCTTCTATCTTAATCAAGGCATTAACACGATTAGATTAGTTTCTCGCATGGAACCGGTTGCGCTGGCAGAGCTGAAATTCTATCAATATGTCAGCCCGCCGAGCTATGCGGAGGTATACGCTGCGTACGAGTCTCAAGGAATTCGTCCTACAGCAAACGTTTTTATTAAAAAGCAGGGTGAGGAAAGCACTGTTCGCTCATCACCGACTTTATTTCCTATCTCCGATCATGGCGATCCATCAGTAGAACCTTACCACCACGCAGAAATTCGCCTAAACACGATCGGGGGATACCGCTGGGCACAGCCGGGTCAGTGGATCCGCTGGGAAGTTGATGTGCCTGAAGACGGATTATATATTCTTGCTTTTAAGGCAAAGCAGGATCAAAAAGCAGGCGCTGTCAGCACTCGCCGGCTGTACATAAATGGTAAGGTGCCTTTTGCTGAGGTTTCTGCCGTTCCGTTTTATTACTCTACTTATTATCAGATGAATGTATTAGGCGATCCTGATACAGGTCAACCATACTACTTCTATCTTCCCAAAGGGAAAAACGAAATAACCTTAGAGGTTGTTTTAGGCGATGTTGCCGATGTGCTCAGAGGTACAGAGGAGCACCTCTATGAGCTCAACACTATTTACCGCCGGATTATCATGATCACCGGTGGAAATCCGGACCCGATGAGGACTTATGAGTTAGATAAACGGATTCCTGAGGTAATCAGTCGGATCGGTTATCAAGCTGATATTTACCAAGACCTGGTGGATCAGCTGATCGCCGAAACCGGAATGGAAGGGGAGCATACTCAGGCACTCACTCAGGTCGCGTTCCTGCTTCGGAGAATGTACAGCGATACTGATCGCATAACAAGAATGCTCTCTGAGTTTCGCGACAGCCTCGGCTCTATCGGTAACTGGATTTATCAAACCAGGGAGCAGCCGCTGCAGATTGATTACTTAATAGTTGCCTCTCCCGATCAGACTATGCCGAGAGCTGAGCCGACCTGGTGGCAGTCGCTTGTTCACGAGATAAAAGCAATTGCAGCTTCGTTTTACCGTGAATATGACTTAATGGGCAATATCTCAGGCGACGATATCGCGGAAGAGAGAGAACCGATCACTGTTTGGATTGGCTCAGGAAGAGACCAAGCCCAGATTTTAAAACAGCTGATCGATAACGAATTCAGTCCTAAGACAGGTATACCTGTAAAAATGCAGCTGGTGCCAGATCTGACTCAACTTCTATTAAGAGCAGCTATTGCAGGAACCGCACCTGATGTTGCCATCGGCATGCAACTGCAGGATCCAGTTAACTTTGGAATGCGGGGAGCCCTGTATAATCTCGCCAATTTCGCTGACTTCGATGAAGTAATGCAGGACTTCATGGTCAGTTCTTACGTTCCATTTACATTTAGGGATAATGTCTTTGCATTGGCTGCTCAGCAGTCGTTTCCGGTAATGTTCTACCGGAAAGACATCTTGGCTGAATTGGGCATCGACATTCCCAAAACCTGGGACGATGTTTATCGGATTTTGCCAATTCTCCAGAAAAACGGCATGTCCATTGGTATCAGGCCGTCGATATACTATACCTGGCTCTACCAGCGCGGTGAGTTGGTGTATAAGCCTGACGGGGTTGAAACTAATCTCGACTCAGAAACAGCAATTCAAGCATTTGCAGAGCTGACTGATTTATGGAGTCTGCACAGTCTGCTGATTGAGTTTAATACTGAAAACCGGTTCCGTTTTGGTGAAATGCCGATTGTAATTGAGGACTACGGCTTTTACAATCGCCTGGCAGTGTTTGCACCTGAACTGAGGGGCGAATGGGGCTTTGATTTGGTGCCCGGCACGGTGCAGCCGGATGGAACTGTTAACCACACCGTTGTCGGGATTACCACCGCCAATCCCATGTCGGTTTCATTAGCCGGCATTCAAGGACCAGCAACCGGTATTCTACAAACAGCATCAGACCATGATGCTGCCTGGGAGTTTGTTAAGTGGTGGATCAGTGCTGATACTCAGCTTCAGTTTGGCCGTGAACTAGAAAACTTGATGGGGACAGCAGCTCGCTATCCAACAGCAAATCTCGAGGCATTTTTACAGCTGCCTTGGACTTCAGAGCAGCGAGAAAAACTATTAGAGCAGTGGCATTGGGTTGAAGGTTCGTTAGAAGTTCCGGGTGGATACTATATGAATCGGATGTTTGATTGGGCGTTTAGGGCAGTTGTGGTTGATGACGACTTCACTTCTGCGCGGGAGACCTTGACAAAATACAATATGGATATTAACTACGAACTGCGCCTGAAGAGAGATGAGTTTGGTTTGGAACTGACGCTTGATGAGATCCCGCAGGAGTATATCGATCTCTTTTGGTCACGCTTTACTCACATTCAACCACGTGATCAGTATTGATTATTAAAATAACGGGGGAAGCAAAATGAGTTCATCTGTTCAACGCGATAAAACCCAACTGGGAATGAAGACAAGACCCGGGAGATTTGCGGCACTGCTTAAGGAGATCAGAGCTTCCAAGACATGCTATCTGTTCTTAGCACCATATGCCATCCTGTTCACACTGTTTACTGTTGTTCCGGTTATCATGGCAATTCTGCTCAGCTTCACCTATTTCAACATGCTGCAGCCGCCGCAGTGGGTAGGTCTGCACAACTACGTCCGGCTATTTCTGGAGGATGAGATCTTCCTAATTGCCGTTAAAAACACGCTCGTCTACGCTGCAATTACCGGACCTGTCAGCTATCTACTCTGCTTTGTGATAGCCTGGCTGATTAATGATCTCAAGCCAAAAGTAAGAGCGTTCCTAACGTTGTTGTTCTATGCTCCGTCTATTTCCGGTAATGCGTATGTGGTATGGCGGGTTATTTTCAGCGGTGACACTTATGGCATTGTCAATGGTTTCCTAATGTACTGGGGCTTTATCGATTCGCCAATCCAATGGCTGATTGACCCGAAGTACATCATGCCGATTGTAATCTTGGTTGTATTATGGATGAGTTTAGGCACTTCGTTCCTTGTGTTTATCGCTGGACTGCAGGGAATCGACCCAGCTCTGTACGAGGCAGGTGCAATCGATGGTGTTAGAAATAGATGGCAGGAGCTGTGGTACCTGACGCTGCCGCAGATGCGAGGGTATCTGATGTTTGGTGCGATCATGTCAATTACCTCGTCATTTACGGTCGCTGGTGAGATCACCACTTTAGTAGGCTTTCCCAGCACCGATTATGC
>FZPS01000051.1_pt180 | contig 14382 bp, 14 predicted proteins | sample 1817821 | NCBI WGS metagenome assembly FZPS01 (sample SAMEA104158645, study PRJEB21678) | metagenome | place: Germany | collected 2015-04-21 | reverse complement strand
TAGGCAAACCCAGACGGTTGGCCAGTTCGCGGGCCCTGGTCACCCCACCGAGATCGGGAGAAACAACCACGCCCTCACCCCGGATCTTTTTTTGTTTCAGGTAATTGGCAATAATCGGTACCGCCGTGAGGTGATCAAAGGGTATATCGAAAAAACCCTGGATCTGCCCGGCATGAAGATCCATGGTAATAACCCGCGTTGCGCCGGCAGTTGTCAGCAGATCGGCAACAAGTTTGGCGGTTATCGGGTCTCTCGCCCTAGTTTTCCGGTCTTGCCGGGCATAGCCGTAGTAAGGAAGCACGGCATTAATGCTTTTAGCCGAAGCCCGTTTCATTGCATCCATCATAATTAAAAGTTCCATTAAATTCTCATTAGCCGGACAGCAAATGGGCTGCACGATAAAAACATTGGAACCTCTGACACTTTCTCCGATATATATACTAATTTCCCCGTCACTGAAACGCCTGACCTCGGCTTGTCCCAAAGAAACCCCGATATGCTCGGCGATCTCTTCCGTCAGTTGCTGATTGGCTGTGCCACTGAAAATGTGAAACTTTCTTTCCCGGTACACACCGTGCCCTCCTCCTGGCTAAAATGTTTACAAGATATTATATTCTTCGCCCGGCAGTGTCCTTATTCCTTTCTGTTCATGTTTTTACTATTATTATTTTCCAAATAACGGGCCGCACGCCCTTCTTTATTGACCTGATGGGCACGGGCAATGGTTAGGGACCCGGCAGGCACATCTTCGGTCACTGTTGATCCGGCGGCAACATAGGCTCCTTTTCCGACGGTAACCGGCGCCACAAGATTACAGTTGCAGCCGATGAAAGCGTTGTCATGTATTGTTGTCAGGTTTTTTCTTTTGCCGTCATAATTGACAACAATTGTTCCCCCGCCCATGTTAATGCCGCTGCCAAGCTGTGCATCGCCGATATAGGAAAGGTGGGCAATTTTTGTTTTACTGCCGACCCGGGTTTTTTTAATTTCGACAAAACCGCCCACTTTGACATCTTTTTCAAGCACAGTTCCCGACCGCAGGTGGGCAAAGGGTCCTACCGTAACCCCGTCACCGATTTCGCAGGAGTTGGCTACGGAGTGGCGGAACACACTGTTACTGCCAACGCGGCAGTCTACGAGTTCGGAATTGGGGCCAATGATGCAGTTTTCGCCGACCACCGTGCGGCCACGGATAATTGTATTTGGCATTACTACCGTATCTCTGCCGAATCTAACACCAGCGTCTATGTAAGATGTCTGCGGATCAACCAGTGTTACCCCGGCTTCCATCAGCGAATTGTTAATTCTCTGCTGCATCAGCGATTGCACCCTGGCCAGTTGCATCCTGTCATTAACTCCCAAAGCAAGTGTGTAATCCTCTAAAACTTCCGCAGCAACGGGCAAACCCTTTTGCTGCAGAATAGCAATACAGTCCGTAAGGTAATATTCTCCCTGGACATTACTGCAGCCCACTTCATCTATGACTTCTTTCAGGGAGCGTATATCAAAAACATAGGTGCCGGTATTAATTTCAGTAATCTTGCGCTCCCCGGCCGTGGCATCTTTTTCTTCCACGATTCCGGCGACACCGCCCTTTTCATCCCTGACAATTCTTCCGTAGCCATAAGGATCCCGAACATGAGCTGTCAGAACGGTGGCGGCTGCGCCCGCCTGCCGGTGCCGGTCGGCCAGATTCCCGATTGCCTCGGCAGTCAAAAGCGGAGTATCACCGCATAACACCAGCACATTGCCTTCCGCCGGCAACAGCGGTACGGCCTGCAGAACAGCATGGGCAGTACCCAGCTGTTCCTTTTGCTCGACATACCTGACCCGGTTGCCGACAAGCTGCCTGATTTTTTCCCCCTGGTGTCCGACTACTACCACAATATCGGAGCAAATACCTTTGACGGCGGAAATAACATAACTAATCATAGGATAACCGCATATGGGATGAAGAACTTTGGGCAGAGCAGACTGCATGCGTTTGCCCTCGCCTGCTGCCAGTATCACTGCGGTCGTTTTTTCCAATTGCATTGCCCCCTTTGCTTATTCATATCTATTTTATACACGGATTATCTTAATTGTCACCTTTACCATGTAATGATATCACGACAACGGGTAAAAAATAAAGACAAAAAAAAGGAGCCTGAAAGCTCCCCTGTATGTGCTTTTATTACGCACCTACCAATTCTTTTTCAAGCTCTGCATTGTACGCCTCCAAAACTGCCGTTTGAATGATTTCACGTGTTTCGGAAGTAATCGGGTGAGCTATGTCTTTAAACTCCCCGTCAGGAGTTCTTTTGCTGGGCATAGCAACAAAAAGCCCGTTGTTTCCCTCAATAACACGTACATCATGCACCACAAACTGGTTATTCAAAGTAATTGATACAATGGCTTTCATTTTCCCTTCCTGGTTGATTTTTCTTATTCTGACATCAGTAACTTCCACGTTCCTCACCGCCTTTCCCCAGACACTTGCGTACTTTGCTGTTTCCACTCATATTTCCACACAAACGTAGCAATTCCTTCTTTTTACTGGGAAAATGTTTGTTCGCCGGCCAATTTTGTGCTTATATGCATGGATGAAGCCATATTAGTATAAATCCCCGCAAGGGAGCCTTGAAAACGGTTCGCCGGAAATTATCCTGCAGGTTTCAGCAACTGCCTGGCCAAAGCCAGATCTGACGGCTTGTCGATATCCGTGCCAATTTCCGGATATGCCGAAATCACTGCCTTTCCTTTTATTGCAAAAAGTGCGGCAAAGCGCTGTTCCAGCTCCCGGATGGTTACTTTTTTTAATAATAACTTTAAAACAAAGAATAATCCCAGTGTCCCGGCCAGCCGCAACGGGTTTTTCCGCAAGGCATAGAATTTTTCCAGACGGGGAAGAGCCGCAGGCAAGCAGCGGGGATTAACCAGAAATAGATTGCCGCCGGTATATTCGGCGTTTTTAATTTTCACATATGTTCTTTTTACTCCCGGGAAGCGGCGTTCGCTGTCTGCGCGGGAAACAATGGGATAGTAAAAATCATAATCATAGGGATGGCAGGCGGCCAAAAAATCCTCCACCGCCTCTGCTGTTAAGAAAGGCACATCAGAGGAACAGACAAGAAAATGTTCCCCGGGCTCGAGCGCCAGGAAGCCTTTTTTAAGATTATCTACCAGCGAATCTCCTTCAGGGACAATCAGAATGTCTTCTTCAGCCTTGGCTCGCATTTCGGCTGCCGGAGCAACTACGGCAATGCGGCCGATTCCTTTTGCGGTACGAAATGCCTGCAATACATAAGCAAGCATGTCTTTGCCGTGAATCTTAATAAAAGCCTTGTTTTTGACTCCTTCTTCCTCTGTCAGGGTCGAGAGGCCGGCTGTCCCGGCCATAATCAGCACATCGGTCACTGCTCACACCTCCAGTGTTACCGGCCGCTTTGTTTGCGTCAGCCAGACAGCTATTCCTTCTTTTTTCAGGGAATCTGCCAGCCGGACAGCTTTTTCCCTGTCCGGATAGAGGGCAAACACCGTCGGGCCGCTGCCACTCATTAAAGCCGGGGCATTTACTGCCATCTTTTTTTTCAGTTCTCCTATGGCAGGATAAAGACGAAAGGCGGGATACTCCAGGGTATTGCAGAGACAATCCGCTATCTCCTGCCGGTCACCTTTCTGCAAGGCCGCAAGCATGCGCTTCGTGTTGCCTGTTTTTTTAAAATCATCCGCTCTCAGGCTGCGATATACTTCCGCAGTGGACACTGCAAATCCGGGATTGGCCAGGACCACGAAAAAAGTGGGACAGTCCCTGAGCCGTGTCAGCCTCTCTCCCCTCCCGGTAGCAAAAGCCGTGCCGCCTTGCAGGCAAAAGGGCACATCGGAACCCAATGCCGCCGCAATTTCTTGAAGCAAGCCGTCCGCGCAGGGCAGCTTCCAGAGGCGGAGCAGTCCGCGCAGGGCAGCGGCGGCATCGCTGCTGCCGCCGGCAAGTCCGGCGGCAAGAGGAATCCTTTTTTTCAGAACTATTCTTGCTCCCTGCCGGACTTCATAGTATTTTTTCAGCATTAGAGCCGCTTGCAGGGCTAAATTGTCCTCTCCCACAGAAAGACCGGGGCAGTCACATGACAAAGAGACCTGTTCATCATCTGCAGTATAGAATACCAATGTATCATGGAGAGCGATACTCTGATAGACAGTCTCCAGCTCATGATAACCGTCCGGTCTTTTGTGTTTTACGAGTAACAGCAGGTTAATTTTTGCAAAGGCTTTTTCACTGACAGGCATGTTTTCTCCCCTTGGCAACCGCCATGAGAAGTAATTCGCCCCGGGGCAGTTAATTCCTGCTAGGGCAAAGCGGCGGGACTCTCCAAGGCCGGACGGCCTGCTTTTTGCGGTCGTACAGCCGCTTTGGCACTGTTTTGGTAGGAATCGATTTCGGCCTGAATAACTTTAAGGTTTTCGTAGAAAACAACTACCAAATCACCCGGAAGGGCAGCATTTAAGGCTGCCTGCAGCGCTTCTCTTTCTGTGCGAAAAACACTGATACAGAAAACATCTTTGCCGGCGGCAACGGCGCCTTTCTTCAGCAGCGCAGCCACTTCCCCCGGCCTGCGTCCGCGCAAATCCTCATCCTCCTTAATGAAAAGATAGTCAAAAACCTGGGCTGCAGCCTGGCCTGCCGCCATAATCAACTGGTCTCCACGGTCTCCCGGCACACCGACAACTGCCAGTATCCGTTTAGCTTTTAGCTTTTTAGCAAAACTGCCTGTCTTTACAAAACCGTCAGGGTTATGTCCATAGTCCACCAGTACCTGAATGTCACCGATCCTGTAAAGATTGCCCCGGCCTGGATTGTCGCGGGAAGAAGAAGCAAATTTTTGCAGGTAAAAAGCTGCCTGCCGCGGGGACATGCCAAAAGCCCAGCATGCTGCGAGAGCCGATAAAAGATTTTCTGTCTGATGCCTGGCCCGGCCGCCGTAAGTAACGGCAAAGTCCCGGGCTCTTCCGATAAACACTACACGGTTGCCCTGGGCTGCCAGAATCATGCCCCGCTGTAAAAATAAAGTCCTGCCCCCGTTGCCTAGGTGACGGCGGACTGTGATGTTGTCCTCCTGCATACTGAAATATATTATTGGCGTCCAAACCCTTTCAGCAAGTTCATGCACATGGGGGTCATCGGCATTCAGAACAACCGTGCCCGTGTCATAAACCGCCTCCGCCACCAAACTTTTGACATGAAGAAGGTCAGCGGCCGTTTCAACACCGTCCTGCCCGAGATGATCGGCACGAATATTCAGGATAACGGCTACATCGGCCCTGTCATAACCAAGTCCGCGGCGGATAATGCCGCCCCGGGCCGTTTCGAGGACCGCCACCTCCACACCGGGGTGCCCTAAGACGGCATTTGCTCCGGAGGGGCCCGTAAGGTCCCCCTCTTTTATCAAAATACCGTTTACATAAAAACCATCCGTACAGCACATTCCCGTTTGCAGGCCATGGTGACGCAGGGCATATTCCAGCATCCGGGCAGTAGTTGTTTTCCCGTTTGTTCCGGTTACGCTGAAAACAGGAACGCGTGCCGGCTCACCGGGAGGGAAAAGATAAACAATAATTTTATCACCCACATCCTGCTTCCGCCCATTTGCCGGAAACAGGTGCATGCGCAACCCGGGAGCGGCATTAACTTCAATAATTCCCCCTGTTTGCCCGGCGGGCGGCCGGGAAATATCCTCCATAATAATATCCACCCCGGCAATATCCAAGCCAATAATTTTAGCGGCACTGACAGCCAGTTCCGCCTGCCGGGGGTGGACATACTCCGTCACGTCACAGGCGGTGCCGCCTGTAGAAAGATTCGCGCTTTCCCTCAGAAGTACTTTCTGACCGTCAGGAACCACTGCCCCGGCAGTCAGTCCCTGCCGCTCCAGAACTTCTTCGGTTATTTTGTCAAAAGGAATTTTCGTAAGAGGTTTTTCATGGCCTTCGCCGCGCAAGGGGTTTTTATTCTCCTCGGCAATCAGTTCGGCAATGCTTTTTTTGCCGTCTCCTACAACCTGCGCAGGAAATTTCTCGGCGGCGGCTGCAAGGCTCCCGTTGACAACAAGCAGCCGGTAATGCCGGCCGGGCAGGCATTTTTCAACTATGACCGGCATGCTGACGGCAGCAGCCAGCTTAAAAGCTTTTTCAACTTCCCGGCAACTGTTCAGATTAAGAAAAACCCCCTTCCCCTGGTTGCTGCAGTCCGGTTTTACCGCCACTGGGAAACGCAGTCTTTCGGCAGCAGCCACAGCTTCTTCCACAGAACGGACCGTTTCGCCTTCAGGAACGGGCAGCCCCTGCTGCCGGAGCAGCTTTTTGGTCAGGCCTTTGCAGGAGGCTATGTCTACGGCAATACAGCCTGTACCCTCGCTGATGCTGGCAATAATCCTTTTCTGGTATTTTCCTGTGCCAATCCTGTACAAACTGGACCCCCTTTCCAAAAGCTGAAAGGGTATTGCTCTTTTTTGGGCGGCAGATAAAATAGCCGCTGTGCTTGGCCCCGGCATATACCTGGCAGCCGCTTTTCTTGCCGCATCCAGATCCATATCAAGGTCAAAATCCTTGCCCAAAACAAGGGCGTAAACCAGCTCAACAGCGGTTTTGGCCAAAATTTCCGCCGCTTCCCGGCAGCGATATTCGCTGATTATTTCAACTATGCAGCCATTGCCGGTATAAGTCTTGCCGTATTCCATGCCGACTCCGGCCATGCTCTGCAGTTCCAGAAAAACATGCTCCACCACATGTCCCAGGTAGGTGCCTTCCCGTACCCTTTCCAAAAAGCCACCCCTGCGCCGGCGGGAACATTTATGTTCGAGCAGGCCGGGCAATTTGTTCAGCAGACGCCCTGTAAAAGAGGGATCGCAGTCTGTACGGTATTCTTTAAATTTATCAAGATCCAAAAGCATTTTCATAACCGGACGGTGACTGTAAATGTTCCGCCCGGGGAAAAAATGCAGGTCCACTATTCTCATCTGTCAAATGTCCTCCTTAACTTGCGGGATGCTGACCAGGCGTTTTTGCAGGTCATACCGGTATCCTTTGCAAAGGATATGCAGCTTTACATCGGTAAGGGCCAAGGACTGGTGCGGGCTGGACTCGGAAACATTGGAATGCCTTGACTGCCTGCCGTCCAGTATGGCTACCGTCCCCGTTCCTATCACCTCACACACACTGCCGCCACTGATGACAATAGCTGTATCTTCATCTATACCGACTCCCTGAATATAGGGATTATGCGCTATCGCGGCCAGTAAACGGCCGATCCTGCCTCTCTGGGCAAAATGCTGATCCACAACCACATCGGAAAGCAAGCCCAGCCCCGGCGCCATACGGATGATTTCTTTACTGGGGGTAGCCTCATCAACTCCTCCTACAAGCATAGTAGTGCTCATAGCAGAAGCACCGGCACTGGTTCCGGCAACAACCGCTCCCTGCCGGTAGCTTTCCTGCATTGCCTGCCCTAAAACACTGCCGCCAAGGATGCCGGTTATTCGCAACTGATCTCCGCCTGTAAGAAAAATACCCGTTTTTTCGGCAAAGCTGCTCCGGTAATGAGGCTGGTTGGCTTCTTCCCTGTTCTGTATTGCCAAAAGAGACACATTTGCCGCCCCGAAATCCGTGAAAATATCACGGTACTGCGCACCGGTCTCAGGGTTGGTGCTGGCGGTAGAAATTACGCAAATATCAGCTTTCCTGCCGCCTGCCAAAGAAAAAAAGCGTTTGAGGATTTCGCATTCCCCACTTTTATCTTCAGCACCGCCGATAATAACCAGGTGGCTTTTTTCATTCCGGGACAATTCTGGCACCCCCGTTTATTTAACAGCAGTTAATAGAATCTCCCTGATGACAGCATCCTATACGACATAAAATTTGACTGCGGAACAGGACAAGCCTGCAATTAAAGTCGTGAAAAAAAGAAACGCACCGCAGCAGTACGGTGCGTTTGCACTTTTTTCACTGTTGTAGCTCGTTTTTAATAATAGGCAACTCTATGGTAAATGTCGTCCCTTTTCCCGGAATGCTGTCCACATATATACGACCCTGGTGGTTTTCAATAATCCCGTATGAGATGGTAAGCCCAAGGCCGGTACCGTTCTCCTTTGTGGTATAAAAAGGGTCAAACACCTTTGTCAGTTGGTTTTCTTCAATCCCGCAGCCGGTATCACTGAAGCTGATAACTGCCTTGTCTTTTTTAGTCCGGGTAGCAATGGTAAGCCGTCCCCCGGACGGCATTGCATGGATGGCATTGGTCGCCAGATTTAAAAAAACCTGTTTAATTTGCGCAGGGACTGCCTGGACATAAATGGATTCCTTGGCATATTCCTTCTGAATTTCAACACTTTCCAAAAGGGACTTGCTTTCAATGAGCAGAAAAATTTCCTCCAAGATTAAATGCAGGTCCGTTTTCTTTAAGTTTGGAGCTGTAGGTTTTGTCAGGAGCAGGAACTCTTTGATAATGGAATTAGCCCGGTCAATCTCCTCAATCATCAGCTCGCAGTATTCATACCCCTTTGAATCGGGCCGAAACTCCTGGCAAAGGATTTGCAGAAAACCGCGCAATGTTGTCATGGGATTGCGTATCTCATGGGCAGTCCCGGCTGCCAATTCGGCAACCAGAGAGAATTTTTCCATCTGTATAAGCTCATTCTCCACGGTCTTGTTTTCCGTAACATCCTGAAATACACTGACTGCACCGCTCACATTCCCCTCGGCATCAAAAAGCGGTGAAGCATTAACGGAGATATATTGTACCCCATCCTGAAAAATTAGCTGCAGCATATGTTGATTAAAGCGTTTTTTCTGAGTAAGGGTTTCCTCCAGTATTTCCCGAAAAGCCTTGCCGGGTGCCGAATCCCACTGGCTTTCAGGGCGAAGCAGTTCCTGCGCCGTTTTGTTAAGATAAGTAATTTGGTTCTTATTGTTCACCGTTAAGACACCCAGCTTGAGGTCGGAAAATATTTCGTCCAGCAACTGATTATATTCAGTTTCCATTTCACGGTGAGCCAGCTTCAGGTCCTCTAAACCTTGGGGGTACTGACTGCCGGAACTGCTTTCGGCCAGCAGTCCCTCACTAACCGTTTCTATATCCTTGCGTGTCAGGAAATATGAAGTACTGTCATTTGGGTAGATTTCACCGGGAGATTCTTCTGCTTCTGCGGTTTCCGCCAAAAAAACATTCAACAGGCAATAAGAATCACCTTTTTCCCATACCTGCTTGGCAGAAATTTTACAATAGGGAAAGTTCCGCGCACCTATGCCGCCAATCATCCCCTTTATGACCTCGCAAAGAGCCGGGCTTTTGATAGTCATATATCCAAAGGGGCATTTATATTCGACAAATTCAACCTTGCTTTCTGTGTGTTTTCCGCACTGCACCTGCCCGCCTAGCTGATTTAATAAATCGACAACTATTTTGATAAACTCTTCCCTGCTTAAGGCCGTGTTTTTGTTCCCAACCGTTGTGCGATAGCGATCTTCAACATCATAACCATATTTTATGCCCAGTTTTTTCAGATACAATTTTGCACTGGAACCTACAAGCATTTCATTAACCAGTGTATAATCAGCAAGCAGTTGCAGAAAGAATTCTCCATGAGAGTCATATGGCATACACGGCTACCCCCGGCTATAGTATTTTTCTTAACCTCTTGTTCTCAGTAATGCCAGGTATGCGTCCCCTTTTTGCAATGGGTTTGCCTTCCACTTCTTTGATATCCATGGTCATATCTATTGCCGGTACACGTGAAATATAAGATCCGATACCAAAGGCATCCACACCTGCTTCGAGTAAGAACGGCAGCCTTTCATCATCAATTCCGCCGGATGCAAAAATTTTCACATGCTGAAACCCTTTTTGATCCAAACGCGCCCGTACTTCACGGACCAGTCCCGGAGTAACGCCGCCGCGTTCAGACGGCGTGTCCAGTCGTATTCCGTCCAAAGAATCGCCTAAAGCCTCTGCAACCCGTAAAGCTTCTTCACCTTCATCCTTAAATGTGTCAACCAGAATTATCCGGGGATCTCCTGACGGCATGATACGATGATATAAAAGAGCAACCTCCAGCGTGTCTCCCAGCATTAACACCACTGCATGGGGAACAGTACCTTTCGGCTCCTGCCCGGCCAGTTTGGCACCCAAAATACAGCTGCAGCCGTCTGCTCCACCAACCAGAGCGGCCCGCTCCATTACAGGAGCCACAGCGGGGTGAACATGCCGGGCACCAAAACAAAAAACCTGACGGTCGCCGGCCAGTTCTTTGCACCTGCGGGCCGCCGTTGCCCAGCCGCTCGCATTTGCCAGCATACCCAGGATTGCGGTCTCATAAATACCAAATTCACTGTATTTCCCCTTAATGCGCAGCACAACCTCTTTGGGGGCAAATTCCTGTCCCTCATCAAGAGCCCAGGCCTGTACATTTTTTGTTGCAAGCAGGTTTGCAACTTCTTCAATGCCGCATAAAACTCCGCCCCTTCCGGCAAAAATTTCCGCTGTAACTTCCGTATTTATTTTATCGGCAGCTCTGAGAATTTCTAAAGTGCGAACAAAGTAAATATCCGTAGTTGCACCGGCAAGAATCTCTTCATGGCTTGCGGAATGAAAAATACGTTCCTTAGACACTGTTAAAGCACTGACGTCATTTAAGGTGCGTAACTCTTTCACCGTCGTCCCTCCATATCTTTCTCATGCTTTTTTATCCCTAATCTGGAAAGCCGCTGCGAAACATTAATTTACCATTCCACATCAGTATGCAAATTCCTTTTTTCACCACCAAACAGAGAAAGGCGTACCGGCTCTTCCGGTACGCCCAACCCTTACTGTTCATTCATCAGAGCTTTTTCGGCGCGCTCTATTGCCAGTTTAACCAGATTTCCACAGTTCCGGGATGATACGCCGCCCCATCCTTCCCGGCGAACTATATCGGCAACGCCTAATTCTTCGGCTAACTCTTCTTTAAGCGCATCGGACATGATTTTGTCACGCCGCGGACTCATTAGCCTCACTCCTTTTGAACATTAACAGGGTCTTTTATATTATTTGTTTTTTTACTTGCATTACTCTGGCAATATCTATACTAAAGCAGTAAAAAAAATTAGCAAAGACGGTTATTAGCATTTTACCGCCATTATCATAATATAAGAGCAAGATTAAAAGATTTTTGGAGGGCGGCCATGACCCGCATCGAAATTAACCGCTTAATGAAAAAACTTATTTTTTACCGTCAAAATCAACTGTACAAAACCTATCCCATTGCTGTCGGCAGGCCCGAAACACCTACTCCTCTCGGTGAATTTAAGATTTACGAAAAAAATCCAAAGCCTCATCCGGGGCTTGGTACACGCTGGATGGCTTTTACCTATCAGCGCCATGGCATTCACGGCACATTCAATCCCTGGACAATCAACACCGCTGCCACCGCCGGCTGTGTACGCATGTACAATGAAGATATAGAAGAAATATTTCCGCTCGTACCTATCGGCACCCCCGTTATTATTTTCGACCGGCAGGAAACGGAGAAAATACCGGAACATACCGGCAAGGAGGTTTATTTTGTCCGTCCCGGTGATACAGTGGAGTCAATAGCCAGGCGGTTTAAAATCAGTCCGGAGGAACTGATTAGTTTTAATAAAATCAAATACCCCAAATACCTCCATCCCGGCAAGATGCTGCTCATACCGCAATACAACCGCTAAAGCCCTGTCCGCCTGCCCAGCAAAAGCCAAAACGGACAATAGAGAAAAGGCAGCCTTGTGCAGGCTGCCTCCGGGTTTCTTCAACGACCGATAAACATTTGCGTAAACATCATTCCATAAGGTCCGCCTTTGACTGCTCCGATACCTATATGGGTAAAAGACGCATTAAGGATGTTTGCCCGGTGCCCCGGAGAATTCATCAACGCGGTATGGGCCCGTTCAACTGTCGGTGCGCCGGCCAGGTTTTCCCCTGCCGTGCGGTATTTTATACCCGCATTCCTCATCATATCAAAGGGGGAGCCGTAGGTAGGGGACTGGTGGGCAAAATAATTCAATTCAATCATATCGTGGCATTTAAGGCGGGCCAGTTTAACCAGTTCCATATCCACCTGCAAAGGTGGCAGGTCTGCTTTTTCTCTTTCAGAGTTCAACAAAGCAAGCATTTTCTTTTCGCTTTCATTCAGCCCTTCAACCGGTTCAGGTTCAGGTTGCGGGTCGGGTTCGGGTTGTGGTTCCGGCTCCGGATCGGGTGCGGGGTCGGGTTCAGGCGCCGGTTTAGGTACGGGAAAACGGATTACTATATACTTCAGGCATTTTATGGATTTCAGCAGCAGACGTCCGGCAGGCGCGCGGAAAACTCTGCCGATGCTCCAAACTGTATCTGTTTTTAACTGATATGTTTTCTGCAGGACAGGCAGTTGCAGTCCTGAGCCGGTATTGTGGCTGTAGCGCTTGCAGTTATGTGCGGCTGCTGCAGGAGAAGAGACCAGGAGGGAAATCGCGAGGAAAAGGATTGTCAATGTCAGGGTTGTCCTTCTTTTTTTCTGCAAGAAAGCATGCCTCCTTAAAAAAATTTAATGATATTAAGAAACGTTTGCAACTCAATTATATGCACCAATTCAGCCTGATGCAAAACAGCTGCTGCGATAAAATTTGCCCTGTCAGCATAAGGAAAGGCAAGATATCTGCCTTATTAAGATATCTTGCCAAAACCACTGCGTTAAGTATTTATTCCATTATTTTGGGATAATAAGTTTTTGTCCCGGGAATATCAAATCCGGGTTTTTTAAATTATTGGCTGCAATGATTGCTTCCATAGGGACACCGAACATGCGGGATATTTTCCAAATGGTATCACCGGACCGGACAATATAAATTATCTCCTTCTTTGGTGATGGGTGCGGGTGATGAGGCGGTTTAAAAATTTTCTCTTTTTTTACCAATCTTTTTACTCTAACCCTAAAGGCAACAATTGCTACCTGGCGGGCAGACTCTTTATCCGGGGAAATATCCACTTTTACAAATTCAACATGTGCATTTGCCTGCGCCCGCATCCCCGGCCTGGCCCCCGGCACGTCTACAAAGTGGACGAAGCTTTCATCCACCTCATGCAAAAAGACTGTACCGCTGTGCGCATCAACGGCAAACAACTGCTTATGAAGAACGCCACGCACTATAACTTTGTTATTAATCACTTCATGCCGCAGATTGCGGACCCTGGCATCCACCGGCTCACGTATGGCTCTGACAGGACGGCGGAAAAATATCTGCCGTTCAATCAACAATTGGGAAGAGCCGCTGCTGACGATTTCTTCTATCTGAAAATGATCATGCGGAGAATGGTAGAGTGAACCCGTGCCGCGCTCCGCTGCAACCTGCAATGTTTCCTCTCCTGTCAGGCGGCCCTCCAGGCGCAGAAGCCCCCGCAGCAGATGCTGCTTTTCATCCTGCTCCTCCAGGACAAAAAAGGGCACCTGTCCTGTTACACACGCATCCATACCTTCTCTTGCACCTTTTACTTCCACAAAATATTTTACCGGAAAGACATAACTGTCTCCCGCAGCAGTGCCGTTCTCCTTTTCCGCAGTCACAACCAAGTCGCCCTCTACCTTGACCCAGTCATGTAAAACCGCAGCCCGCTGGTTGACAAGACAGCCAGAAAACTTTTCGGCCTTGGGAAGCACTTCCCCGCTTTCAAGCGGCAAAGAGAGATCAAACAACTCTTTGAAGTGTGTCAAAATAGTTTCGATTTTTATTGCTTCTGCCTCAGCTGCAGCTTCTTCTGCGGCGGCCGGTCTTAGAAAAGTCAGTTCCTCCTCGGCATAAGCGCTGTATTTAAGAGCAATTTTCGCGTTCCCTGCAAGCATCGTCGTTTGCCTGTCCTGATTCGTCTCCTCTCTTGGAAGCCAATTCCTGTCAACCGTTGCTTCAACATTGACCTCCACCGTATTGCCGGGGCGTATTTTTTCATCGGGCAGCAGCCGTGCCACATTTATTACATTGGTCTTTTTCCCCGTCAGTCCCGTTGAGCCGTCCAGAAAGTAGGTCTCAAGCAGAAGGGCTATTTGTGTAAAAATTTCCCCTTTCAGTGCTGCGGCACGAGCTTCCAGCACCGTTACTTCCGGGCCGGTAAACTCTTTTACCTCCCCCGGAAGCAAACACGACAGCGGAACGGTAAACTCGGTTTCCCCTGCAGAATGCAACAAGGCAAGGGTCCTCTTAATTCCTGCAGAATTTGACATGTTCATTCCTCCCGTTTATCCTATGCTGGCGGCAGCGATAAGTTGACGCGTAAAATAACGCAGTTTTTTACTGTGATCGAGTAGGAGCTGAGTAATTATTTTACTCAGCGTCCTCTCACACCACCGTACATACCGATCGGTATACGGC
>FZPS01000017.1_pt89 | contig 14390 bp, 11 predicted proteins | sample 1817821 | NCBI WGS metagenome assembly FZPS01 (sample SAMEA104158645, study PRJEB21678) | metagenome | place: Germany | collected 2015-04-21 | reverse complement strand
CTAAGTCGGGTCAAATAGATTCTTACGGAAGTTAAAAAAATAGAATTAAATGATAGCCAATATGTAGCATTGATTGTTCATTTAGCTTTAGTAGTAGAGCGAATTAAAAATGGCGATAAAATTCATATGGAAAAGCACTATTTAAATACTCTTAAGCATAATGAAGAATTTAGTATTGCAACGGAGTTAGGCAATGAAATTGAAAAAACGTTTAAAATTAATATTCCACAGGATGAAATAGGATATATTACCATGCATCTTTTAGGATCTAAAAAGTATTTTGATTATAACAATAATGATTTTAATGAATTTTTTATAGATAATTATAGTATTTTAAAAGTAGCCAAAGCTATGATTGAATTTATTCAAGATAAATCAAATGTTAATTTAATGCAAGATGATAAAATTTTAGTTAATCTAGCAATTCATTTAGAACCAGCAATAAAAAGAATGATAATGGGTATGGAAATTAGAAATCCATTGTTAGATGAAATAAAGGAAAATTATCCTTATATTTTTGAATTGTCCAAAGAAGCTTCTAAAATAATAGAAGAAGAGTTTAATGTAGAAGTGCTAGATGCAGAGGTTGGATATATTGCTATTCATGTTGGTGGTGCATTGGAAAGGATTAAAAATCATGTTTATAAAGCGATTGTGGTATGCCCTAGTGGAATAGGTGCTTCTAGATTATTATCTTCAAGAATTAATAATGAATTTTTTAATATTGAAGTAATAGATACAGTTTCAACAATAGAAATTAATAAATTAGATTTAAGTAAATGTGATTTTATAATTTCTACAGTTCCTTTAAACATTGATGCTAATTGGATTTTAGTAAATCCTTTGCTACTAGAAGAAGATAAGAAAAAGATAATAAATTTGATAAATACTATACCTTTGAAAAGTAAAGAAGAAAATATAAACAGTATAACATTGAAGGAGAAATTGATAAATAATATAAATTATTCTAAAGCAATTATTCAAATATTAGATAATTACAAATATTATGAAGGGATTAATGTTAAAAATTATGAAGAATTAATTTATAAAATAGCTAAAATATATACTACAAATGAATTGAGTTTTAAAAAATTAAAAATTGATATTTTAGATAGAGAGAAATTAGGGCAGATTATATTAGAAGAATCAAATACCATGATAATTCATTGTAGAACTAATGAAGTGATACAATTGCAGTTAGGAATACTTAAGCTATTAAATCCATTAATAATTAACAATAAAACTGTAGAAGCTGTTATTATATTATTTGCTCCAAAAAAATGTAAAAATGAATATATAAAAACTATGAGTTATATCACTAATAGTTTTTTTAAAGGAAAGCCAATAAAAACAATGACAGAGGAAGAAATATATCAGAATATAAATGATTGGTTAGAAAAATTTTACAATAATATTAAATAAAATAGGAGGTAATTAAATGGTTGAAGCATATGAAAAAGGAAAAAATAATATAAAAGTTAAGATTCAAGATTTCGGTAGATTTTTAAGTGGGATGGTAATGCCAAATATTGGTGCATTTATTGCTTGGGGTCTTATAACAGCATTATTTATTCCAACGGGATGGTTGCCCAATGAAAAATTAGCACAACTAGTAGATCCTATGATTACTTTTTTACTTCCATTATTAATTGGTTATACAGGAGGTAAAATGGTTGGAGATACAAGAGGAGGCGTAGTTGGGGCTATATCAACTATGGGGGTAATAGTTGGTGCTGACATACCTATGTTTTTAGGAGCTATGATAATGGGGCCATTGGGAGGCTTTTTAATAAAAAAATTTGATGAGAAAATAGAAGGTAAGATAAAAACAGGTTTTGAAATGTTGGTTAATAATTTTTCAGCAGGAATAATAGGAATGATAATGGCAATATTTGCTTATTTAGCAATTGGACCAGTGGTGTCTGTATTAAGTAGTTTGCTAGGACGAGCTGTTAAAAGTATTGTAAAGGCAGGGTTATTACCTTTAGCATCTATATTTGTAGAACCAGCAAAGATATTGTTTTTAAATAATGCTATAAATCATGGCGTATTAGGGCCAATAGGTTTACAAGAAGCAAAAGAAATAGGAAAATCGATATTTTTTCTAATTGAAACAAATCCTGGACCAGGTTTAGGAATTTTACTAGCTTATTTAGCCTTTGGAAATGAATCTATAAGACAATCAACTCCTAGTGCAATTATCATTCATTTCCTTGGGGGAATACATGAAATATATTTTCCATATGTTTTAATGAATCCAGCATTAATACTTGCAGTTATTGCGGGAGGAGCTAGTGGAGTACTTGTATTTAATATATTTAATGCAGGGTTGGTTGCAACACCTTCACCTGGAAGTATATTTGCATTGTTAGCAATGACACCTAAAGGTTCCTTTGTAGGAGTATTATTAGGAGTATTGGTATCTATAATAGTTACATTTGCAGTAGCATCAATATTTATAAAATCTGCAAATAAGAGTTTAGATGAAGAAGAATTGAAAAAAGCTACAGAAAAAATGGAAAAATTAAAGAATAAAGACGAAATAGAATTAAATGCTAAAATAAATAAAATTGTATTTGCCTGTGATGCAGGGATGGGTTCTAGTGCTATGGGAGCTAGCTTGTTAAGAAACAAAATAGAGAAGGCTGGATTGGATATTGAAGTAATGAATTGTGCAATAGAAGATATTCCAACAGATGGGGATATAATTATTACTCATAAAAATTTAACAGGAAGAGCTAAGGGAAAAGCTCCAAATAAAAAGCATATATCTATAGATGATTTTATATCTACTCCTGTGTATGATCAAATAGTAGAAAAATTATTAGAAAATAATAAAGCAAATATTAATAATAAAAAGAAGCAAGAGGATTTATATGCATTAGATAATATATTAGAAAAAGAAAACATACTTTTAAATCTAAAGAGGACTAGCAAAAAAGAAGCTATAGATCTAGCAGGAGAATTATTGGTAAATAGCGGTTATGTAAAACCTGATTATATAGATTCTATGCATGCAAGAGAAAAAGAATTGTCAACATATATAGGAAATGGAGTAGCAATACCTCATGGAGATAAAAATTCAAAAGATAAAATTATTAAATCTGGAATAGTTATACTTCAATATCCAGAAGGCATAGATTATGGTGATGGTAATATAGCTTATTTAGTAATTGGAATTGCTGGAAAAGACAATGAGCATTTAAAAATATTATCTAAATTAAGTTTAGTATTGGAAGATGAAAAATTAGTAAAGGAAATTATAAAAGAAACGGATAAAGAAAAAGTATATAACATTATAATGAATTAATATTAATAGGATTTAATAAAATAGGAGGAAAAATTATGAAAAAAGCTATACAATTTGGAGCAGGTAATATAGGAAGAGGGTTCATTGGATATTTATTATCTATTTCAGGATATCATGTGTTGTTTGCCGATATTGATGATGAAATAATTAATTCAATAAATACAAATAAAAAATACTTAGTAGAGATAGTAGGAGAAGAAGTTGAGAGAGTATATGTAGATAATATTTCCGCTATTCATTCTTTAGATACAAAATTAATTGACGAGATAAGTAATGTAAGTTTAATAACTACAGCAGTTGGACCAAATATACTAAAAACAATAGCTCCTATATTGGCTAAGGGAATACAGCAAAAATATAATATAAATAATGATAAATATTTAAACATCATACCTTGTGAAAATATGGTTGGAGCAGGAGATTATTTAAAGAAAGAAGTTGAAAAATATTTAAACAAAGATGAGAGAGAATTTATGGATAAATACGTTGGATTTGTAAACTGTGTAGTAGATAGAATTGTTCCGCCTGTTGAAAATAAAAAGCAAGATGTGTTAAGTGTTAGGGTGGAAGAGTTTAGTGAATGGATAACAGATAAGACTGGATTTAAGGGTGAAATTCCTAATATAAAAGATATGGAATACACAGATAATTTAACAGCATATACAGAACGAAAAATATTTACTTTAAATACAGGTCATGCTATTACAGCTTATTTAGGATACTTAAATGAGTATACTACTATAAGAGATAGTATTATGGATCCATATATTCAAAACATAGTTTTGGGAGCTATGAGAGAAAGTGGAGAGGTTTTAATAAAAGAATACGATTTTGATAGACATTTCCACGAACAATATATTCAAAAAATTTTATCAAGATTTATCAATCCATATTTGAAAGATGATGTTACAAGAGTTGGAAGACAACCTTTGAGAAAGTTAGGGAACGATGATAGACTAATTAAGCCTTTAAAGGGAACAATTAAATATGGATTAAGCAATAGAAATTTAATAACAGGTATAGCTGCAGCTCTTTCTTATGATTATCCTTATGATGATGAAGCAGTTAAAATGCAAAATATATTAAAAGAAAATCCTAAGACACGGGGAATAGAAATTATAACTGGTTTGCCCTCAAATTCAGATATAGTAAAAAAGATATATAATGAATATATAAGAATGAAAAACAATAAGATATTAGAAAATTAGTTTTATAATAGATCTATATGTGAAACAAACTCCCAATTAACTGGGAGTTTAATTTTTTTGTAATTGTGATAGAATAAAATATATAAATATAATTTAGAAGGGGATTTGTAATGAATTATAAGGACAAATTTGTACATCTTCATGTCCATACAGAATATAGCCTATTAGATGGAGCAAATAGAATTGAAGATCTTTTAGATAGAACCAAGGAATTAGGGATGGATGCCATAGCTATAACAGATCATGGAGCTATGTTTGGGGTTGTTAAATTTTATAAGGAAGCCCAACGTAGAGGGATTAAACCTATATTGGGTTCTGAAGTATATATAGCTATAAATAAATATACAGAAAAAGAACCAAAGGATAAAAATCAATACCATTTGGTTCTTTTAGCAGAAAATGATACTGGCTATAAAAATCTGATGCATATAGTATCAGAAGGATATGTAAATGGATTTTATTATAAGCCTAGGGTAGACCATGATATTTTAGCAAAATATAGTGAAGGAATAATAGCATTAAGTGCTTGTCTCGCAGGAGAGGTACAAAATCATATATTAAATGGAAATTATGATAAGGCTAAAGAAATAGCCCTTAAATATAACGATATATTTGGACAAGATAATTTTTTCCTAGAGCTTCAAAATCATGGACTAGAAGAACAAAGATTTGTAAATCAACAGCTTATAAAGCTTAGTCAAGAAACAGGGATACCTCTTGTAGCCACTAATGATGTTCACTATTTAAGAAGGGAAGATGCAGTAGTTCATGATGTATTATTATGTATTCAAACAGGTAAGACCATTGAAGATACTGACAGGATGAAATTTCCTACCAATGAGTTTTACTTAAAATCCTATGATGAGATGAAAAGCATATTTGGAGATATAAATGGGGCTTTAGAAAACACAGTAAAAATTGCTGAAAGATGCAATGTAACATTGGATTTTGATACATTACATTTACCAGAATATAAGGTACCTGAAGGGTATACCAATGTAGAATATTTAAAAAAGCTGTGTATGGAAGGATTAAAAAATAGGTATAAAACTATTACCTCGGAAATAATGAAAAGATTTGAATTTGAATTTAATACAATAGTTCAAATGGGTTATACTGATTATTTTCTAATAGTTTGGGATTTTGTTAGATTTGCAAAGGAAGAAGGAATAATGGTAGGACCTGGTAGAGGTTCTGCAGCAGGCAGTATTGTATCTTATGCCTTGGGAATTATAGACATAGATCCACTAAAATACGACTTGTTATTTGAAAGATTTTTAAATCCAGAACGGGTATCTATGCCTGATATAGACATAGATTTTTGTTATGAAAGAAGAGAAGAAGTTATAGATTATGTAGTAGAAAAATATGGAGAAGATAGAGTAGCACAAATTGCCACTTTTGGAACTATGGCAGCTAGAGGAGCCATACGCGATGTGGGAAGAGTACTAAATATGCCCTATGGCGAAGTGGATTATATAGCAAAACAAATTCCCATGGAATTGGGAATGACTATATCTAAAGCATTGGAGATAAACAAGACTTTAAAGGAAATGTACGATTCCAATGAAGAAGTAAAACATTTAATAGATTTAGCATTAGCAGTAGAAGGACTTCCAAGGCACACTTCTACCCATGCAGCAGGTGTAGTTATATCTAAAGAACCTATAACTAATTATGTTCCTTTATCTAGAAATAATGATGCCATAACTACCCAGTTTAATATGATAGAGTTGGAAGAACTAGGTCTTCTAAAAATGGATTTTTTAGGTTTAAGAACCCTTACAGTAATAAGGGATGCAGTGGAATTGATTGAAGAAAATCATGGGATAAAGGTGGATTTTTCCCAATTTACCTATGATGACCCTAAAGTCATAGAGATGTTTGCTAAAGGAGAAACTTTGGGGATTTTTCAATTTGAAAGTGCTGGTATGAGACAATTTTTAAGGGAATTAAAGCCCAATATGTTTGAAAACTTAATAGCAGCAAATTCCTTATTTAGGCCAGGACCTATGAATCAAATTCCTAAGTATATAGAAAATAAGAATAATCCTGAGAATATAAAATATATTCATCCTAAATTAAAACCAATTTTAGAAGTAACTTATGGATGCATAGTATATCAAGAACAGGTAATGCAGATAGTAAGGGATATAGGTGGATTTACCATGGGTGGAGCAGATTTAGTAAGACGTGCCATGGGTAAGAAAAAGATGGATGTAATGGAAAGAGAAAGGCAAAGGTTTATTTATGGAGAAACTGATGAAGAAGGGAATGTAATAATAAAAGGTGCCATACGTAATGGAGTAAGCGAAAAAGATGCCAATAAGATATATGATTTGATGATAGATTTTGCAAAATATGCTTTCAATAAAAGCCACTCTGCAGCTTATGCAGTAGTAGCTTATAGGACTGCTTGGCTAAAATACTATTATCCAGTGGAATTTATGGCAGCTTTAATAAGCAGTGTAATGGGAGATACTAACTCAGTTTCTTTATATATTCAAGAATGTAAAAGACTTGGAATAGAAGTACTCCCTCCCGATATAAATGAAAGCTACAAAAAATTTACTGTAGTAGATGGAAAGATAAGATTTGGACTTATGGCAGTAAAAAATGTGGGAGAAAACTTTGTTGAAGTTATAATAAAAGCAAGAGAAGAAGGTCCATTTAAAAGTTTTACGGATTTTTGCGAGAGAATTGAAAATATAGACCCTTCAGTTATGAACAAAAGAGCAGTAGAAAGTTTAATAAAATGTGGCGCTATGAATAGCCTAGGAGGGAATAGGGCCCAGCTACTAGCTATATTTGAAAGGGTTATAGATGGAATCCATGAGGATAAAAAGCGAAATATAGAAGGACAGTTTTCTATGTTTGAAACTATAGATACCAATATCTCAAAAGATAATTTACCAGATTTAAAGGAATTTAATCAAAAAACTCTTTTAGCTATGGAAAAGGAAATGCTAGGTTTATATATAAGTGGTCATCCTCTACAGCCTTATGAAGAAGATTTAAAGAGGATATCTACCATAACCACCTCTGAATTACATGAAGCCAAAGTTCATATGGAAGAAGGATTAGGTGAAAATATAGATGGAAAACAAGTTACTATAGGAGGTATAATAGCAGCTAAAAAGAATAAGATTACTAAAAATAACAATATGATGGCTTTTGTAACATTAGAGGATTTATATGGTGCTGTAGAATGTATAGTGTTTCCAATAACCTATGAAAAATATAGTAGATTAATAGAAGAGGACAATTTAGTAATAATTAAAGGAAGGGTAAGCATAAGCGAAGAAGATGAACCTAAGATATTATGTGAAAGTATAGGTAAATTAAGTAGTTTTAAACAAGGAAAGATTTATTTAAAGATTCCAAAAGAAAAGTCAATGAATATTTTTAGCACTATAAAGGGAGTTCTTTCTCGCTATAGAGGACAAACTCCAGTCTATGTGTATATGGAGGAAGTAGGTAAAACAGTAATAGCTGAGAGGGATTTATGGGTTGATATAGAAGAAAAACCCTTGATAGAAGAACTTGTAAAAATATTAGGAGAAGAAAATGTTAGATTATCTTAATTCTTAAATAAAATTTGTGTCAAATTGTGTTATAATGTAGAATATAATCTATAATTTAAAAAAGGAACAAATCAGGAGCGTGCTAATAATGTGGACTACTGTGTATGTAGCGACTAGCTTAGAACAAGCTACTGAAATTGAAAAGCAATTAAAAGAAGAGGGATTTTTAGTAAAAACACAATTATTTTCAACGGAAGAAGATGAAAAACTATATGAGATATTGGCTCCAGAGATTGAAGCCATGGATATACAAATAGTTTTATATAATTTAGGTATATTATAATATTTATTATAGAGGAGGAAATATATGAAAACTATAGGAATACTAACTAGTGGAGGAGATGCTCCAGGAATGAATGCAGCCATAAGGTCTGTAGTTAGAACTTCTATATATAATGGTGTAAAGATAATGGGAATTAAACAAGGCTATAATGGATTATTAAATGGTGAAATTGAAGAGATGAAATTATCTTCTGTTGCAGATATAATTCACAGAGGAGGTACTATGTTACTTTCTGCTAGATGTGATGAATTTAAAACAGAAGAAGGCCTTAATAAAGCATTAAATATAATAGAGGTATTTGGAATAGATGGATTAATAATACTTGGAGGAGATGGAACTTTTAAGGGAGCACAGAAATTACGTGATGCAGGTATCCAAGTAGTATGTATTCCATGTACTATTGACAATGATATGGGTTATACAGATTACACTATAGGATTTATGACAGCAGTAGAAACTGCTGTAGATGCTATTGGTAAGATTAGGGATACATCTGCTTCCCATGGTAGAGCTAATATAGTGGAAGTGATGGGAAGAGGTTGTGGAGATATTGCCCTTTACTCAGGTATAGCTGGTGGAGCTGAAAGCATAATTGTTCCTGAAGTGGAATTTGATATTGATGAAGTTTGCAAAAGAGTAATACAAGGAAAAAATAGGGGCAAACTACATCATATAATAGCTTTAGCTGAAGGTGTGGGTGATGCCTATGAAGTAGCAGAGGAGATAGAGAAAAAAACTGGTACAGAAACTAGAGTTACCATATTAGGGCATATTCAAAGAGGAGGTTCACCTACAGTATTTGATAGAATACTAGCAAGTAGAATGGGCAATAAAGCTGTAGAGCTTTTACTTGATGGGAAATCAGGTATAGCATTAGGAACTAGATGCAATAAGTTAATAGATGTGGACCTAGATGAAGCTCTTAATACAGAAAAAAATTTTGATATAGATTTATATGATATAGGAATGATATTATCCATATAAGAAAGGGGCGAGGCTGTGAAGAAAACAAAGATAGTATGTACCATAGGACCAGCATCGGAAAAGGAAGAGGTACTAAGGGAATTATTTTTAAATGGTTTAAATGTTGCAAGATTAAACTTTTCTCATGGAAATTATGAGGAGCATAAAAAAAGAATAGATACCATAAAGGATATAAGAGAAGAGTTAGATATGCCTATTGGTATAATGCTGGATACAAAAGGACCAGAAATTAGAATAGGAACTTTTAATGTAGAAGAAGTAGAATTAAATGATGGAGATATATTTACACTAACGACAGATGACATAATAGGGGACAAAACAAAGGTTCATGTATCCTATGAAGGATTACCTGAAGATGTGAAAATAGGGGATAGAATACTAATAGATGATGGATTGATAGAATTAGAAGTAGAGGAGATCATAGGAGATAAGGATATACGTTGTAAGGTTTTAAATGGTGGGACATTAAAAGACCATAAGGGCGTAAATGTGCCTAATGTTTCCATAAACTTACCCCCTATAACTGAAAAAGATATTAATGACATCAAATTTGGAATTGAAAATGATGTGGATTTTATAGCTGCTTCCTTTATAAGGAAAGCTTCTGATGTGTTGGAAATAAGAAGGATACTTGAAGAAAATAATGGTGCACATATTGAAATTATATCTAAGATAGAAAACCGAGAAGGAGTAGACAATATAGATGAAATTATAGAGGCCTCTGATGGAATAATGGTAGCAAGAGGGGATTTAGGAGTAGAGATACTTACAGAAGAAATACCCCTTATACAAAAGGAAATTATTAGGAAATGCAATATAGCAGGAAAGCCAGTAATTACCGCTACTCAAATGTTAGATTCTATGATTAGGAATCCAAGACCCACAAGGGCAGAGGTAACAGATGTAGCCAATGCAATACTAGATGGTTCTGATGCTATAATGTTATCAGGAGAAACAGCAGCAGGCAAATATCCTATAGAGGCAGTAAAAACCATGTACAATATAGCAACTAAAACAGAAGAATCTTCAGAATATATGGAAATGCTCAAGATGAGACATATGGATAAGGATGTTTCTACAACTAATGCTATTAGTAAAGCAACATGCACAATAGCAATGGATTTACAAGCTTCAGCTATTATAACTGCTACATCTTCAGGATATACTTCCAAAGCAGTATCTAAATTTAGACCAAAGGTGCCCATTATTGCAGCTACAACTACAAAAAAAGTTATGAGAAAATTATCCTTGGTTTGGGGAGTTTATCCAGTAGAATCTTTAGAAAGTGAAATTACAGACGAAGTTATAGAAAGATCCATTCATGGTGCATTGGAAAAAGGATATGTTAAAGAAGGAGATTTAATAGTAATAACTGCAGGAATACCTGTGGGAGTGCCAGGAACTACTAACTTAATAAAGGTTCATACTGTTGGTAAAGTATTGTTAAAAGGAGTAGGAATAGGCAAAAAATCAGTATCAGGGAAAGTGTGTATTGGAAGTACCAGTGAAGAATTAGAAGGTAAATTTGAAGAAGGGGATATATTAGTTAGTAAATTTACCGAAAAGGATATAGTAGAATTTATGGAAAAAGCATCTGCTATAATAGTGGAGCGCGGTGGACTAACCTCCCATGCAGCCATAGTAGGATTGAACTTAGGAAAGCCCACCATAGTAGGAGCAGTAGAGGCTACAAAAGTATTAAAAGATGGAGAAATAGTAACTGTAGATACTATTGCAGGGCGAATATATAAAGGTGAAGCAAGAGTACTGTAGAGGTGAATATAATGGAATATAAAACAGAAATTAAAGTAAGATATAATGAAACAGATAAAATGGGAGTAGTATATCATGGAAATTATTTTGCATGGTTTGATATAGGTAGGACAGGCTTTTTAGGAAGCATTGGACTACCCTATTGGGAATTAGAAGATGAAGGGATATTTTTACCTGTAATTGAAGCAAATTGCAAATATAAAAAACCTGCAAAATATGGAGATGAAGTAATTATAATTGCAAAATTAGCTAAATTAAAAGGGATTAGAATACAATTTGACTATGAACTATATAGAAAAAGTGATAATACTTTGTTAGCAGAAGGCTATACTTGTCATGCTGTTGTAGATAAAAATTTAAAGCCTATAAATTTTAAAAGAAAGTATAATGAAATTTGGAATTTATTAAAGGAACATGTGGGAAAATAGAGAAAGTATATTTATTGTATACATTAGCAATTATTGGATAAAATCTTAAAAAGAGGCGCTGATTCTTTACCCGGCACTAACTTACTAAGTTGTTGGATTATAAATCCAAATAATAAGTTAATGTCGGGAAATTTTTTATAGATTTATTATTAGGAAGGAGCACAGTATATGAAACAATTTAAAATTGGAGATGAAATAATACTAGATATAATAGATATAAATAGTGAAGGACAAGGAGTAGGAAAGTACGAAGGATTTACCTTATTTATCAATGGGGGAACTTTAAGGGATAAGGTTAAAGTTAAAATTATAGATTTAAAGAAGAGTTTTGGTATAGCTAATACTATAGAGTTATTAGAAAAGTCTCCTTATAGAGTTGAACCTGAATGTAAGTATTTTCATTCATGTGATGGATGTCAACTTCAAAATTTAAATTACCAAAAACAATTGGAGTTAAAACAAGATATGGTAAAAAATAATATTAAAAAGATAGGTAATATTAAAAATGTACCAGTTAAAAAAATTATAGGAATGGATAACCCTTATAGATATAGAAACAAAGGAGAATTTAAGGTAGGGAAGGATTACAATATAGGTTATTTTAAAAAAGGAACTCATGAAATATATCCTATAGATAAATGTATTATCCAAAATGAAGCTGTAGATGAAATAGTAGAATTAGTAAGGGAGTATATGAAAAAATACAAATTAGAAGGTTATGATACAAAAACTAAAAAAGGAATTATAAGAAATATAATAATAAGAATAACTAGAGATAACAAAGTTATGGTGATAATAGTTACAAAAAAAGAAAAACTTCCCTATAAAGAAAAACTAATAGATATATTAATAAATAAAGATAAATCTAATAACTATGAAATAACAAGCATATATCAAAATATAAATAAAAAGGATACATCTGTAGTATTAGGTCCAAAGAATATAAAGCTATACGGGGAAAGTAGAATAGTAGATTATATAGGGGAATATAAATTTTTCATATCCCCTAAATCCTTTTTCCAAGTAAATCCTATTCAAACGGAAATTCTATACGATAAAGTAGTAGAATATTTAAATCTAAAGGGGCATGAAACAGTTGTAGATCTATATTGTGGTATAGGTACTATAGCCATATATATATCTAAATATGCAAAAAAGGTATATGGAGTAGAAATAGTAAAAGATGCCATAGAGGATGCAAAGGAAAATACGAAATTAAATAATATAGACAATGTAGAATTTATTCAAGGTAAAAGTGAAGATATGTTACCAATGTTAATTTCTAAAGGAATTAATATAGATGCATTAGTAGTAGATCCTCCAAGAAAAGGACTAGATAAATCTTTGATAAATTCTATAGTAAAGGCAAATCCTCAAAAAATAGTATATGTATCCTGTAACCCATCCACATTAGCTAGAGATTTGGGCTATTTAGCAGAGAAAGGATATGAAGTAAAAGAAGTGCAGCCAGTGGATATGTTTCCTTTTACGACACATGTGGAGTGTGTGGTATTGATGTCAAGGGTGGGAAAATAGGTACTAATCGAAATATTGATAAATAGTAGGTTTCCAGACATTGAGTTTTCCTTTCGGCTACTTTGCCGGAGATATCAATGTTGGGAAACCTTTATTTTTATTGATTGGGGAAACATATCAACTGCCATGAAAATAATAGGGTTGAGTTGACAGCTTAGATTTTTTGTAGGGGTTGAGGAGATGGAATAGATGTGATAAAATGAATAAATAGACTAATCATAATATCATATTATTGACACAATGTTAAATAGGCTTATTTTATAAAGGGGAATAAATAAATGATAAATATTACTAATATAAAAGGTATTTCAAATAGTTATCCAGAAGAAATTGAAGGAACAAATGAATGGTATTCATGCAGAGAAGGAACAGTTGAATATTGTGACTTATATGAAGCGCAAGAGATATTTAATAACGATGGATTTTTTAAAGGAATGAATTATCACTTAATCCATTATCCTGATGGGGAAGTACATTCACCATTTCAAATCCAAGGGAATGTATATGTTGAAAAACCTATATGGAATAATGGGATATTTAATTTTTTAGTTGTTGATTTTCATGAAAAGCTAATTAAAATTAAAAAATATATCCCAGAAAAACAAAAATTAGAAGTTATTACTGAATTGTCTTTATCAGAAGTTGAAGACTGCTATAACTTAAAGCTTGAAACAACGCCACTTACTCTTGGAAGAAGTGGAAATGATGGCTTCTATGAAATTGTTTGGCCAGAAAAAAAGAAAATTGCAATTGGAAAAACAGAGACAGTATTATTTCGGGATGGGGATAGGTTGTATCTATCTGAATGGTATGAAGATCCCGAATATCATGAAAATGTAATAGTAAGAAACATTCAAACAGGAGAAATAATAGAAAAAAGCGAAGGCTATTTACGTAGACTACCTAATAACGTGTACTGGAAAATCTAAATACAAATTAAATATTTTAAATATCGTTTATTTAGCAAAAAAGTGATATTGAGGAAGTGTGTCTTATGCCGTATAACCCCAAAATACATTTCATACCACCATTACCTCCAAAACGAGAAAAAAGAGTAGGCATATACTGTAGAGTTAGCAGTAATAGTGCTGAACAATTGAAAAGTTTAACAGCTCAAGTATCTGCTCTTACTAGATTAACAGCTGCTATACCACAATGGTTACTTTCTGATATCTATATAGATATTGCTTCAAGTAAAACAGGATCTTCTCGTAAAGAGTTTGCTCGTATGCTTGAAGATTGTCAATCTAATAATCTAGACATTATACTTACTAAGAGCATAAG
>FZPS01000100.1_pt524 | contig 14394 bp, 12 predicted proteins | sample 1817821 | NCBI WGS metagenome assembly FZPS01 (sample SAMEA104158645, study PRJEB21678) | metagenome | place: Germany | collected 2015-04-21 | reverse complement strand
CAAGCCCCTCTGTAGTCCCACCTGAGAGGGATCATTGGCGGAGTCTTCCTCAACTTCGTCGGTAACCTCATCCCATTCGGATTCCTCTTCAGGTTCGGGTGGAGGCAGGCCCGCGATCACTAAGGCGCCTGCTTTGGTGCTGACCCCGGCTCCCCTCTTAGTCTCTCGTTGCCAACGTACACCTGTCCGCTCAGTTGTGTAATCGAGTCCCCACGGGCCATGCATAATGCGTAGACGGGGTCCGCCATGCTCCACACCCACCAGTGTCACTAAGCTCTGATCGTCCGCCCAGCGCTGACTCCGATATCCCCCGCCCCATACCTGAACAACGGTATCACCCACTGCAGCACTTGTTGAATAGGGCCCCAGTCCTGCGCCCTCGTCACCCCACACTCCGTGTATTTCCAGCGCTCCGTCACCTGTATGAGCGCGCAACGCCAATGCCGGTTGCACAGCGATCGTGAGATCCCGGACATGCTCAACGCCCAAGATGATGTCGCCACGAGCCTCAAGTCTGTCCGGGATTACCATGCCCACTGAGGCATATACCCGAGAACTAGTAAGCAGACATAAGAACATCACGATGAAACCTATGCACAAGCCACAAAGAGAACTCTGCCAGCGCCTCCGGCACCTTAAGATATACACCATTGATGCGCTCCCTTGCGTCAGTATTCCTATCCCTTGTTTCGACGCAGGGAGCTTGACTCCTCTAACCCATCGGACAGGACGCGCCCCGATTCCGCCTTTCAACAGACACGAGAGACACGGTTCCACGGATCAGTTGTCTCCGCTCACTTGCAGCCACGTATAAGGATAGCCCGTGCAAAAAACGGAACGGACCTAGCAAGCTAGGTCCGTTCGCCGTACCCCCAAGCAGTGCTCGTGGGTGATATTATCTGACTAGAACTTCAGTCTGAACTCAGCACTGACAGTGTTGGTCGCCTTGTCATCGTTGGAAGCCTTCTTTGAGTTCAACCCGGTGACAACGCGTACCTTACCTACATCATACCAGAGCTCCGCGCCCAGGGTCCGCGTTGAACCGGTATCGTTACCGTCGCTGGTGGACTGATGATCGAAGATACCCAGCAAGAACCAGCCGTTCCAGCCCACTTCATTGAGGTTGTAGCGCACGCGACCGCGCAGCTGATAGCGGGTATCCTTACCGGCGACACCGGCAACGGAACTTACGCCGTCCTTGTCTTTCCAGATATTCAGTTCACCGACTGCCCAGAGGTTGTTCTCCAGGAAACGGCTACCGGCACGGGCCACGACTTTCATCTCAGGCTCGTCGCTCTGATCCTTGGTCTGCTGAACGATGGCCTGGAAGGCCGGTCCCTTCAGATTCGTCAGAGTAGCCTCGCTCGTGGAGTGCAGCACGCTGAGCGCAGGACGGGACTTGTTGGCTTCGCCAAGCCACGTACCTGTAAAGCGGATGAGCCTTCCCTCAGCCTTCGCAGGGTCGCTGGACAGGTTTTTGAAGCGCTCAACGCCGTTCTGGTGGGCTGCGTCTTGGGCCAAGTCATCGTAGAAGTTCTTCTGACGGTTCACAAACTCGCCCTGCAGGACCAGCGCCCCATCCTGAAGCTTGGTGTCAGCCACAATACCGAAAGCGAAGTTATCACCGTCGATGGAGTCGCCGAAGCGCGCACCGGCGGAACCGCCGATGTTGACACCGGCCACTTCCGTCTTCACAAAGCCGACCAGAGCCGTTGTGTTCCGATCCTTATCAGCGTCAAATCCGGAGCGGAGCACACCACCGATGGTGGCTGCATCCAACTTGTAGTCGCCGTAGGCCTCCACATAGGTGCGGTTTGCGTTGCGGAAGTGCACGTCAGTCGTGATATTCGCATCGGCCACCTTGAAGGACGAGCGAACTTTCGTCTGACCGGCAGCCACGGTGTTGACTACGCCGCCCCAGGCGAAGGGCCGGATACCAGCGCTACCCATAACGATCAATTCGGCCGGGTCATGCTTCGAACCGCCCAGGTTATACCCGCCGCCCCAGACGTCAAAGGTCACCGGAGAGGCTATCAACTGAGCCCGGAACTTCGGAGCATTCCACTGGATGGCACCGGAAGCGGCCGTATCCAGATGCAGAGTCCACTTTCCGGAGTCAGACGCACGGAAACGGAACTCATGAGTGTTCGAAAACGACTTGAACGGGAGCAGTCCTTCGTCTGACGCTCTCGACAACTTGAATATGCTCTGTACCTCTACCGATATCGGAACCGCAAACGCCGCCGTAGACGCCACCATGGCCAAAACCATGGCCAGCACTACGGACTTGATCATATGCGACGACTTCATTAAACACTCCTCCTGTCTTCTTTTCGTTGGTGATTTCTTGACCATTGATCCCCAACAGTCCTGCTTTAAACTTCGGAAGGTTTGCTCTTAGCATTCTGCTTCCGGCGTTTGAACACAGGAGAAGTTCTCCTAGTTGCCTTCGCCTTGTTCAAGAGCCAAGCAGCACCTTTCGCACGCCTTCCATACACAACTCGGCGCTTGGCGAACGACGTCTGACCGCGGGTGACACCTCCTTCTTCCGACGTAGATCGCACCGAGATTATGCCAATGTGAAATTGCGTCTCCACGGAATCTCTGCGTTACACAGAGCTCGTAGACCTCACTAATGCATTACTCCCATCCGCGCTGATACCTTCCTAAAGAAAGCACAAAATGCCTTCTGCGTTACGGCCTTGAATTCCTCCCATATAGGGGTGAAGTGATATTCACCGTCATCCAGGCGGAATCCTTCTCCCGCGTTGGAAAAAGTCGTGGGTAAAAATGACCGTACTAAAAGGGCGTTCGTCTGGGCAATCCGGACTCCGGTCCGCCTGTGAGCTTGAGGTCTCTCCGCCTGCTTGTGACAACCGGACCGGACACACTTGTCGCATTTCGTAGAGACTCCGTCTCACTCACTTATTGAACCTCGTCCGCGGCGTTTTTCTGTTCCTCTTCGTTCTCGGCCTTTGGGATCAGGAATCCGACTCGCCGTTGTCGCACCTCTATGCTATCTCCATGCGACTCCTCCCGGCGTTCGTGGGCAGGGCTTTCCACGTCTCCGCACCTTGATTCGGGACTCTCACATTTTTCACCTGCGACTTCCCTGCCTACACTTGCGGCCGGGGCAGTGCTGACCGTTTCGGCGGGGGAAGTCGTCAGCCTGAGCAAGAGGCCCGGCCACACCAACCGATCGAGTCATCCACAACTGTGCCTTCCTTCACACGCACCATCACGCTATGACCTCAATCCGCTTTCTCTTAGTACCACGTAACCCTGTCAGCCTCCCTCGCACGCTTTGTTGCGAGGACAGCCGTCTCACGAATCCGTCCGCCGCTGATTGTGTTCTGACAGATTCTCTTCAGTTCTCCACCCCCGGACTCACACGACACGCCCTTCGACAGGACGATACGTATCCCTTCCGCCTGTGCCCACAGCGATAGTGCGATACTACCCAAGCGAACCTGGTTGGCATGCCATCAGCCAGCGCCTCATCAATCACCGGAGCGAACTACCGACGGTCACCAATAGCCTGGCTGAAGCTCCGTTGTTCTCTGCGGAATCCTTTACGGTGCCGCCATCAACAGCGTTCCGGAGACGACGGCTGAGGAAAGCGATGTAGACCCACAATCCAACTGCAACCTTGATGAACCGACCGATCGGAACGAACTGCTACCGTGGTCGACCCATAGCAGACTTCCCGCAACCTTCTTACGCAAAACAGCCCCTGCTTAGCACACTTCCAAATGCTAAGCGGGAGCTGTTTACCACTTACCCTTATATGGGGATATGGGGAACTGCCCCACCACGGGACAGCCCCCCTTTTGCCTCTCTAATGCGATTGTGTGAAATGCAACTAGAAGCCCAGCTCGAAGCCTACGGCCATCTTGCTGTCATTGGCATTCTTCTGCAGGTAGTCCTGTGCGTATTCGGCGGTCAGCTTACCCGACGGAGCCACCTGGTAACCCGCCTTGGCGCCGAGCTTAAGGTAATCGCCCGCCTCTCCCGCGTTTACATACAACAGACCCGGCTCTACACTGAGCTTGTCCGTAGCCTGCACATAGCCCTCAGCCAGAAGCTTCGTGTACCGCTCCGCACCGATAAAGGCCACTGTGCCTGTATTGGCGAGATTGTCTACCTCGATGTCCAGATCGGCATCCTTATCGGCGACATGTGTCACACTACCGTTCATCCACAAGCGATCAGCGACGACCGGCATGGTACCCTTTACGGTCAGCTCGTTCGTGGGCTCGCCGTTGTCGCGCCTCTGCTTGGCTCGAACCTGAACCGCCGGAGCCAAGTTTTCGAAGTATCGATCGCTCTCAAACTGGTCGTCCCAATCCAGGTTCCCTTCGGTCGCCCGCCAATCGGCAATGGCTTCGATGGTCTGGTCCGCGTACTGCCGATCACTGGTCTGGACCGCTCTCGCATAGGAGCCGTTGACCCGTCGCAGAGCGTTCTCGTGCTCAGCCTCGATCTTCAGCTGGTCACGATTCTTGCCGTTGATGAAGTTCATCGGTTCACTGGTAAAGGTGACTGCACCCGTGATACCTGGGATGACAGGAGCTTCAGCTCTGACACCATAACCGATGTGTTCATCCGTTACGTCCTCTTTCACCGTCATGCCTACGGCACCGGTGACAGTCACCCCGGCTGCCTGCGTTTTGCCATAGCCAACGGCGGTGAGGCCGTTCGATAAGGGCAGCTGATTCTGAGCCGCCAGGCCTATGGTGTGTTCGCCAATAGCCTGTTCGGCATACAGCCGCAAGTTGCTGGCATCGTCCAAGTCGAGAGTCACAGGACCGACCTCTGCTCTCACCTTGAAGTCGCCGTCATGCTTCTTGTCCGACTTGACAAACTCGAAGGGATCGGCCATCTCAGACATCTCCTGACCTCTGCCCCACACCTGGACACCAAACAGCGGGTCGTGGAATTCAACCTTGTACTCTCCCAGTGTAGGCGTAGTGAGGAGATCTTCCAACTTGGCTTCAGCCGACCAGCCGCCCTCCTCGCCTCCGACTAAGCGGAGCTCAGCGTCTGATTCTTTCTCCAGTGTACCTGTATTGCCGTTGAGCACTGCAAATCCGGCGGATACTTTGCCGTCTTGAATGCTTACTTCGGCTGCTGCCGGAACCGCTACTGCAACGGTCAGCAAGGCTACTAGTACGATTGAGATTCTTTTCATGGTGTGTCGTTCTCCCCCTCTGATACTGCTGTGACAAAGCTACGTTGACTTGCAGTCATCCTGCTGCATCTATGCTGCATCTATAGAGTATGGCTGCGATGAATGCTGTGTTGTCTGCCTCGATTGGGGAACAAACCCACCGATGAGTCTCCATGTTTCCTCATCACAGGGTCAGCACCCCGGCCGGATAGTCTGCTGTGGTCTCTGATCGCTCTCTGGCTCCGACCGTTCATCTGGCCGTGGGGGATACAGCACCTCCTTTCTTCGCCATGAACTGATCACTTGGAGCTGACAGAACGTCTTGAGCATTGAGTGTGCGGCATTGACTGACGCAATTCAGTCATCCGTTGTGGCTACATAACGGGCCTACCGCCCTCGCCATCGTCTCCTCCAATGCTCGTTTGCTAATTTCCCGCTCTTTCACTGACTTCCTGCCGTTATTGGACTTGTATATTCTTACCGAATTGCCAGCCTTTTCCTGGCCCGCAGATCCGCATGCTAAGCAACGCTTGTGGGTGACACTACGAGAGGGAGATCCATATGAGGAGGTGTACCTGATGCTCTTGGCTCAAGTCGCCCTCTACCCCGTTGAAGCGGAAGACGCCGATCAAGTAATCAACTCCTCGCTGGAGGAGCTGGATCAAAGCGGCACGATGCATTTCAACGTGGGACCGGTGAGTACCGAAATTCAGGGAGAGGCCGATGAGGTGTTCAGCGCTTTGCAGCGTTTGTTTGAACGGGCATGTCGTGACGGAGGCGGCGAGGTGTCCATGGTAGCCACTGTCACCAACGCCCGGCGCTGACATCACCCTGTCACGGGGTGAGTATGAATCGCGAGATCGCTTCTGCCACACCTCCCTCCTGACTGCCGGCCACCACATAGTCCGCCTGCGCTCGAACCGCGGGATCGGCGTTTCCTACGGCCACGCTGATCCCCGCGAAGGCGAACATGGGCAGATCGTTGAAACTGTCGCCGATGGCCATCACGCCGGCTGCTTCGATACCCAGCGAAGCAGCCAACTTCGCCAGTGCCACACCCTTAGAGACTCCCGGCGACATGATCTCCAAAAATCGCGGCTTTGAGGTTGTCAGGGACAAGCGCTCCCCGAAGCGGGTAGCCAAACGGGCCTGCAATTCCCGGACGCGCGGCGGATCATCCACGATGAGGGCCTTGGTCGGACCGATGGTGAGAATTTGGGACAGATCGGGCTCCACGTGAACAGGGACATCGGAAATACGGAGATAGTACTCTGTTCGCTCATCCATGCAGGAGGCGTACAGCTCATCATCTATGTAGAAGTTCAAACACAGTCCGTGCTCCACGGCCAAGCCGGCCAACTCACGGGCCTCAGGTATGGCTATCGGTTGATGGGAGAGCGTTGTTCCGTCAAGGGACTGCACGAGCGCACCGTTATAGGTAATCAAAGGCCCGTCCACGTTGGCGGCACGCGCGTGAGGCAACGCTGACTGAAACATGCGTCCGGTAGCCACAACCACCTGCACGCCTTTTTCCCGAGCAGCGGCAATGGCCGACAACGCTGAAGCAGGGATGGTCAAATCATCAGTAAGCAGAGTGTCATCGAGATCAATCGCCAATAAACGGATCATAGCGGAGGCACACACTAGCGATCTGTCACCACCATACTGATAAAACCACTGATCAGACTGAGCAAGAGACTACCCACAACCGCTGCCCAGAAGCCATGGACGACAAAGCCGTCCACGACCTTGGCCACAAGCAACATCATAAGACCGTTGATGACAAAGGTGAGCAAGCCCAGGGTCAAAATGTTGAAAGGCAAAGTCAGCAACATCAAAACGGGCCGGATAAAAGCGTTTACAACGCCCAGCACCCCGGCGGCTACCAGAGCGCCCCATACGCCTTTTACTTCGATACCCTTGATGAGACTGGCCGTCGCCAGAAGAGCTGCGGTGTTGATCAGCCAGCGCACCAAGATTCCCCGCATCGTCGGCTACCCCCTATCCTCAGATCAACCGAACTATGATCTTCACGTCGGCGAATTCGGCTCGGACCAGGCAAAAAGGTCCCAGGTAACGAAGATCCTCAACGACCCGATCTGCCAGCTTTAGCCAATGCCTCAGACTGATAAGGAACGGCCCCACCCAACCGCGCCGGACACCTTTTTTCTCGTCAGGCAGTGAGTTCAATGCTGAGCCGCGTGGCTCCTTCCGCCAACCCCGCAGACGGCGCTTTATACGTCCAACGGCTGGCCGGCCATGCCACGTCCCATCGCCCATGTAGCCTCCCATGAGCCATAGGATGATTCTCAACCCCTGGAGCAACTCCTGCAAGAGCGGCAGCGGGATGAGGACCAAAAGGGGGAAGCGCCACTGCGTTTTTTCTACATACACGACCACACAGTTGCTCTTCAGCCTCAGACGCAATGAGCTTCACTCCCGCCGGACTGCACTTCCAATCTGAAGTCTTGGGGGTCCCCGCCTTTGGAGGACCCCCGTGATCATCGATCAGCGATGAACACTAGCCGACGAGGATCTCCACACTGGTATCGCCATCATTGACTTCTACCAGCTTGCCTTCGGCTCCCGCCTCAATCTCCTGCACCAAGGCATCAAAATCAAGTTCCGGGTACTGCTCAAGGATCTTGGCAGGAAGAAAGCGAAGGACCATTTTCGCCAAAGAGATCGGGATGTTGACATTCACTTTGGTGTCCTCACCGTCAACGACGCGGACACGGAGGAATTTCCTGTGGGACGGACTCGGTCGCTGACTTTGCTCGACGGTAGACAGCAACTGCTCAGCCTCTTCCGCATTGATCTTGCCATCCGCCAACATACGAAGGATTTGCATGCGTTCTTCACTCATGCTTAAACAACCCCTTTTTCGGCTCCGGGTCACTAATCGCCTTCGTCAGTATCAGCCGTTTCCTTCCATTGCTTGATGTGCTTCATGCGCTTGATGGCCTCCTGTGGCGACAGCTCTCCTTTGTCAAGAGCCTCGAGGATTTGCTGCCTCTTTCGTGCCTCGTCCTCGCCATCCTGTTCTTCCTGCGCCCGCGCCTCAAGTCCCAGCGCGGCGATCACTCCGTCCAGACGACCACGCACCGTTGGATACGAGATCCCCAGGATGCGCTCCATTTCCCGGATATTGCCTCGGTTGACCAGGAAGACCTCTATGAACCGCTGCTGGTCAGGAGAGAGCTGACAAAAGCGACACGTAGAAAACGTACCTTCCAGAGCGCTACCGCAATTCTCACAAGCCAAACGGGTAACATGCATCGGCCCGTCACAGACAGGACATATACTCGGTGCTTGCCGCTGTCGCATCGCGCACCTCCTCCCCGCATTGACATGGGCTCTGATCTGACATAGCATCAATATTATCGTTCGCCTGGGCAATAATGTCAACATCGATATCAATTTTTCTAAGGCCACACCTAAACTTCTTCAAGGTCGAGAGTCAGAGCATGGCTACGTCCCAACCTTCCGGTAACTGAGCCGCCGGATACTCCTATCTGACCTGGCTGTCCGCGTTTTGCGGGACTCCGGTCGATCATGTCTGTCGTTGCCATCCGAGGATTTCTGCACCACAAGCGATTCCTGGACGGAGCTGACCGGCTCGTTCCTCCTAGAACGAAAAAAGCCCTTACCGACACACTTGCAGGTGTAAGGTAGAGGCGTCTGACACTTGCGACCGCTATGCTCGTCCTTCCGGGAGATCACTCGGAACGTTCAGCCCGCCCGAGCTGTTCGTAGATACGCCGGGCGACCGCCTCCGGAAGCCCGGGGACCTCCCGTAACTCAGCAAGGCTCGCCTCCCGCACACCCCTGACGGAGCCGAAATGCTTGATCAAGGCGCGCTTGCGGGCAGGCCCGACACCCTCTATGGCATCCAAAGAAGAGGCTCGCGTCCGTTTACCGCGCAACTGCCGATGATACCCCAAGGCGAAACGATGGGCTTCGTCCCGGGCACGCTGCAAGAGATGAATCCCCGGGGAGTCAGCCGGAAGGCGAATCGGATCGGGTTGATCCAAGGTGTAGATCTCCTCCAGGCGCTCCGCCAACCCTATCACGGGCAGATCATCCAATCCCAACTCCTGCAGAACCCTCGCGGCCGCGTTCAACTGTCCTCGTCCGCCATCAATGAGTGCCAAGTCAGGAAGGTGCGCGAATTTAACCTTGGCCCGGGCTTCCTCGTGCCTTGCCGCATCCAGTTCGGCCAGTTCCTCCTGCTCACGTAGTCCACGCTGAAAACGACGTTGCACAACCTCACGCATGGCGGCATAGTCATCCGAGCCCTCCACACTTCGAATGCGGAACCGCCGATAATCGGACGGGACGGGCTCTCCGTCCTTCAAGACTACCATAGAGGCTACCGTGTCGCTGCCCTGCAGATTGGAGACATCAAAGGCCTCAATACGTCGAGGCGCATCTACCAGTCCCAAGACTTCCTGCAACTGCTTAAGACCCGCTTCGCTATGGCGTTGACGGGCATTCATCCTCTCCTGTCGTGCCCCCAACACCAAGCGCGCGTTTTCGCTGACCATCTCAACCAGACGTCTTTTTTCGCCTCGCTGCGGCCGGCGAAGATGGACACGTCGGCCTTTCTTCTCACTCAGCCAAGTCTCGATCACGGTCGTTGATCCGATGGGCAGCGGCAGCAGTATCTCCCCCGGCACAAATCGGGTCTGGTTGTAGTACTGCTCCACGAAAGAGCGCAGAATCTCGCTTTGGTCTTCTTCTTCGCCTACATCAAGGAAGAAGTGTTCGCTTCCCACGACCTTCCCGCTACGCACAAAAAAGATCTGTGCACAAGCCAGTCCGTCAGCAAGAGCCAAACCCAACACGTCTTGGTCCACATCGGCACTCATGACCACTTTCTGCCGCTCTATCACCTTTTCCATGGCTTGGATCTGGTCACGTAACCGGGCGGCCCGCTCAAATTCCAGGCGTTCGGCGGCGTCCTCCATCTTCTTTTGCAGACCGGGAAGGAGCCTATCATGACGGCCCTCCAGGAAGAGTTCGACCTCTTGAATGATCTCGGCGTACTCCTCCTCGGACTGCAGACCGGCGCAGGGAGCTCCGCAGCGCCCGATATGGTACAACAGACAAGGTCGATGGTTACGCGGTCCTGAGAGGTCAAGACTGCAAGTGCGCAACTGAAAGAGTTTGCGCAAAAACTGCAACGTCTGCCGCACTGCCCGGGCGTCGGTGTACGGTCCGAACACCCGGTCTTGGCGATCCGGCCTTCGGACCACCAAGACTCGCGGAAAAGGCTCGTCGGTAGTCTTCAAATAGGGATAGCTCTTATCATCCTTGAGACGGATATTGTACCAGGGCTCTTCTTCCTTGATCAGGTTAGCCTCGAGAATGAGTGCCTCGACCTCAGAGTCAGTAACGATATAGCTAAAATCGGCGACATGCTTCAGCATGGCCTCTACTTTTGGTCCGGCGTCCCGACTGTCTTGAAAATAGGACCGCACACGATTGCGTAGCGACACGGCCTTGCCAACATAGATGACATCACCCTTGCCGTCACGCATGAGGTATACGCCCGGCCTGTCAGGAAGGTACTTCAATTTTTCAGCGATATGAGGGGAACGACGGCCCACCTCAGACATCGTAGATCACCCGATCAGACCTCCGTCCGGAACTTCAGGCCAACACCAGCCCGAGCATCGGAGCCAGAAACCGACCCGTATGAGAAGCACTGCAGGCGGCCACCTCTTCGGGAGTCCCTGTCGCCACTACCCAACCGCCCTCATCTCCGCCTTCGGGGCCTAAGTCAATAATGTAGTCCGCTGTCTTTACCACATCGAGATTGTGTTCAATCACCAGCACAGTGTCGCCGGCCTCGACCAAACGGCTGAGCACCTCCAGCAACTTGTCGACATCAGCCATATGAAGACCCGTTGTCGGCTCATCCAAGATGTACAGAGTCTTACCGTTACTCCGCCGCGAAAGCTCCGTGGCCAACTTGACCCGTTGGGCCTCCCCGCCCGACAGCGTCGTTGCCGGCTGCCCCATGTCTATATATCCCAGTCCAACATCCACCAGTGTCTGTAGCTTCCGGGTCAAACGCGGGATATTGCGGAAGAAATCACAGGCTTCCTCCACTGTCATAGCCAACACATCGGCTATGGTCTTGCCCTTGTAGCGCACGGTCAAAGTCTCCCGGTTGTAACGTTTGCCCTGACATACCTCACATGGCACGTACACATCAGGGAGGAAATGCATCTCGATCTTGATGATCCCGTCACCGCGGCAGGCCTCGCAACGCCCGCCCTTGACGTTGAAACTAAATCGCCCCGGTGCATAGCCCCGCATCTTGGCATCCGGCGTGCTGGCATACAACTCACGCACCAAATCAAAGGCTCCGGTGTAGGTGGCCGGATTGGATCGCGGAGTCCGACCTATGGGAGACTGATCTATGTTGATGACTTTCTGCAGATGCTCCAAGCCCTCAATGCCTCGGTGGGTTCCGGGCCTGAGGCGCGCCCCGTTCAAATCACGGGCCAGGCGCTTGTAGATAATCTCATTGACCAGGGTGCTCTTGCCCGATCCCGAAACTCCGGTTACGCAGACGAATGCCCCCAAAGGGATCTCCACGTCGATCTTCTTCAGGTTGTTCTCTTGTGCCCCCAACACGCGCAGCCATTCGTCGTTAGGGGCGCGACGCTTCTCAGGCACTCTAATGGACCGCTTCCCGCTCAGGTACTGACCCGTAACGGATCGAGGGTTGGCCGTGATCTCCTCCAGGTTTCCGGCCTGAACCAGCTCGCCGCCATGCACCCCTGCCCCGGGACCGATGTCTAAGATGTAATCCGCTTCTCGAATGGTCTCCTCATCATGCTCCACCACAATAACGGTATTGCCCAGATCCCGTAAGGCCTTCAGTGTGTCAAGCAAACGTCGATTGTCGCGCTGATGCAATCCGATGCTCGGCTCATCCAAGATATAGAGCACCCCCATCAAGCTCGATCCGATCTGTGTCGCCAGTCGGATGCGCTGAGCTTCGCCTCCCGACAGGGTCGCCGTGGCCCGATCCAGCGTTAGATACCCAAGACCTACGTTCTTGAGAAACGATAGCCGAGCCCGCACCTCTTTGAGGACCTGATGGGCGATGAGTCTTTCTTTTTCACTGAGACTGAGTCCCGAAATGAACGTGTCCAGGCGATCGACGGACATGGCGGTGAGATCCATGATGTTACGGTCTCCCACTCGCACCGCCAGGCTTTCAGGCCGCAAACGCTTGCCGTTACAATCCGGACATGGTCTGGAACTCATGAACTGCTCAATCTCACGCCTGACGTACTCACTGTGCGTCTCCCGGTAACGCCGGTCCAGATGTGGGACTATGCCTTCATATTCAGTGCTGAAGCGACGATGGCGACCTTGGCGATTCACGTAGTCGAACGCAACCTTTTCACCCCCCGTTCCATCCAAGAGCACCCGGATCTGTTCAGGTGAAAGCGAAGACAAGGGAGTATCCTCATCTATCCCATACTTCTCACGGACACCGGAGAGCACACCGGACAGCCACTGACTCTTGCTCTGCCGCCAAGGGATAATCGCCCCTTCAGCCAGCGACAATTCAGTGTCAAGCACGAGTTCAGGATCGATCTCCGTTTTTTCGCCCAACCCGTCGCATGTCGGGCAAGCCCCGTAGGGGCTGTTGAAGGAAAACATGCGCGGAGTGAGTTCTTCAACACTGACTCCGCAATCCACGCAGGCGAATTTCTCTGAAAAGGTCAGCTCAGGGCCGTCAATCACATCGATGACCACTATGCCGTCGCCGCGTCGCAGAGCCGTCTCAACGGAATCCGTAAGACGCGTGCGTACGTCCTCACGCACCACGATGCGATCAACCACAACCGAGATGTCATGAGCCTTATACCTGTCCAATTCCGGTGCTTCGTCGATCTCGTACATCTCGCCGTCTATGCGCACTCGTACAAAGCCGTCTCGTCGGATCTCTTCCAGCACTTTTTTGTGCTCGCCCTTGCGCCCGCGCACGATCGGAGCCAACACCTGCAACCTTGTCCGCTCACCCAGACTCATCACCTGATCCACGATCTGCTCGGCACTCTGCTGTTCGATAGGTCGACCGCACTTTGTGCAGTGCGGCGTGCCGATACGTGCATACAACAGCCGGAGGTAATCATAGATCTCCGTCGCCGTACCGACGGTTGAACGTGGGTTGCGACTCGATGATCTCTGATCAATGGAGATGGCCGGAGACAGACCTTCTATGAAATCAACATCCGGCTTCTCCATTTGCCCCAAAAACTGGCGCGCGTAAGCAGACAGCGATTCCACGTAACGCCGCTGACCCTCAGCATATATCGTATCGAAGGCCAGTGAAGACTTCCCTGACCCCGACAGTCCTGTAATGACGACGAGTCTATCTCGAGGGATATCGACATCGATATTCTTGAGATTGTGTTGACGCGCTCCTCTTATACGAATGAAGTCTGTGCCCATAGCCTCAGTCCCATCTAACCTGTAGACTCCAAGAGGATCTCCCGCATTTCAGCTATTTCATCCCGCAATTCAGCGGCCCGTTCAAACTCCAGTTTCTTGGCGGCCTCCATCATCTCTGCTTCAAGCTTCTTGATATGACTGGCCAGTTCCCGACTGTCCAGAGCGGTCAGCGCCTCTCGGGCAGGAGTCTTGGCCTCGGAAGCCTCTTTTTCCTCGGGAGACTCTGCCCTAATCGCCTCATGAATGGCCTTACGTACGGTCTCCGGTGTGATGCCGTGTTTTTCGTTGTAGGCCATCTGCACCGCCCGACGCCGATTGGTCTCATCGATAGCCTTCCGCATGGAGTCGGTGATGGTGTCGGCGTACATAATGACCCTGCCGTTTACATTCCGTGCGGCGCGTCCGATGGTCTGAATGAGAGAGGTCTCAGAGCGCAAGAAGCCCTCTCTATCGGCATCCAAGATAGCCACCAAAGAGACTTCCGGCAGATCAAGTCCTTCGCGCAACAGGTTGATACCCACCAACACGTCGAACTCGCCCAAACGCAGGTCCCGCAGTATCTCCACTCTTTCGAGACTCTGTATTTCCGAGTGCAGATAGCGCACCTTGATACCGTTATCAGCCAGGTAATCGGTGAGATCCTCGGCCATTTTCTTGGTCAACGTCGTAATCAACACCCGCTCACCGCGGTCTACAACCTGCTCTATCTCATCAATGAGGTCATCAATCTGTCCCTCGAC
>FZPS01000049.1_pt110 | contig 14394 bp, 16 predicted proteins | sample 1817821 | NCBI WGS metagenome assembly FZPS01 (sample SAMEA104158645, study PRJEB21678) | metagenome | place: Germany | collected 2015-04-21 | reverse complement strand
AAATAATCATGTAACTTGTCGATAAAAAACATTTTGATCATTCCTTAGCCTTTATATGTTATAATAGCATAATTTTAGAATTTGTAAATAGATTATGTACGAATGACACGATTAAGGGTATGAACAACAAGATACTATGAAAAAATGTTGTTCATACCTCGAAAAGTGTCGTTCGTCCGAAAGGCTTGAAATGGTAGAGAAAGGTATGATAGTATAAACTTACAAAATAAAGGCAGGCTTATTATTTATGGAGGAGCCTAAGATGAGGAAAAGATATAAATTAATTTCTAAACTACATTGTATGATTGATATTTTTTATTTTTATAACCAAGATCGAAGTCCAAGAAAAAGTATGATTTGTTCACTGCCAAAAGGGGAAATAAAAGTATTTGATATGTGTACAGGCATAGCAACCAATGCCATATTCGTTGCAAAAAGCAACCCCCAGGCTACGGTGATAGGGGTTGATGTATCGAGGGATATGCTGAGGATTGCTCAAAGAAGAATCGATAAAGAACATCTTGGAAATGTACAATTACATAGAATGGATGCCACGAAAACAAGTTATGAAAGTGAAAGTTTTGATGTGGTGATTATTTCATTTGTTTTACATGAGTTGAATGACAAATATGCTACAAAGATAGTAAAGGAAGCAAAAAGGATAGTAAAACAAGAAGGTGTTATTGTTGTTATTGAATGGGAAAGACCCAAAAAAATTTTACAAAAAATAAAATTCCGAATATTGCATCTATTCGAACCAGAAGAATTTAGAGAATTTATAATGTATGATCTTCAACAATATCTTAGCAACCATGGTCTTCAGATTAAGAAAAGGATTCATTGTGATTACAGTCAAGTTCTTTTGCTTCATAAATAAGAAACGATGATAAAGGATAACAAGCATCCATAGTAAAAATAAAACTCTTTGAAAGGAGAAAGCAACAATGTTTAGAGTGAGTCATTATAATATCTATTTACCGATGAAAAAACAGTCCGAAAATTATTTAATTGTTCAAGGCTATCGAGGCTCTTTCGATGTAGTGGATAAATCCATTGCCAAGGTTTTAATGAAAGGTGAAAAGGATCCCAGTTATCTGAATGAAATAAGTGAAGAAAATTTAGCAGTTCTTAGTAAACGAGGATATATTACTGAATTAGAAGAGGAAAAAGAATACGAATTAATTGAGAAAGTTAGCCATATCTTAAATACTATCAGCAGAAAAAACATGTGCATAACCATCATGCCTACTTATAATTGTAATTTTAGGTGTGAATATTGTTTTGAGCAAAACTTATTATCAAAAGGAAAAGAGTGGTTATCTGAGAAAATGACCATAGAAATGGTAGATGCTATTTTTGAACAATTAAGAAAGCATAAAGAAGAGGGTTACAAAATTGGAAGTGTGTACTTATTTGGTGGAGAACCTTTATTAAAATCAAATAAAGATATTGTCACCTATATATGTCAAAAATGCAAGGAACAAGAGATACCCATTAGTTGTATAAGTAATGGGCACGATTTGGATGAGTATGTTGAATTACTAAAAGAATATAAATTTGAACGTGTTCAAATTACTGTAGATGGTGTTGGGGAAGAGCATGATAAGAGAAGATTTTTAGTCGGTGGTCAGGGAAGTTATGATAGGATCATGAAAAATATTCAATTAGCCCTTGAAAAGGGCATCCATATTGTGGTGAGAACCAATGTAAATAAAAAGAATATAAAATCAATACAAAGATTAATAGAGGAATATGAAAACAGAGGTTGGGTGGAGAAAGAGAATTTTCATTATTATTTTAAATCAACACTAAGATGTTATGAAGAATTAGGAGTAGCTCTCTCGGATGTTGAATTAATGAAGGAATTAGCAGAATATTTTCATGAGGATGTTGAAAGATTTCAATTTAATAGTATTTATCAAGGTCTTTCAAGTAGTATTCGTACGATGATCGATAATAATGCCATTGCACCTTTACGATCAGGCTATTGTGGAGCCAATACGGGTATGTATACCATTGATCCTTATGGTGATATTTATCCTTGTTGGGATGTTCTTGCAGAAGAAGATTGTAAAATTGGAACAGTAGATGTTGAGAAGGGTGAATTTGTGCTCAACAGTGTCAATGATCATTGGAAAGAACGTACAGTAGATAGATTAGATGAATGCAAAAAATGTAGGTACATGCTGTTTTGTGGAGGAGGCTGTTCAGCACAAGCCAAGGTAATGCATTCGGATATGAATAAGGTATTTTGTGATGATTTTACCAAGATTTTTGATGAGGTGGTTGTAGAGGTTTGCGAAAAAGCATTTGCGAAAAGTAGCTGTGGACAGTAGAGGCTTTTAGCCCAAGTATATGACTTTTTATTAGATACAAAAGTAACTAGAAAGGAGGAGAAAAATGAATGATATCAAAGCATTAAATCAGGAGTTAGCAATGACCCATGAAGAAATGGAAGAAGTTATTACGGAGTTAATGGAAAGAGAAACATATGCTTGTACAGGTGATGCTTGTGGAATTCATGGATGTGGAGTAAATTAAGCATCAAAAAGGAAAGAGTAAATGAGGTGAGAAGATGCAAGGTATTACAGCTCTAAATAAGGAAATCCAAGTAACGGATGTAGGATTAGAAAATTTGATTGAAGAGCTTATCGAAAGAGAGGAATTCCTCTGTACAGGTGATGTGTGTGGCGTACAAGGAGAATTAATTTAGTAAAGGAGTGATTCTACTGGTGATTACTTCATTAAACACTACGATTGATGATACACAAATGGAGTTTTTTATCCAAGAACTTGATGAAAGAAATGAAATGATATGCGTACTTAATGCTTGTGGAGCTGCATTTAATCCTTGTCTTGGGCAAGCTTGTGGAGCTGCATGTATTGGAATAACCATCTGCATAGCAGGAGCACATATAGCAGGATAGCACATATTACAATTACTTTTCTTGGAGAAAATCCTCCAAGAAAAGTTTAATCATTAATAGGAGATGAAATAAGTAAAAACAGAAGAACAAAAAAGTATGGTTTTGAGGGTGAGTAGATGGGGGAAGTGGTGTTAAAAATTAAGAAAGGGGTAGATGTATCCGTTTTTGATGATGGAAATAAAAAGAAGTCTTATATCATTAGCTTTGAAGAGCGGCATTGGAAAGTTTCAAAACTAGTATATTACATATTTGTTAGTATCGATAAAAAGGGAACCATCACAGCAATAAAAGAAAATTTGGAAAAGGAATATGCGATAGAAATTGATAATCAAAAATTGGAGCAAATCATTGATATTGCTTTCATCAAAAATGGATTATTGGAGGGAACAACGGCTGCAGACTTTAGGAAGAGAAATAAACTGTTGTGGGGACGAATTACATTATTGCCATCTAGTATAGTGAATCGATTTAAAATGTTTTCGTTTCTATTTCATAAAAAATGTATGATTTACACAGGAATCATTATTTTTTTATGGATAGCATATATTTTTTATAATTATTCCAATCGAGAGCTTGTAAGCGCATTATTTAGTATGGAAATAAAAGATCTGGTGATCTGTTATGCCTATGTATTTATTGGGGGAATTATCCATGAATTTGGGCATTCCATGGCTACCATGGCCTATGATGGAAAGCCGGGAAGAATAGGAATGGGGATTTATATTATTATGCCTGTGCTGTTTTCTGATGTAACAGATACGTGGAGATTAAAAAGAATACAAAGGATGGTTGTTGATATTGGTGGTGTGTATTTACAAGGGGTTTTTCTTGTAGTGTCATTTATCATAAATGTATTTTGGCTGAATAATGATTTACTTAATATAGCCATATTAATTTCAGGATTTCAAATCTTAGGGAATCTAAATCCTTTTATTAAAATGGACGGGTATTGGTTATTGGTTGACTTCTTGGGAGTAACAGAGATTAAAGAAGTTTTATTCCATACATGGAGTAATTTACTTTATAAGGCTATCGGCAAACCTCAAAAATATGCTTGCTTGGATAAAGATAAATTGAAAGTGATTTATATTTACTCTGTTTTTATCCTATTTTTTTATTTATATTTCATTAAGTTTTTTACGAATTCATTGATCTTAGCCATTCAAACGGTGATTCATGATGGTAAGAAGGTATGGGAAGTAGGATTAACAGGCATCCATTTTACTTTTGAAAGTGGAATCCAACATTTTTCAACAAGGATAACTACGTTTATTGTTCTTTTATTTCTTGTAAGAATGATTTGGAGTATTTTAATTCGAATGAAAATAAATGACAGAATAAAGATTTGGCGGAGGGGAGATAAGTGAAATTAATAAGTACGTATCAGCACATAGATAAACGAGAAATACTCGATTGTCGAGTGAAATCAATCAAGGAGTTAATAAGACATTATAATGTTCATTTGAATTCTTATGAAATTCTATTGATTAGTAAAGCCATTACGTTTAACTATGACAGAATATGTATTCCAGGGGTTATAAACCATCCCATCCCTTACGGTACAGTATCTCATAATACAATAGAAAAAACATTTTTTGATAGCCTATGTATTTCCTATAAAGAAGAAAAAATTGAAAGTACAGAGGAGGGATGGAAGAAGATAAAAAGCATGATTGATAGGGATATACCTGTTATGTTTAGAATGGATAGTCGATTTTTAATGCCAGGGGCAAACGGAGCAGAAAGAGATAAAAAAATAAACTTACATTATCTGTCAACTCTTTTATTGGTTGGTTATGATGAAGAAGAAAATAAGGCATTTATTGTACTAACAAATACGGATGAAAAAGAAGAGGTGAGTGTAATCTCGATTGATGCTTTTCAAAAGTACAGATCTACTACATGCTTTCCTTTTGCACCCGATTCGTTATGTTACTATGTAACAAAAGAAGATAGGAAGATGAATTTGGATGAAACACTTATCCAGAGAAAAGTTTTACAAGGATTGAAAGAAACCATATATACCATGTTAAATGAGGATTCAACATCTATGATTTCATATGATGGATTTGTAGGAACAGGAATGATAAAAGGGATAAAGGGTATGGAAAAATTAAAAGATGATTTAAAGCAAATCGTAGAATGCTATGATGCCCAAGATAGGATGAGTTGTCAATATACCCAATTCTCTATGGCTTTTTTAAGAAATAATATGATGTTTGGGAGTTATAGTGGATTTCGTTATGAATTAAGTCAATGCTTACAATATTGTGCTGAACATTTCCAGATAGGTGAATTAAATAGGATAAGTAATGAATTTAAAAGTATTTCTAATGAATGGAAAAAGTTGTTTATGGTACTAAGTAGTATTGCACATAATAAAGGAAATAGGAAGGAGCAATTGAACAATGTGATAAAAATCCTTGAAAGAATTATTAAAAAAGAAGAGCAACAATATATGAAAATAAATCAGTGTTTGTATGGTTAGCAGCATTTATGGATTTTAATGAAGAAGGAGAATGAGTGATGAAGAACAAAAAAGCAATATTAATGGGAGGAATTGTAGGAGTTTTCTTTATTCTATGTTGTACAGCGTTATTAATGGCAGGCAGTTCAATTCGAATTGGTTATGTTGATAGCAGCTACCAAAATACCATAAGTGCATCCTTTAAATATTTTGATGGAATCCAAGGCAAAAAGGTTATGGTTAACAAAGGGGAAAAAGTAACAATATTTTGTAATGCCGAAATAGAAGAAGGAACATTGGAGTTTCTGGTTAAAGACCAAGCGGATACTATAGTAGTCAATGAAACAGGAAATTCTGGAAGAATGGAGTTTGTGGCAGAGGAAACACAGAAATATACAATAGGTGTAATAGCAGTAAAAGCAAAAGGAAAATTTGAAATCACTTGGAACAAAGAATAATTTAGATGGGATAGGTATATTTCCAAATGAGCATAGTACTAAAACATATATATAAAAATATAATGGAATATAAGTTTAGGAATGGGTTAGTTATTTTATCTTTGGTTATTTCTACTATGGTTATTTACTTTAATTTTACAATAAAAGAGGATCTAATGGAACAATATAAATCTGTTTTACAAGGTTCTTATCAAGATTATGATTATTACTTGTACAAAGCGAATGTGGATGAAGAAGATTCTTATTTTGAAATCCATGATTTAAATGTAACAGGATTAAATATAAAAAAATACTTTGCTTTAAATAGAGTATTAGGCACATACGGTTTTCGTGAAAATATTTCTACCGTTTATCTATATGGAACAGATTTAAAACAACTGATAAATGACCAGCTTATAGTACTGAATCAAAGCAGTATGAATTTGGAGACAGAAGAAAAAAACCAAATTATTATCAGTGAAAGAGTTGCGAAGCAGTATCATATTGAGTTAGAAGATGAACTGGTGATTGAAACACAGATAGGTAGAGTGAAAATGAAGGTTGTAGGGATTGCGGATATAAAAGGGTTGTATCTTCAAGAAGGCTCCCGAATGATGTTAATGGCAGCAAAGAGTACGACAGATAGTATAAATGCGAATAAAACAAAAGTGCGTGGTATCTATGTTTCATTAGAGGAAGGTATGGACTCTAATGAATTTTTAAAGGAGTTTGAAGAAAAAAACAAAGGTTTTACAGGGAAAAAATTAGTTGATGAAGGTTTTATCAATGCAGAATTACAGATGGTTAATCAATTATTGTTATTTGTTTTGGCAGCTGTTATTATTATGGTTTTTTATTTGAATAGATGCATTATAAAAATCAGTATAGCAAAGAGAATGCCTGTTATAGGGACAGTCCGAAGCATAGGTGCTACTAAGTTTTTTATGAATCTGCTTTTGGTTGTTGAAAATATCCTTTATGGCCTGATAGGTGGGAGCTTAGGTATTTTGATTAGTAAATTGGCAAGACAGCCAATGTTACGTATGTTTAGTTCCTATGGTAATCGAATAAAAAACGTAGACATTCATTATAAAGTGAATACACCCTATGCCATAGTAGCCATTGTTTTGGTTATAGGATTACAAGTATTCATTTCTATCTTTGAAATTCTAAAAATAAATGGACGAACCATTAAAGAGGTTATTTTTAATACGATTGATACAAAAGTGGAACATTCAAAAGTCAATATTATCGTAGGTTTTATACTATTAGCGGGGGCTGTGATACTATATATAACCAATACAAAATATCATTTAATCATTGCTTGTTTAACATTTATTTTAGAAGTAGTTGGGGCTATTTGCTTAATACCGATGGGTACTACAATCCTGTCTAAATTTTTTGTTGCGATCAATGGTAAATTATTTGGAGCATCCAGTCAATTAGCTAGCAAAAACATAGCAAATAATAAATCTGTTCAATCAAGCATTATTTTGATAACAGTGATGCTATCGATTATGGTAACAATAGCAATTGTAGCTGGTTCCATTAATGACGCATTTGAAAATGTGAATAGTACATTTGAGGGGGATATACAGTTAAGTAATCTTATGAAGGATGCAGAAGAATATCATAGAATTCAAGAGATTGATGGAATCCAGTCACTGACTTTTGTCTATTACAATTTTTCAGACTATATAGTAAATGGAGAAAATAAAAAAATAGGACTTTTTGGATTCGATACAGAAATGGTGGGAATCAAAGATCTTTCAGGGAGGATAGGAAATTTATCAGAAGAGGAAGCTTTGATTGATGAGTTTTATGGTATGCGTAATAACATAAAAGTGGGAGACACTGTAGAAATTAGTGGAAAGAACATGCAAACGATAGTGCTAAAAATAGTTGGTTATATTGATGCAAGTTCATTTACATCTTCAAGAAATGTTTTATTGCTATCGGAAACAAATTATATTCAAAAGATAAGTCCAATTCCAATTTGTATACAGGTTAAGACAGAGGGAAATACGGATGAAATCAAAAAGAAATTGACAACTGATTTGGTAGGAACAGGTATTGTCATACAAACAGTCAGTGAGTTTTTAAAAAACAATAAACAATCCATTGATTCTATGTTATCGATGTTTAGCATCATTTTGGGTATGGCAGCAATGTTAGCAATATTAGGTGTTATAAGTAACCAACTGATTGGATTTTTGCAAAGAAAAAAAGAATATGCAATATTGTATTCCGTAGCCATGAGCAAAAGACAATTGAGAATGATGGTGTTTTTTGAAACTGTAAATACATTTTTTGTTGGTTGCTTGTTTGGAGGTATACTAGGAGTATTTTTATCCAAAACGTTGGAACAAATGTTATTTAGCATAGGAGAGTATGTGAATGTAAACATTGATATAAAGATGATGTTTGCCATGGTATTTGGAATGTTTGTTTTTTTGGTGATGATCAATCTTTTATCATTAAGAAGAATAGCTCAATTAAATGTTGTGGAAGAAATCAAATATGAATAAATAGCAAAGGAGGCCGTAGTTGTATATGAATGAGATTATAAAATGCAATGCATTGACAAAGCATTACAATGGGGAAGTAGGTATTCAGGATGTTAATTTAGGTATAGTACGAGGGAGAATTGTAGGGTTATTGGGTCCCAATGGTAGTGGGAAGTCAACTTTAATCAAGTTAATCAATGGAATGATCACACCTACTCGTGGAGAAATTTTTATTGATGGGAAAAAGCCAGGGATTGAAACAAAAAAGATTGTCTCTTACCTTCCAGAAAGGAATTGCCTAAATGGATGGATGAAGGTAAATGAACTAGTAACTTTTTATGATGATTTTTATAGGGATTTTGATAAAGAAAAGGCGTATAGACTCATTGAAACCTTAGAGATTAATAAAAAGGCAAAACTAAAAACGTTATCGAAAGGAACAAGAGAAAAAATTCAATTAATACTCGTTATGAGTCGTCAAGCAGAACTATATTGTTTAGATGAACCCATTGGAGGGGTAGATCCTGCTGCTCGAGAATATATCATTAGAACCATAATCAATAATTATAATAAACAAGCGACAATTTTAATATCAACACATTTAATAGCGGATATAGAAGAAATTTTAGATGATGTAGTCTTTATACAAGAGGGAAGTATTTTAAAAGTGGAAGTGGCAGACCAATTAAGAAAAGAAAATGGCATGTCCATTGATGAAATATTTAGGAGAATGTACAAATGCTAAAAAAATTAATGAAGTATGAGTTTAAATCTACATTACGATATTTATTACCACTTTATACTACTTTTCTAATCATTACATGTATATCAAAAATATTGTTATGTCTTAGTTCATATGAAGCTAGATTAAGCTTTATTCCAGTTTTGCTCAATATGATTTTTTATATTTTATTCATCGGATTTATTGTTTCTACCTTTTTTTCACAGATCATAAGATACTATGGCAGCATGGTTACAGATGAAGCGTATATAACCTTTTCTTTACCTGTGGATGCAAAACGATTGACAGGAGCAAAATTAATTACGGCAGTAGTCAATAATTGTATCAGTATTTTTTTAGGTATCCTTGGGATGGTTATCATGTTCTTCACCTTGGATGAGGCACAGAACAAGATAAGAGCAATGAAAGTACAAATTCAGTATATGGCAGATTCTTTGAATATTAATATTGTTTTGCTTGTTTGCATAGTGGTAGTGATGATGGTGATTACATTTGCCACCTATAATCTATTTATCTACACTGCCATTGCCATCGGGCAATCATTTCAAGGCAATAAGTTAGTTGGTACATTTTTTGCAGGAATGGTGATGTATATGAGTATGATGATTGTATTGATTCCTGTTTTTCTTATTATCAATGGTCTGTACAGTAAAAGGGGTACAGGCTCTGTAACTTCTTTTATTATGGTTTGTATTGGGCTGTTAATTGGATTCAATATATTGTTTTTTAAAATCATTGATTATTTATTTACTAATAAATTGAATTTGGATTAAGGAAAAGTAGGGTAGAGGATATGATAGAAACCAATGATATTTTCAAAAAAATTCCTTATGCAGATACAATTCCAAAGTATCTTGCCTATGTATCAGAAAGGTACTTAGATAGTACTGCTATAAAAGAAAATAAGGGAAGACAAGTCGAAGAAAAATCATATGTACAATTAAAAAAAGATGTTGATAAGCTTTCTTTTGTTTTTTCAAGATTAAAGTTTCGAAATGAGAAAATAGCCCTTATGGGTCCACCTAGCTATTGTTGGTGGGTATTTTATTTTGGAATTGTTAGTTCCAGTAATATTGTTGTACCTATTGATGATGGTTTGAGATTCCAAGAAATAGAACGACAGGCCAAACTGGCAGAAGTATCAGCTCTTGTTTATGATGAAGAGAATGAAAAAACAATACAGTATTTAAAACAAGCTAATAAAAGCTTGAAAGCCACTTTTTGCTTACAAGAATTAGATAAGCTGATAGAAGGAACAAACTCTTTTTATAAAAGCAAAATGAAGCCACAGAAAGAGGATTTGGCTATGATTGTTTTCACATCAGGAACCACTGGAGGTAGCAAAGGTGTTATGCTAACTCATAAAAACATTTGTGACAATATTTATTATTCTGCATTTTTATTGGGAATGAAAATATTTCAACAAGAAGAATCTATATTTTCATTATTGCCATTATATCATATGTTTGGCGTTACTGCAGGTTTTCTTATTCCTCTCTATTATGGATTGACAATTTGTATAGCAGGTGAGGAAAAGAATATAGTTAGAAACTTAAAAGTATTTCAACCTTCGATTATGGTGGTTGTTCCTATGATCGCAGAAGGAATCGATAAACTTCTAAAAGAAGGCTTAGAAGAAGTTAGCGGAAATTTGCGGTTAATGATAAGTGGAGGTGCCACCATGGATGAAAAAATTTGTGAAAGATTTCATAACCTTGGAATCACTATCTTAAATGGTTATGGAATTACGGAATGCTCACCTGTTGTATCCTGCAATAGGATAGAAAAAAATAAAGTAGGCTCTGTAGGATTAACCATCCCTTCAAAATATTGTGAAGTTAAGATTGAGGATGGAGAAATATTAGTAAGGGGAAGTATTGTAAGTAAAGGATATTATAATGATGAAGTAAGTACCAGAGATATGTTTGTAGGTGAATGGTTTAAAACTGGGGATTTGGGATATATGGATGATGAAAATTATTTGTATCTTACAGGACGAAAAAAAAATTTGATTATTAGAAAAGATGGAAATAATGTGTCACCCGAAGAACTTGAGAAGTTTATAAAACAGCATCCGTTGGTGGATAGTGTCCTTGTGACAGTGCAGAATATCCAAAACAGAGAAATTTTAGTAGCTATTATACAACCTAATGATGCTTATGCAGTGGCAGAAAAGATAGAAAATTTACAAGCAGCCTTAGAGGATGCAATAAAAAAGATGAACTTGAATTTGCCCATTTATAAACAAATTCAGCGAGTGGTGGTAACCGAAAATAGATTTGAAAAGACAGCATTAGGAAAGGTTAAGAGATATAAACATTTAAATGGGGGGAGAGTGTAGTGGTGAAAACAAAAAACCAACAAGAAGACAAGGTAAAAAAAGTAAAGGAAGTTCTTTCAAATTATACCGATGTAAACATTGAAAAAATAACTATGGACTCAGATCTAGTTTATGATTTGGGGCTCACATCTTTTGATTTTATTTGTTTATCAGCCGCTATTGAAGAGGATTTTGGAATAAAATTAGAAACATCTGATATGGAAAGTTTAAATACGGTTGCTGATGTTTATCAAGTGATTTATAAAATGGGGATGAAACAATGAGTAAATGGATTCAGTATACAACGTTTCATAAAAATATCATTGAAGCGATGCTTCAGTGTGATGAAAAAGATACAGCAGAACGTCTTGTGGAATTTATAAAGACAAAAAATGAAAAGATTTCTTATGATCAAGAAGAAGAAAAGTATTATATTAATAGTTTTTATCCAACCATACCAAGTTCAGCATGGAATCGATTAGTAAATGGGGTATCTGCTATTGTGAATGAAGAAAAAAGGGTACCTCTACAAGCAGATATTGTAGTGACAGGTAAATGTCATTGCCATTGTTGGCATTGTTTTAGATCCAAGTATACAGAGGAAGATATGAGCTTAGCTACCATTCAAGAATGTATGGAAAGTTTGTATCAGTTAGGGACAGCTACGGTGGGAATTACAGGCGGAGAACCCATGCTGCGATCTGATATTTTAGATATTTTAAATGCAATTCCAGATGGATTAGAAGGTCAGCTTTACACAACGGGATATAGAATGGACGAAGAGTTTGCTCGTAAGATAAAAAAGACCAATGTAACAAGGTGTATCATTAGTTTGGATCATTATGATGAAGAAGTGGTTTGTCAGCTTCGACATAATTCCAATGCTTTTCAAGAAGCACTGAAAGCCATTCAGGTACTAACAAAGCATAAGATGTATACAGCAGTTACAGTATGTATAACAGATGCTTTATTAGAGTTAGATGAGTTAAAGAGATATTTTGAGTTTATTCAGGAATTAGGCGTTTCAGAAATTCGTGTGGTAATGCCAATACCACAAGGTAGATTAGAAGGTCGAAACGTAGGGAGAATATACGGTGAAGCAATGAAATTGATAAAGAAATTTAGAAAAGAATATGCTAAGAAGGAGGGGGTTCCTACCATCGTGAATTTTTGTGAGTTAGAGAGTCCGGCGTATTTTGGTTGTGGTGCAGGTGCTAATTATATATCAATCAATAATAATGGCTTAATCACACCATGTGTAGCAGTCCCTTTATCTTTTGGTAGTATTTATAAGGAGCCTCTAGAAAAGATTTATCACAATATGAAGGAATATTTTATAGAATCCAGTCAAGTTTGTTATGGAATTGCATCCGGTAGAATTATTTCTAAAGAAAAGGTGGATGTAACAAACCCACCAATTTCAGTTGAGGTATCCAAGAGAATAGCAGAACAATGTAAATTAGCTACTGGAAGAGCAGCATTATTTCAATATTGTAAAAATGATAAGGAAAAAATAAATCAGTCAATATAAGAAATTGAGATGGTGGTTATGATAGATATAATAAGAGCAGAAAATGTAGAAAAGGTTTTTGGAGAGAGAGAAAATCAGATAAAAGTTCTTAAGGATATTAATTTTTCCATTGGTCAAGGTGAATTTGTTTCCATCATGGGACCATCAGGATGTGGAAAAAGTACTCTTCTTTATTTATTAGGTGGGCTTGATACGCCTACATCAGGTAATATATACATAGATGAAATCAATATAAATCATATGAAGGATACACCTAAAACTAAATTAAGGCGTGAAAATATTGGATTTGTTTTTCAATTTTATAATTTAGTACAAAACTTATCGGTAGAAGAAAATATTATGCTACCCGTTGTTATGAGTGGCAAAAAGGCTTCTAGGTATCAAAGAGAATTATCAGAAGTATTACAGATCATAGGGTTGGAAGATAAGAGAAACTGTATACCAAGTAAACTTTCGGGAGGACAACAGCAACGGGTATCCATTGCAAGAGCTGTCATTATAAGTCCTAAAATAATTTTAGCGGATGAACCCATCGGTAATCTTGATAGCAAGTCAGGAAAAGAAATTATGGAGTTGTTTTCAAAGATTAATAAAGAAAAAAGAATAACCATATTACAAGTAACCCATTCAAAAGAATCAGCCTTATACGGAAATCGCATGATTCATATATCAGATGGAAAAATTGTAAAGGATAAAAAATTGGTAGTAGATTAACAGGAAGGGGATGGCATTTCCATCCATTGTTTTTTGTTTCTAATAAAATTCAACTTCTTTTTTTGCTTAAAATCTCTCCACTTTTTGTATTTCTATATTTATTTACTTCCAATCGTATTTCGTGTAGAATATATGAGGATTTAGAAATGTAGTATCCTATAGATACTAAAATAGGATAAAGACAAAAAGGAGGAGTTTTTTTGACACATAATACAAAATACATGGTACAAGGAGCTTTAATTGCGGGTATTTATATAGTGCTTACATTAGCATTTGGTTTTATGGGATTTGGGCCTGTTCAATTTAGGCTTTCAGAAGTATTAACGGTACTTCCCTATTTTACGCCAGCAGCCATACCAGGATTATTTATTGGTTGTTTATTTTCAAATTTTTTAGGTGGAGCTCATCAGCTAGATGTGATTTTTGGAAGTTTGGCAACTTTATTGGCAGCTTATGTTTCTTATCATTTAAGAAAAAAACCTTACTTGGTTCCACTTCCACCTGTAGTGGTCAACATGATTGTGGTACCTATTATTTTGAAAATAACAGCTAATGTACCTTTTTGGATGACTGTTTTTACAGTTGGGTTAGGGCAGGTGGCAGCATGCTATGGACTTGGTTATCCTTTTATGCTGTTATTAAAAAAATATGGATATAAAATTTTTAATAGAAAATAAGTTAAAAGTTTTTAAAATAGTGTTGAAAAAATATTCATTACAGTGTATAATAATAAAAAACTTATATTGCTT
>FZPS01000187.1_pt125 | contig 14395 bp, 16 predicted proteins | sample 1817821 | NCBI WGS metagenome assembly FZPS01 (sample SAMEA104158645, study PRJEB21678) | metagenome | place: Germany | collected 2015-04-21 | reverse complement strand
GACAATACTTCAAGGAGGATAACGACAACCTCTATCTGACTAAATACATTATATCTTAAAAAGATATAACGATTTAAGCTAGTTAAAAACTAGCTAATAACAATATACGAGGAGGAAACCGAAGATGAAGAAGTTTTGGAACTGGACAAAGAATAATGAAACTGATAAACGAACCCTTCATTTATATGGGGCAATAGCAGAGGAGAGTTGGTTTGATGATGAAGTCACACCATCTGCCTTTAGGGAAGAACTCGTGCAAGGCAAAGGCGATATTGAAGTTTGGATTAATTCGCCAGGGGGTGATTGTATTGCAGCTGCGCAAATTTACAACATGTTGATGGAATATCCAGGTGATGTCACTGTCAAGATTGATGGGATTGCCGCATCGGCAGCATCTGTGATTGCGATGGCAGGCACTGAAATTCAAATGTCACCAACGTCCCTAATGATGATTCATAATCCATTTACTGTCGCAATTGGTGATAGTGAAGAAATGAAAAAGACGGTGCATATGCTTGACGAAGTAAAAGAAAGCATTATTAACGCATATGAAATTAAAACAAGTTTATCAAGAAGTAAACTATCCGAATTAATGGATGCAGAAACATGGCTTAATGCACATAAAGCAATTGAACTCGGATTTGCGGATGTCATTATGTTCGCAAATGGTGAAGATGAAACCCAACCCGAGAATAGTTTTGTTTTTAGTAGACGAGCAGTCACAAATTCACTGTTAAATAAAATGAAAAAACCACAAATAAAACAATCAGTTGAGCCACTTTATGAGCGGCTTAATTTATTGAAATATTAGGAGGAAACCAATATGAATAAAATTTTAGAATTACGTGAGAAAAGAGCAAAAGCATGGGAGGCTGCTAAAACTTTTTTAGATACTAAACGTGGAAGTGATGGTTTGGTAGCGGCTGAAGATGCACAGATGTATGATCGTATGGAAGAGGATATTATGAATTTAGGCAAAGAAATTCAACGATTAGAACGGCAAGAGGCTTTAGATGCAGAGTTAAATCGACCAATAAATACACCTATCATTGGTAAACCTTCTGTGCCAGGCATGGAATCAAAAGAAGGTCGAGCGTCAGACGAATATAAAAATGCATTTTGGAATGCAATGAGAAGTAAAGCGCCAACACAAGAAGTTATGAACTCACTTTCCGTAGGAACTGACTCGGAAGGTGGTTTTTTAGTTCCAGATGAATTTGAGCGTACACTTGTACAGTCATTAGAAGAAGAGAACGTATTCCGAAAACTTGCTAAGATTGTAAAAACGTCCAGTGGCGATCGTAAAATTCCAGTTGTCACTACTAAAGGTTCAGCGGCATGGTTGGATGAAGGAGAAGAATTTGAAGAAAGCGATTCAGTGTTTGGACAGACTTCAATCAGTGCTTATAAGTTAGGTACAATGATTAAAGTTTCGGATGAATTATTGAACGATAGTGTATTTAATTTAGAGAATTACATTTCAAATGAATTTGCTCGAAGAATTGGAGCAAAAGAAGAAGAAGCGTTTCTTGTCGGTGATGGAGCAGGAAAGCCGACTGGAGTGTTTCATGATACTGGTGGTGCAGAATTAGGAGTTACTGCCACATCAGCAACAGCTATTACTGCAGATGAAATTATTGACTTAGTTTACTCTTTAAAAGCACCATATCGTAAAAATGCTGTATTCATTATGAATGATGCAACAATAAAAGCAATTCGAAAATTAAAAGATGGTCAAGGTCAGTACTTATGGCAACCATCACTAACTGCCGGTACACCAGATACGTTATTGAATCGTCCAGTATTCACTTCAGCTTATGCACCGACTATTGAAACGAAAGCAAAGTCTATTGCCTTTGGTGATTTCGGATATTATTGGATTGCAGACAGACAAGGTCGTTCATTCAAGCGTTTAAACGAACTTTTTGCAACAACAGGGCAAGTTGGTTTCCTAGCAAGTCAACGTGTCGATGGAAAGTTGATTTTGCCAGAAGCAATTAAAGTCTTACAACAAAAATAAATAAAGGAGTAGAATGCGATGGGGTATAACGCTAAGAATTATACGGAACAAGGCGGAGAAAAAACGGTGATTGGCGGGGAACTTGTTATTGAAGAAGGGGCGAAGGTCACTGGCCTTCCTTCTTCTTCAAATGAAAAAATGGCAAATCAATCGGATAGTACAGCAGAAACAATAGAAGACTTAGTTGCGGATTTTAATGCATTACTATCGAAATTAAAAACATCTGGTTATATGTCAGAAGAATAAAGGTGGCGAAAGTGATGACATTACTAGAAAAAGTAAAGGCTAATTTAATACTCCAACATGATAAAGATGATGCTTTAATAGAAATGTACATCACTGCCGCCATTTCTTATGCAGAGAGTTATCAACATATTAAAGAAGGCACATATTTAGATGAGAATATGCCCGCGACAACGGAACAAGCGGTTATCATGTTGGCATCACACTTTTACGAAAGTCGAGATGGCAGTACAGGTGGATTTTTCGCAGATAGCGCACTTGCTGGAGAGCAAGTTTGGAAAACAGTCAACCTTTTATTAAGGCTAGATAGAGATTGGAAGGTATAGCGTATGAGTTTTGGTAAAATGCGTACATTTATCGATATCGTAACACGTGAAATTGTAAAAGATGAAGAGTCTTTCAGTGAAGAAACCGATAGAATCCTAGCATCTGTGACAGCATACAAAGAAGAACGCTTTGGTAGTAAGACTTGGGCAAATAGGGCAGCCTTTTCTGAAGCGAATGCGTTATTTCGTTTTAGAAACATTCCCGATTTAACCATTAAACCGAAAATGTTTATTGTATGTGATGACGGACGATATGAAGTAGTAAGCGTTGATAATGTGAAAAATAGAAATATGTATATCGAGGTTTTAACAAAAAAGGTGGTGGCATCAGATGGCTAAAGTTAATATTAAAATGCCAGAAGAATTCTTGATGAAGATTTCAAGATTGGGAAGTAAAACAGATGAAATCGTTCCGAGGGTTCTTGAAGCAGGTGGAGAAATTGTATTAGATAAAATGAAGTCTAATTTAAGCTCGGTTATTGGGAAGGACACAAAACTTCCGAGTAGATCAACTGGTGAGTTGGTATCTGCATTAGGAGTATCACCTGCCTTAGTTGACCGAAGAGGAAATCATAATGTTAAAGTAGGGTTTAATGAACCACGTAAAGATGGGGTTAGCAACGCTAAATTAGCTAATATAATCGAATACGGAAAATCGGGTCAACCTGCAAAGCCATTTTTAAAACCAGCAAGAAGAACATCAAGGCAACCTTGTATGGATGCGATGATTAAAAAATTGGAAGAAGAAGTGGAAAGCATATGAATGTATTAGCCGAAGTAACTCAAATTGCGGAACAATGTGGTATTCCAGTTGAAACAGGTATCTTTTCAGATACTGCTCCTGATTTATACATTGTAATCACACCAATCGTTGATACGTTTGAATTACATGCAGATAATATTCCAAAGTATGATGTACAAGAAGTTAGGGTTTCGTTGTTTTCAAAAAAGAATTATACATCAATAAAAAATACCTTAGTCCGCACTCTTTTGGGTGCGGACTTTGTTATTACCGACAGAAGATATATTGGTCACGAAGATGATACAGGTTACCATCATTTAGCTATTGATGTGGCAAAATATTATGAATTTGAAATGGAGGAATAATTTATGGCGACTATTGGTCTTGATCGGCTTTATTATGCAAAAATAACAGAAGGGGAAAACGGTGATGAAACCTATGAAACTCCTAGTCCTTTAGCAAAAGCTATTAGTGCTGAATTATCTGTTGAATTAGCTGAGGCAACTTTATATGCAGATGATGGTGCGGCTGAAGTGATTAAAGAATTTCAAAGCGGAACACTATCGCTTGGTATTGATGATATTGGTGTGGCGGCAGCTAGTGATTTAACTGGAGCAACAATTGATGATAACCATGTATTAATATCTACAAGTGAAGATGGTGGAGATCCAGTTGCGATTGGTTTTAGGGCGAAAAAGGCAAATGGAAAATACCGATATTTTTGGCTATACCGAGTGAAGTTTGGTATTCCAGCAACAAACCTTGCAACAAAAGGGGATAGTATTACTTTCTCTACACCAACAATTGAAGGTACGGTATTACGAAGGAACAAGCTTGATGGGCAAGGAAGGCACCCATGGAAAGCTGAAGTGAGTGAAGGTGATGATGGAGTAAACCAAGAAATTATTTCAGGCTGGTATAGCGAAGTGTATGAACCAGTATTTGCTGCAGGAACTGAAGGATAAAAGGAGCGAACAATTATGACGAGTGAAAGAAGTGCAAAGATATCAATTGGTGGTTTGGAATACGAGTTAATCTTAACAACTAAAGCAACAAAGGAGATTGCAAAAAGGTATGGTGGTTTGGAAGATTTAGGTGAAAAGTTAATGAAAGCTGAAAACTTTGAGATGGCTTTAGACGAGATTGTCTGGTTAATTACTTTACTTGCCAATCAAAGTATCTATATCCATAATCGACTGAATGAAGAAAAGAAAGAATTGTTAACGGAAGATGATGTGGAACTGTTAACATCTCCTGTTGAAATGGCAACTTTTAAAGATGCAATTATGGAAGCAATGTTTAAAGGGACAAAACGATATATTGAATCGGAAGATACCGATACAAAAAACGAAGTGGTCGAGTAAACGATGAAGAAATGTTTGCTCGACTTATTTATTATGGAGTCACGCAGCTAAAAAGGACTGAAGAAGAAGTATGGTTGATGCCTATTGGCCATTTACTTGATCAATGGGAAATCCACAAACAATTCACGGGTCTCACAAAACCTAAAAATGAACTTTCAATTGATGAAGTTATTCCATATGGTATTTAAATATAAAGTTTCTACTAGCACCTCAAATCAAAGAGGTGCTTTTTTACTTGTTATGGATAGGAGGTGGCAGTATGGCAGACAATTTTGGGCTTAAAATTGGTGTTGAAGGAGAACGTGAATTTAAGAAATCTCTACGGGAAATTAACCAAAGCTTCAGAGTGTTAGGCTCAGAAATGAAATTAGTGACATCAGAATTCGATAGAAATGATAAATCGATTAAAGCAATAACCGCAAGAAATGCAGTATTGAATAAAGAAATTGATGCACAAAAGGAAAAAGTATCAACACTAGAAAAGGCTCTTGCCAATGCTGCTGAATCCTTTGGAGAAAATGATAGAAGAACACTTTCTTGGCAAACCCAGTTAAATAATGCTAATGCTGAGTTAAATAACTTAGAACGTGAACTGAAGGACTCACAAGAAGAAGTAAAGAATCTTAATCGAGAAAAAGTAGAAAAACTTGTGAATGGTTTAAAAACAGCGGGTGAAATTGCAGGTAAAGTATTAGTAGCAGGCTTAAAAGCAGCCGCCGCAGCAATGGCCGCAATTGGAACTGGTGCAGTCGCATCAGGTAAGTTTATAAAGGACTCTTTAAATGTTTACGGTGAATATGAAGATGCCATGAAGCAAGTTCAGGCAACAATGGGACTTACAGGCGAAGAAGGGGAAGAAGCCTTTAATAAATTATCTCAAGCAGCAAAAGATGCTGGAGCAAGTACACGTTTCTCGGCATCTGAATCAGCCGAAGCGTTAAATTATCTAGCTTTAGCGGGATATGATACAGAACAGGCGATAGGAGCACTTCCAGGTGTGCTTACACTTGCTGCCGCGGGTGATATGGATTTAGCAAGAGCATCTGATTTAGTGACAGACTCGATGGCCGCTTTAGGCCTTGAAATCGCTGATATGGACATGTACATGGACAAAATGGCAAAGACCTCACAAAAGTCTAATACGGATGTACAGCAATTAGGTGAAGGAATACTTGTTGCGGGAGCGACAATGAAAAATGCTGGGCAAGATTTAGATACTTTGAATGTGATGTTGGGAGTCCTTGCTAACAGGGGGATAAAAGGAGCAGAAGGTGGAACGAAACTAAGAAACATCATTATGTCTTTAACATCTCCAACTTCAGCTGCTGCAAAAGAATTAGAAGGTCTGGGCATAAGCGTTACCGATTCATCTGGAAATATTCGTGATATGAACGATATATTTACAGATTTAAATAAAGAACTAGACGGATTGTCAGAAGCAGATAAAATGAACGCATTAAGTAATATTTTCAATAAACAAGATCTAGCGGGCGTGAATGCATTACTATCTGGAACTGGCGATGAGATGAATAATCTTTATAAGGAACTTGAGAATGCTGATGGTGCCGCACAACAAATGTCGGATACCATGGAAAGTGGTTTAGCAGGTTCAGTTCGGAGCTTAAAGTCAGCTTATGAAGGTTTACAAATTGTTATTGGAGAACAGTTTGCAGAAATGGCTCAAGGAGCAGTTGGTGATGTAACAGAATTAGTTCGAGATATAACTGAAATATTAAATGATGGATTCCAAGAAGGTGATATTACCGCTATAGGCGAGAGAATATCATCTTTTTTAATTCAAGGAATTAATCGAATTACAGAGTATATCCCGGGTGCCATTGATATGATAGCCACAATGCTAACAGAGCTGGTGAATGTATTGGTAGAACTTTTGCCTACTTTACTGCCACCTTTATTAGAAGGTGCGATTGCTTTATTAACAGGAATTATTGAGGCGATTGTAGGGAATATCGAGCCGTTAGTGGAAATGGTCGTATACTTAGTAACAACTGTTGCGGAATTTATTATTGAAAATTTACCTATTTTAATTGAAGCGGCCATCCAAATTGTTATCGCATTAGCGAATGGGATAGCAGGTGCCTTGCCACAGCTAATTCCAGCGGTTATAGATGCAATCATTTTAATAGTAGATACGTTAATCAATAATTTAGGGCAAATATTAAATGCGGCTCTTCGAATTATTATGGCTTTAGCTGAAGGTATTGTTGCAGCTTTACCTAGATTGATAGCTGCCTTACCACAAATAATAAATTCAATTATTAACTTTATTACCTCAAACTTACCGATGATTATCGATATGGGGATCCGTATCATTTTGCAATTAGTAGTTGGCATAATTAAAGCTATACCTTCCCTGGTCGCTGCTTTACCACAAATTGTGATGGCATTAATTACGGGAATAGGAAAAGCAGCAATTGCTATTGTCGATATCGGTCGAAACATTGTACGTGGTTTATGGGACGGAATTGCCTCCATGGTCACTTGGATTAAAGATAAAATCAGTAATTTTGTTGGTGGAATTGTAAGTGGAGTAAAAGGTTTACTTGGTATTAAATCACCATCAACGGTTTTTGCTAGTATCGGTGATGATATGGCCCAAGGTTTAGGTGTTGGTTTTGATAAGGCAATGAGTCAAGTATCTGAAGATATTCAAGATGCTGTTCCGACAGATTTCGACATCCGATCAAATGTGAATGTGGGTACAAATGGTATTGCAACAAGTCAAGATGGATATGGATCATTAATTACGATCCAACAAATGATTGTAAGAAGTGAAGATGATATTAGAAAAGTTTCTCAAGAGTTGTATAACTTAATTCAAACAGGGTCCAGGGCACAAGGAAGGTTCGTGCCTAGTTAGAAGGGAGTGGGATAATTGGGGTTTACGTTTGATGGGGTTCATTCAAAAAACATGAAAATCACCGCAAGAATTGTTAATTGGCAGGTTTCTCCCGCTCCTAGAAATGCGTTTGAAGTAATACCTGGTCGAATGGGAATTGCCGATCTAGGTTCAGATACATCAGAAAAATATATCAAAGTCATTTGTAATATTTTTCCGCAGCATTCATTTACCGAAGTAATTCATCTATTGGATGATGTAGCTGAATGGTTGAACCCTAATTTAGGATTAAAACAATTAGTGCTAGACGATATTCCAAACAGATATTTTTTAGCACGTTTAGTAGAGGAAGTGGATTGTGAACGAATATTAAGAAGTGCAGGTTCCTTTGAACTTACATTTGTTTGTCCAGACCCTTATGGTTATGCGATTACAGATGAGCAATTTACGATTAATTCTACTGGTAGCCATGTAGTTGAAAGGGAGTTAGGCAATATAGAATCTTTCCCGATATATCGAATGAAAGGAAATATCAGTAGTTCAAGTTCAACATTTTTAACGGTTACCACAAATGGCGAAAGTTTAAAAGTTAATGGACCATTATCATCAAATGAAATATTAATCGTTGATAGTGGATTACTAACTGCAAAAATAACAGATACAAGTGGAAATACGGTTCGGAATGGTTTATCTGTTTTAGATGAGTTAAATTTTCCAGTTTTATATCCTGGTAGTAATGAAATAAAAGTAAATAGTACAGGAGCAGCATTTACGGAACTTCACATATTAAGTCAAAGTAGATGGAGGTGATTTTATTATGGCGATTAAATCGGTTGTAACATCTCAAACAGATTTTACTGGTGAGTTTCCGATTCATGATGAAACAGTTGCATTATGGCGTTTTAATGAATCACAACCAAATGAAAGTAAGCTGATAGATAGTGGCACAAATAATCATCATTTTACTATATCAAATTGGTCTGGAACATCTGCCAGTTTAGTGGCAGGGAAGTTTGGGCGATTTTTCAGGCAGAATATTGTCAATCCAACAAGTGAAAAGACATATCTTACCGCTACCAATGATGGCAGCTTTTTTACTGATTTAGGGGAGAAAATTGTTGTCGGTGGCTGGATAAATCCAACAACCTATTCAATCGGTCAAACATTTATTCCTATATTTAGTACAAGAAATGGACCAGGACAACCAATCCTGTATATTTCGTTATATCAAGGAAGACTACGATTAATGCTTTATAACAATGCTGGGACATTAATTTATGATACATCCGAGACACCAAGTATTAGCTTTGTAAATAATGGTTGGTATTTTATCACAACAATTATTAATAGGACTGATAAAACAATTCAAAACTTTATCGGTGATAGGTCGAATGGGGCGACTTGGCAATCACTTGTAAGAAATTATACAGGTTTATTGAATGAAGAATGTACCGCTGACATTGTCATGGGTATGTTACAAGATACGTATTACTATGCTGGAGGTTTTGATGATTGGTTTTTTGAGAAAGATTCAAAGTTAACAATGGAAGATATACACTTATATTTTAAATCTTCTATTCAAGCAAATGGTGCAGATAGTGCATCCCAAGTAGATGCATTAACGGAACCAGGTGCTGTTATTTTAAAGCAAGAAGATAACAAGTATCCAGGTAGTGGTGTACTCTATACAGTGCCTAAAAAGTGTAGTTTAGGTGGCAATGGTAGAGTTTCAGTAACTAGTGAATATATTGCTGGAACAACTGCGATTAGTTTAGTAGAAACATCCACATCAGATGACCTTGAGGATTGGACTTCGTGGCAAACAATTGGACCAACAGGTGAATTAATTTCACCTAATAGAGCCTATATCCGCTATCGCATTACTTTAACGACAGAAGATGAAACGAAAACACCGAAACTAATAGAAGTTATATTGCATGATATCCCAAAACCTGCCTATGAAAAACTTGGATTTGCTAGGCCTGTCGTTTTGGATAGTAATGGAGCATGGGATGCAGTTTTAGAAAATGCGTTTGATGTCATTGTTACAAGTGAAATTAATGGTGCTGACATCTTAGAGTTTAAGATTCCTTTTCATGATTTAAAAAGGGAAAGTATTGAAAACGAAAAACAAATTCAAATCGTAGACGATGTGTATCGCATACGAACGATAACGGATGAAAAAAGCCAAGAAGGTAATATCATCACTCACGTATATGCAGAAGCAGATTTTTATGACTTAGCTTTTAGTACGGATAAACAGCCTATTGAATTTAATGCAGATACTGCTGATGTCCCGATGAAATATGCGTTAGAAGGAACGGAGTGGTCTGTTGGAAATGTGAATGTAACTACAAAGCGGACGTGGGAATCAGAGGAGAAAAATGCATTATCTATATTACGAGAAGTGCAAAATATCCATGGTGGAGATTTAATTTTTGATAGTGCGAATCGTTTAGTTCATTTACTGACATTTGGCGGGAAAGATAGTGGTGCGTTATTTAGTTATAGAAAGAATATGAAAAGTATTCAAAGAACAGTGGATACAAGAAGTTTAGTGACAAGATTATACGCATACGGTAAAGATGGCATGACATTTTCATCTATCAATAATAACAAAGCATATGTAGAAGATTATAGTTTTACATCGGAAGTTCGAATTGCAACACTTGATGCCTCATCATTTAGCAATCCTTATCAAATGTTAGAGTTTGCAAATATGAGGTTAGGTCAATATGCAAAACCGAGAGTGTCTTATGTTTTAACTGCTATGGACTTATCCGTACTAACAGGTTATGAACATGAAGAGTGGGATCTAGGAGATATTGTTACCGTTAACGATAAAGAATTAAATTTACAAGTGAAGACTCGTATCGTACGCAGGCAGTACAATTTGCAAGAACCATGGAAAACAGTGATTGAATTGTCGACAAAATTAAAAGAATTAGGTGATTCATCAGCCCAGTGGGATAAGGCTGCAGATATGCTACATGACACAGATGTGCTTGATCGGCAGGAAATAAAAGATTTAGTACCGTTTAACCATTTAAGAAACTCCAGAGCAGATGATGGATTTACTTACTGGGTGAATTCTGGTTTTAATGTTGATACGAATAATGGTGCAAGCGGTGATGCATCTTTTAAAGCAGAAGGTGTTTTGGGAATGACGAAATCTATGTATCAAACCGTATATCCAGCAAATCGAAAGAATTATACTATATCTGCTCAAATTGGTTCTGAGAATTTGAAAAAAGGACCAAATGGACAAGTAGGTATTGAGGTGGAGATTGAATATGAAGATGGTTCGATTGAAAAAAGAATCATTGATCTATATTAGAGGTGTTGGCAATGGTGTTTTTAACTCAAACTGCACATGCAATTACTCCAAAAGGATCTGGGAAAATTAAGAAATTAACAATTCGATTATTTGTAAAAGATTGCACTGGGACAGTGTATTTTACAGATATTCTTTTGCAAGGTGGCTCAATCGCTACTGGGTGGGTTGGGCATGTATCAGAAATAAAGTGGACTCTTGATGGTTAGGTGATTCGAATGGCGATACAATTTACTCGATTTAGTGAAACGATACGTGTGAAAGAAGATAAAAGAGTCGTAAATGTAACTTTGAAATTGTTCGTTACAGACTGTACGGGGACGATTTATTATACAGATATACAACTTCAAGAAGGCGATAAGCTAACGGGATATGTCTTAAACACAGAAACCTCACTTGAAAAATATAGAGAAGAAAGCGGGGTTCTCCCAGTTCGTTTCTATAATGGAGTGGTTAGAAGTAAAGAAACGATTGTCATATTTAATCTGGGAACAACATCTGCAGGACTGGATTGTCATATCACACCCCTTCAATCAATGAAAGCAGGAAGTATTAAACTTTCGCAAGGATATGGATCCCACCATATGAAATTTAAAGCTGTAGCAAATCCAGATGACACATTTTCATTATTGGCTTCAAGTAGACAAGCGTTGCGAAATCAAAGCAAAACAGAAAAAGAAGGGTTTTATCAATATACCGCAGCATCTGATAGTAAGCACATTGTAGAACTCGAAGAAGGAAAAGCAGCACGAGTTTTATTTGAATTCCAGGAAATGCAAGAAGGAAGTGGCAAACAATGAGTCAATATCTAGAAGGCAAAAAGACAATGGTGTGGAGTTTCATGGGGAATACCAGAATGTATGAAGCATTAAATAAATATGGTGATAGGCTTGATACGGTCGGTATATTTACATTCGAAGTAGATATCACAGGAACAATTAAAGAAACTGGGACAAGCATATCGAGTATGATGCCTTATATTAATAAATGGTCGCATATAAAGTGGCTACTTACCATCATGAATCATGGAACGGAATCTATATTTACAGCAATCAGAAATAACACAAATGGTGCAAAGGACAAGTTTTTATCTGAAATCGTTCGAATCATGAATAAGTATCCATGGTGTGATGGTGTTGATATTGATTTGGAACGTGGTGGTGGTTATGAAAATAAAGATGCTGCGAACCTCCTGTTTAAAGATATCTATCAAACTGTCAAACAACATGACTCATCAAAACTAGTCAATATCTGCTTACCTGGAATGACAGGGGTTCAAGGTTCTGTTGGTGGAGAAAACTGGTGTGTTTATGAAGACTTAGATCCTTATTGTGATACGGCTGCGATTATGAGTTATGGGATGGCTTGGGCGGGTTCCGCTCCTGGTCCTGTTTCCCCGCGAGATTGGTTGGAAGGTATTTATAATTATGCAACAAGCGTTATGTCTCCAAAGAAGATATTCTTAGGTCTTCCAGGTTACGGTTGGAACTGGCGAATTGATGATACTCCTCAGAATTTAAATAGGGTTTATCGTGGTACGTCCAACACCTATTATGCTGCACAACTTTGGATGACAGGTGGTTATAACTTTACAAATGATGCACCACCGCAACCGATGATTCCTATCATTGCTTATTGGGATGATTACGATAAAGTCCCATGGGCATTGCCACATGTCTATGATTACATGGAAGGTCCAGATGCAGTTACGAGAACCAATCCATTAATTGCAGAAGATTATAACCGAAGAAGCTTTTTAACAGCGTATAGTAAACAACAAAAGACGGAGTTTGGAAATATATATATTGACCGTGAAGGCAGTAATTATGATAGTCATGCGGGAATTGTATCTGATTCTTCTCAGATGGTTACTCTCGGTGAAAACGGTGAAACGATATATAATTTCACATTACAATCTAGTGGAACTTATGACATTGCAGTAAGAATTGGTTTTCCATTTTGGGATAAAAATACGATTAAAATATCAATTGATAATGATGAAACAACCATTAAGGAAAATAGGCTATGGTGGCCTTATTGGAGAACGATTTGTTGGTTAACGTTAAAGAAGAATATCACCTTATCAGCAGGTACACATACGATTAAAGTTAAAGCTGGAACTCCAGGTGTTCAGTTTTATGGTTTTAGAGTCTGCTCAGACTTCAGGCAATCAACTAGCGCGGGTGAAGCGGAATTCTTACTTGCTCCAAGGAAATTTAAAGATGTAAATGGACAAATGGTTCAACCTGATCGGGCATTTAAATTAACGACTGAAGTGTTGAGAAGAAAGTCAGACTCAGCCCTTATTTGGTACGAAGATTTCAGGGATGAAAATCCGCTGCCTAGCAATTATTGGACAAGCTTAAGCGGTGAATGGGAAGTATGGAAAAAAGATGATTTTAACAATCCACGTCCTTATGCACAGCTTGATGGAACGGGCGAATTAACATGGAGATATACTGATTTTAAAGATATACACATTAGGGCAAGAATAGGCTTTCCGCAAAATAGTAATGGGCGAGCGGGAGTATTCTGTGGTGATTTATTTTGTTGTTTAAACTATAGTACCCAGCGTTTGGAATTGTATAAAGGTAGTTCATTACTAGGAAGTTATAATGTTCAAATCGAACGCACTTCAAATGCTAACTTACGAACCACACCTAATCTTTACACGATAGAAATGCGAATACGAAATAATTCTGTTAGGGTGTATTCCGGGGCAGCAAACACATTCAGATTTAAAGTGGATATAAACGATTTCAGTGGAGGCTATGCAGGAATTCGTTCAGATAATCGCATGATATCTGACTTACTTCGTTTAGGGGATGCCTGGACATACGAACCATATGAAAGTGTAGATATAACTTTTCCAAATGGAAACACTGTGGAATTTGGAAGAATACCAAGAACAGATGTTACTTGGGACAACGAGTTTCAGGTCTTTAAAGTAAATGATGATGTGGAAGAAATAAACACAAGAAGTGATGATATATCTATGGACTATGATTTCTTCCACTCACAAGAATTACCACTGATTGCTGGAAATGATTATACCGTCAAAATAAAACCAAAGGATATTAACCTTTGGATATCTCGATTATTTTTAGGAGATGCAGATGGCTTTTCTATTCTTTATTATCAAGATGTTGATAGCTTGGTTTATTGGGCAAACGAGGCGGCTTATAGGTGGAAGTTACGAGGCATTGCCATTTGGTCATTAGGACAAGAAGATATGCGGGTTTGGGAAGCATTACCAAAACAAATATAAACAATTCAAGGGGCTGTCCGAAAAGTCAATGTTTATTGACCTTCGGTCCAGCCCTTTTAGTGTTTTTTAGTTCAAAAAAATCGTCCTTTTTTGTAGAATGGAGTTGTCGATACAACATTCAACAGAAAGGACGATTTTTTTATGAATAATCAAATGACTATTCAATCAGATTATAACATGCAAATGAAACTAGCTCTAGAAGGAATTACTGAAAAAGATAACCAAACAAAAAAGCAAA